>JGI24159J19872_10002953_pt1 | contig 20746 bp, 15 predicted proteins | sample Ectturendosymbi4_FD_19872 | JGI IMG/M metagenome (IMG submission 19872) | reverse complement strand
TTACTGGTGCAGTGTGCACAGACAGTGCTTAAGTCAAAACTAAGTAATGTTCATTTTCGGGTCTAGCCAGACTTCATTCTCCCTTGTATCAGTTAGCGCAGTTTGAGCGATCATTGTATGTGATATCAAATGATTTTTCATCTTCTGACCTAACGCGGTGTGCGACCTCATCTTAAATCGAACACGTTATAAATTTGCTGTTCTATCTGATAATATATTCGTTAGCAACCTTTTCGCTTCAAACTCAACGCCAAAATTCTGCCATTCGATACATCGAGTATTTATGACAGGAAGCGTTAAAACCAAACGCATGAGCGGCGGAAGTTGCATCGTTTGATTCGTAAGAAATCCGTTACGATTTATTATTTTTGCAGTCAGAGGCTTAGTGCGCAGCTGCAGTTCATTGATTAGTGTTGACATTNTAATTAGATTGCATTTGCACNTTTACTGTGATCAATGTAGTCACTCTCGTACAGTCGACCCGCGCTGGTAGAATTCTTGTTAGTTTCTGTGATCTTTCAAAAACCGTATTGGACAAACGGTCGCAGTGTGAAGCTTGTCTGAGTTGTGGCAGGAACTCTGCGCTGATTAGCTTCCTACGTCAAGTGGCAATTTCTGTAGGAAATAGGAGGTTACGGAACGCGTAAGGTTCATGACAAGCGAAAGTTTGGCAAAGCGCGTTGACATCCGTGTGAGCGTCAGATCCCCACAGCGTGCGAGAATGGGAACGATCCCGCAATACTGACTACTACAACTCAAACCCTTCTCTTTTTTGAGAACGTGTGTGTTGCAAATGTCGTATTCAGTACTGACGACCTGCCAGGCTTTCAGGTAATTTAGTCGTTTTTCTATCTGTCACACTGTTCGTTTTCTCATATTAAAAGCCCAAAACTCAACTTTTCTACGCGTTCTAGAATCTGGAGCAATTCTTGTTAGGTTACAGCTTTTTGTGACCGTCAACACATTACAAGTTTCAGTCACGTTTAGTTTCGTTTATACTCGGTTTCTGTACTCTTTTCAGAGTGTCACGAATGGTCTGTGGGCGTCTATCTCCGCTTGCTTGCGCCGTGAGTGAATGCTACACTGGTGGTGGCTCTCTGGCAGTACAGCGTAAACTGTTTCCTTGCACCCACCGAATCAATCCCAACCTACCAGTTTTGGTGGCGCGTGCTCAACCAACTGTGCCACTTCGCCTGTTAAAAATTGAGTATTAATACGAAAAAGTGGGACATCTATTGTTATTGTTAGTACAGTTTCAGGTCGTCTGAACAAGTTCATTTTGTTGGTAACTTCTTGCTAAATACATACATTCGTTGTTTTAAACTTTCGTGTGTTTACTAAATAGCATTGAACAAAGTAATGATTCGGCCCACAGTTGTCATTTTCTCAGTCATATGGCCTGCCAGGAAAACATTTCGGCGATTTGTCAGCCAATCAAAGGTATTCTTTTGTCATCCAACAACTCGTAAAATTAAGTTTATTTGAATTTCCTAAACTTTGTTTAGGTAAAAGATTTTGCACATATCATTAGTACTATCAACATCAAAATTCAAACTTGGTTGTTAATTAAATTTACAATTTTTATAAAGAGAAAAAAGTATTTGTTCAAGCATGAACATTTTCTGCTACACCCGCATCGAATCATTGTTGAGAACTAACTACAGTAGTTAATAATGAGAACAGCATGTATTTTAATGCTTCAAAATGAAAGTTTGGAAATCACCAAGTCATTACAAAACTGTCATATCCTGAAGTATAAAACTGAGTTCAAACTGTAACTGAAACTATTAGGTTTAACACTGGGTAGTGCATAAACATTCAAATGCAATACAAATCAAGATAATGCCATGCAGTAAGTGGTATCGTACAGACTACACATGCACAAGAAACATCTTATCTCTAAAATTTTCATAAAAGATGAAGAAACAGACAGAAAACACAAAAACAGAAAGCCAATCGCCGAAAACACAAAAACAGAAAGCCAATCGAAGATTTCAAGTTTCGTTGATAACTTTAAAATTCATCTTGTGCAGACACCACGTGGAATCGTCGGCAACACGGAAAGTCAGAAACAAAGTTCTAAAGGAACATCTAGTAAGTGTTTAATCGTGGCGTTGCTAATTGAAAACCGAAGAATTAGCATTTAAACGAATCGATGCGGTTGCTAATTGCACAGCAGGTTTGCTTGGCATGTGGCGAGTTTTCACGTAAATGGTCGGTGTCATACGTAAACAGCGTCGAAGTGGTTTTAAATCTGCAGGCTCCTTTTGCTGAAGTGATCAGTCTGAGTTGCAACTGGCTCCAGATTGGCAGTAACCGTGAAAATTTGCGAAAAAGTTACCCCTATACGCGTAGTGATGATTCAATGTGATATCAGATAAATGTGCCACCTGCTAGGTATTGTCTACGAAACATCAAAGTCGGTTAAAGCCTGTTTTAGCTTCCTTTGGATGGTTTGCTTCAAAATCTTTTCGAACGGCAATAGTTTTCATTCCGGTTTTATTTCTGAGCACTGCTATTTGCTCTGTTGTTAAAAGAGCAGCGACCGTTGCTACTTTAGACGGTACTGGGAAGAATAACTTTTGCAAAATGTCATTGTTTATGAGCACTTTTTGTCGGTCTTACTTGGTGTTTATGGATGAAATTGACGATTTGTTCGTTTGTTTCTTTTGATTACGCAATACTGGACTTTTGATGCGGTTGAGCATGTTCGCCTAGCAACCATTTGTATGAATTCAACTGTTTGTGTTACTTGCCAGTTATTCAGGAGCTGTGGCATAAGAATCCTGTGGACAGCAACCAAGCGAAGTTCTTTCGTACTAACATGAAACAGGTTGGATACGAAATTTTGTTGTTTGTACTTGCCTTTGTAATCTAAAGTGGAAGCGTTTGACGGAAATTTTGTTTCTGTGACAAACTTGTTCGTACTGCGAAACAAACTCAACTTACATCTCAGAAGAACTTAAAAATCTTTCGAGCTACTGCAAGCTGATACGGCAGTCTTTATGATTTTCTGTTTTTTTGTGTAATGTCTTTAAATGTTGTGTTTATTCCTTGATGAGCGTGAATTATCTTACGAAGACCCTATGCCTAAATCACACTGGAAAGCAGTAAAAAAGAAACTTCGGCTTCACCTCCTTTGCGATACCCTCCGACTCTTTGGTGTAGAAACAGGCATAGCAGTCGAGACTTGCTTTTTGAAGAAAAAGTATTCAAAGAATAAGAATCTTATTCAAATATAATAAGAAGATTCTATTTGAATAAGATTGTAGGACTGAAGATGCGTAGTGTTACTTGAAATCGATTTCCTATTTAAAATATTTGCTGCCCTTCACCGTTGTGGAGACTAGGTACTTGAATACAGATATGTGAAAGTTTGAATCATCGCAAAAAGATGAAAGCAAAGTCCAGTCGGCTGATTCCTCGAAAGCTAACAGTAAACCTCGAGCTTTCAATGGTCAGGTTCATGACTTTGCGTGCAGATGGGGTTCAAAGAGGAACACATCAATAAAGTGCTGGTGAAGCACGGTCCAAATCTATCATACCACGAGGGAGTGGCAGNTTTAAACAAACTAAAGAACGCTGAGGAAGAAATGGACACAAGCAACGAAGCGAATTATTCNCCTATAAAAGGTAACTGCGTGCTCGTTTTCCTTGTCACCAAATTNCAAGAGTTCGCGNTTTTTTGTAAGTCTCGGTTCAACTGCTTTATGACGGAACTGTTTCAATGTAAATAATTTTGATGTTTCCCGTGAGTCCGTGTTCAGTGAACTGGCCATGATTTTTTTCCCCGGTGGGCTCGAAATGCGAAAGCTTTCATTACGTGCGCGAATTAAAAGCTTCTAAGGCTAGTGTGTTTACTTCTTCTCTACAGATATCAGTACGATTGTAATATCTGACGACGATGACGGCAACGATTCCGTCATATTCATGGGCGAAATACCTGCCAGTGATGCAAACGAAGCTTCTCATGACGACGCGGCGAGGCTTCCTCTTCGTCTACCACCGACTGTCGACATCGAGAAGTGGCTGAAAGTGAGGGGTCACATTAAGTTTGATACTGGTTTGTCAACTTCTTGTTCCCACAGCAAAAATAAAGGCATGTTGGGACGTACGTTACTAAGCCAATCTTTGAAAAAGCAATCATCAGAAACCACCCTTTACCGAAATCCTACTTCAAAAATGAGAGTACCTCAATCGGAATTTGCGCTGATGTGACTGTATTTAAATTGCATAGCGGCCATCGCTGCGATCACCCTGTTGTGTGCGTTCAGTTAAAGCGGCTCATTTCCCTTTTCGTGGATTAGGTTCTTAGCGTAGGTTACCTTTGCATGAAGCAACACTGTCGGTTCTGTTAATGTTGACTCTGGCTCGCTTATTTCTTGTACGTCGTTCCTTTTCTTGGACAAAGCATTTTTCTGATCCTGCCGGTGTTCAATAATCAACTGATGAATGCGGAACGAAGCGAAAAAGCGTTGTTTTCTTTGCTGTCCAGGAAAACTACGTCGGAACAAATGACGAGAACGATTGCGTGTACAAGCCTGAAATGCTGGACCACTTCCGGAAGGACTTCAAACAGCGCGAGCATCCCGATCTCGCTAACGAGTTCTTCAGCAAATTGTCCCAGTCGATCTTCGAACGCGATCCGGCATTTTCGTAGGTGTTTTAGTAAATGCTGTTGTCTGGGTCAACTGAATGCGCTGTTAAAGTTTTTTGGAAAGCCATTGGTTTGAGCTTCAAGTAACTGGTGTGTACAATTTTTATGAAAACCTGCTGATATACCAACGTCTAAGGTGCAATCAAGGAAAGTTATTTGTCCACCGTAAAAACTACCTGTTTTCTGTCAGGTGTGTTGCATTAATTTTAGCTGTTGCCATTTTGCAACTTGACAGAGTTCCAGTGAGGACCGTCAAGCTTCGCAAGTAATATACCGGAAGTGGTGCACGGGTGGTAAAAAGCGTTTTACCGGGAGGCAGTGCATAGTCCAAATTTCAATGTTATTTTGGGCGTTTGTCACTGTGCCCTATCACGCTACGTGCCTTGGCTATACTTAACAAAGGGTTCATACTTCATGAGATACATCAACTGACTGGCAAATATTGTTCTTTTCTTATCGTTCGTTTGGCGCAGTATCCTTTGCATCAGGAATAGTGGAGATGCCAATCACAAACGTGATGCAAAATGCTTGGCGCAATCGCACGGACATCAGCATATGACGCTGTCGAATGTGCTCTGTCAGTTTCGTGTACTTTGCATTTCTAAACTGTTTGATTTTCGTTGGTTTCTTTATTAGTGGTTTGGTAGTGTTGTTCCAGGTTCTCCACAAACTAACTACCGTAATGATTTTTGCTTAAATTCTAACGCTGGTAAAAGATCAGACAATGGTATTAGTTGGGTTCTTTTACGTTTTCTGACGTCGTACCGACCGTCGACGCCATGTTGTAATTCACCACCAAGTGCCTCACGCTTCACGGATGCAACGTGGTCGAAAAAAATGAAACATACCTGGCGGCAGAAGCAGTCCATGTGCGAGATAAAAACGCTATTTTTGTGTAAATGAAGCAAATAGTTGAAAAGCACCATCATTATACAGGTTTCTTGGTTCAAATACTTCCTCTGGATAATTTGTTCATGGTGTTGTTGCTCAACAAGCACTTGCGCGTATTTGAGCGCGATGTTGTTTTCAGGCATGTTAAATCGAAAGGCGCCAGTGGAAAATCGTCGAAACGTCGCTTAGTCTGTATCAAGAAGAAAACTGAGAGCGTATCTGATTTCCCACCTGCCAGACGAGGCATATTGAAAGAATGGATCTCTAGTGTGTCGAGTCCTGAAGACGATCCTCGATCCTCGGCCACTGACAAACTGCCTTCACCAACACGGAAAAGCAGACCAGAAGCTTCTGTTTCAAGTCAGCCCGGTTTTTGTCATCCGATGCAGTGTAAGTGTTTTTCATCCTCTGCTGGATCATTCATGTTGCCCAATGAAGCTGTTACTTGNAATTAACATTGTGGTCTGCAACTAGATGTGTGCGGTTAGTCATTCATCAGTCATTAGTCTTAGTAGAGTATACAGGTGTTCTACAACACAGGAACTTATGGTGTATATGCGTGGTGTAAACTTTTAAAGGCTTGTGTTTGGTGATGCAACCATCTGCTTATCTGAGAGATGTAGGATAAGGGCAGCTAATTCAAATTATTTCTTTCAATAATCAGAGCTATATCAAGACACTGTTGATCCATGTGATGGCTTTTTTCACGTTTTAATACGTGTCTTTCCGAAATTTATTTGCGTCTTTGTTTTTACTTTGAGAAAAACAACGTTCAGTGTGTTGTAAGTCGGTCGTTTCGTGCTTGAGAGAAATGATATGAACTAAAACCGAATTCCATAAGAAATAGTGTTTTCGTTCTTCGTTCAATGAAACGTAACCGAAAGGTTTGTAAACATTTTGCTTGGCGAGAAATGTTCATACCAACCGCTAACGATGGAAAAGTTTCGGTAGAAACTTCGCCTACTTCAGGCTGTATGTTGTTTTCTAATCCTATTGCAGAAGACCTAAAAGATAGTAAGTACTGAACATACTCAACTGCGAAACGAGCACAATGAAAAACACGTAATTTTGCGTTTAGACCCCAGACCGCCAATCGTCCCGGTTGCTCCCCAACCCGTTGCTGCGCCCCCTCCTCGGCCAACGTTCACTGCCAGAGGACCTCACTATTCAGCTCCCCGCCCGGGGACTTCAACAAATCAAAGATACATGAGCACGACGGAAATACTAAGGTTGCCTCAAGGTCAGGGCGCGCCGAACCTGCGTCCTGTGGTCATTGATGGGAGTAACGTGGCGTGCGAGTGAGTAACTTTGATTGTAGTGAGTAACTTTTGACGGCAGCCGGCGCCAGGCCCAAATCTGAAATTAGCTTCGTGCCGGGGCCGTTGAGGCTCTGGCCTCAGTGATGCTAAGACAATTCACAAGTGGGCTCGATCACGAGAGGCGGAATTTCTTCCGCTGATCTTTCGAATAACTTTTGCGGAGCGCGTGTTTCCAGGCATGCCGTTCGGATGATAAAGAACCGACGTGTTAGTGTATCGTGACTAAGATGAAATTTTGCAGAAGTACAAGTATTTTTTGCTGAAAAATAGTGACCTGTGCACTTTTTTACAGACACGGCAATGGAAGGTCTTACTCATGCCGTGGCATTGCCCTGTGTGTCCGTTACTTCTGGGACAGAGGGCATCGTGACATCATCTGTTTTGTTCCTAATTTCCGTAAAGGTCGAAAAGGCACCCCTCCCACAACTGATCAGTCTGTAAGTAGCGCATTTACGTAAATACAATATGATGTTGTTGATATTGACAAATCTTGGACCTTCGTTTTCGGATTGTTTCTTTATCTAATCTTTTTATTTTGAAGTTTGCTTTTTTCATTCTAAGGGAAAGTGATGTTCCTACAAAGTTCATTGTCAGCAAAACAAGGTCGTATCTGTGTGCAACAAAGTTTTTTTCTGATCTACTGTAAAGAGTACGACTTTTAGTGGAGTCACAATTTTTTATTGAAAATCACCTGTGTCAGCCACAAAATTTCAACGTAGAGTTCAGTTAAACAAGAATTAGGAGACTGTTTTTGATGTGGGAAAAAAATGAATCCGAACCTCAAAATTCGAAATTCCACAGCAGGCAATTCAAACTGGGTGTGTTCTGTATTCAACTTTCCGGAATGACACCTTTATGAAGAGCGGCCATCTTGGATTTTTTTAAATGACAGTACTGTCGTTCTTTCTATACAAATGACTCACCGCTTGCTCGATAGAATACATCTACTGACGGATTTCAGCGACTGGTACATGGCTAACATTTTTCTTGTGTTTTGGTATATGTTCAGACAACGGACTCCTTTATCGCTATCACATATTTTAAGTTTCTTTGATGTTTTGTCAACTTCATACGCAACCTTGTGTCCTTGTGTCCAACAAGTTTTTGTGTGCGGATTCGATTAAATCAACACAAATACCCGTTCAAGGGCAATCAAGAAAGGCTTTGATTGTGTGAGAGAACACTCTGAAAAGTTTCGTATTCATTGCAGCTCTGCATTCCGGGCACATAACAAAGTTTCAACACTTCCATTTTGTTACTGGACAAGAAAGGCGATCCGAAGCTATATAGGAAGCAAGGAGGGACTCAAAACTTTTGACCCTGTGTCAGGATACGTGAGAGTTGATGGACACCGAAAACGGAAGTGCGTAGTGGTGCAAGAACAGCTGAATGTAGTTTGTTGCAGTGACGTGCACCTGAGCCAATACGCGCAGCAAGTTAATACTCGTATTGCGAAAACAATGGTTTTCTGTAACCACAACCAAATGACTTGACGCGAAGTGGAGTACAGGAAGTTTAGGGGCGCCGAAAAATTGCTGCTCAACTCATACTGAGATCACGAAAAGCGTGACCTTCGCCTGGAAAAGGTTTTCTTTTTGAATGTTTTATAGAAAACACAAATTTGACGTGAGCACGGCTGATGGCATCTTCTGCAAAAAGATTGCAATGGATCCTTACTATGTCTACGACCGATTAGTTATATTCTTCAAGAGATCAAAAGTCAAAACTACGCTTCCATGATTGGTTGTTCGTCTAGACGTCGCGCAGAGTAGACTGAGGATGTACAGTGTTACGTTGCAACTGATGTTGAACAAACTCGAAGTTTTTACTGTCATGTTACCAGAGACGCCGGAGCAAAGGAAGGGCATTAGAAACTCTGATGATATTGGCTGTTTTGATCAAAGTGACTGAGATGCGTTGGCCATTTGATACGACATTGCGTAATAAGTTTAAATCCGAAATTGTTGACCACTTTTAGATGGTCTTACAATAATTTTACGTCCTCAATACAGAAACGCATACATAATGAGGATGATAATCGCTTTTCCATATTTTGTGGTAAATTTGAACTGGAAAATAACGGCTGCAACCGATTTGAAATTCTTAGATACGCAAAAAGGTGCAATGTTATCAGCAGAAGTCGTATCCAATTATATATCAAAACCCTGGTAAGCGAAAAGGAGTTCCGCTTCCACTGTCCTCTTTGCGAAAGGCAAGAAGTGATGGCCCTCTCCCAACCAGCTCCCCGACATGTTACACTGCAAGCGTTTGTCAGTTCAAGTCCTGTGCTTCTTCACAGGACAGCAACGTTGTTAGATAGTCATCTGCGTTGTCGATCTGTGACCTTTCTACTATCGGAAGCATTGTTCTTGAACTTTTTTGTTCAACGCCGTATTGTCCAGCTAGACTTGATCAGCTGCGTGCGACAACCAATCATCGCAGCAAATGAGACGCTTCAGAACAACCAATTCGTTTCCGAAAGGCGGCAATTTTTTCCTGTTGTTATGGTCCTATCACTACAAATAAAGGTGTTTCTGGACATTCGGTTTGCGTTACTAATTTCGGGAGATGGGGTTCCCGCGAGATTTTGTTGATGAACGGAGTTCAACTAGGTAGCCAGCATGACATTGGACCTACTGTAGACGCACTTTTCATAATTTTATATATATATTATAGGAAAATCACATATCTTTTTTGCACTGTTGGTCTGCCATGTTATCACAGCACTTAATAATGGAAAAATATCAAGCTATCTTCTGAAGTATTTTTTACGACCGACCACGGTCATCGAAGCCGATGGTTCAGGCTGATTAGCGAACGGAATGCTCGCAGTGCGAAAAGTACCGTGAGATCATTAGGGCCGCGTTAAGCAAACTCCGGTGTTTTAATCGGATCATACTACTCACATTGAGGCAAGGGAACCGTCTCTTGCCCTGGGCACAATGTTACCTCGGTATCCACTGACACCGCGAAGCAAAAAAGTGAAGTCACTTCGTGACAAGGTTTGTTTTTTTTCTATATACAGTATAGGTTGTTGAAGCTATGTTTTTATGAAAACCCGATATACCAACATCTAAAATGCAGTGAAGGTATTAGGAATTCATCCACCGTGAAAACCACCTGCTTTCTATCAGGTGTGTATTTTAGCTATTGCCGTTTTGCAACTTGCCAGAGTTCCTGTGAGGACCGTCAAGCTTCGCAAGTAATGTACCGGAAGTAATGTACTGATGGAAAAGGCGTGTTTTACCGGAAGGCAGTGCACAGTCCAGATTTTAATGTTTTGGGCGTTTTTCACTGTGCCCTATCACGTTATATGCCTTGGTTATACTCAAGATACATCAACTGACTGGCAAATTCTGTTCTTATCGTCGTTTGTTTGGCGCAGTATCCTTTGCATCAGAGACCACTGATCTGCCAATCACAAACGTGATGCAAAATGCGTGGTGCAATCGCACGGACGTGCGCATATGACGCGGTCGAATTTGCTCTGTCAATTTTGTGTGCTTCGCATGTCTGAACCATTTGATTTTCTTATTTGTATTATTGTATTTGGACATCTCTGTTTCAACATTTTACTTATAAGATTACTATTGCCAATACTGCATTACTGTAAACAACTTCCTGCTTTAGCTTGACAAATTTTAACAAATGTAAGACCAAAAGTCTGTGGCCGCTGTCTAAGAAGCTAAAGACTCGCGAAAGGATGTGAACTTTCGTGTTTTTCTCTATTTCCTTCATATTTGCCTGAACTCGCTCACGCTGAGGTAAAAAGAGCAAGAAACAGTTTCATTCGAATGAGTGCGACAAAATTTGCGACGCCAAAAATTCTGAAGTTCTATCGGTCCTAACTGCTTCAGTTTGATTCTGATTTTGCTGCGTTTTGTGCAATATGTTAATGAGTCGCTCAAGAATTTCGAGTCATCGGTCGCAACCGGAGCTTGGTCAATTAACGTTGACGTCAGTGATTGTGAATGAAACAGATGCTGCTCTAGTGAGTGTTGTTGAGTAGCGCGTGTTTATGTTTTGCGGCTCGTTACGTCCATTTAACCAGAAATACCTACCGTGTTAGTTCATCGCATCAACGAAACCCGAGACCAGAGCCCGTTTGTTCGTTGAATGTTCAATCGTTTCCACAAGTAAACTTTGATTATCCACGTTGTTGCAGGTTTTGTTTGAACTCGAAAAGCTGGGCATTGCCAAGTTCACACCATCCCGCGAAGTCAACGGAAGGCCGCAAGTCTGTTATGATGACAGGTCCAGTCTTCTTGTTTTACGTGAAATAAGATCGTTTACAATAGTACAAAAGTTTCAGCCCGTCACAGTCGCACTGGGCGTTTCCTTGACGTTTTTTCCTTCATCCGTTTCGTGTGAAGATGCAAGCCCTATGTATTGTCGTAGTGACAAACCGCATTGCTCATCACATTAGTCACTAAGTTCAGTTCGGTTTCATTGTACTCGCCTTGTATTTATTCACTTTCCAGTGGCCTGCGTCACTCATGTCGCTTCCTCTGCGCCGGGGTCACGTGGTTACAATTGTAGTGAATGGTGTACTGGTGGCGAGTCAATGGCAGCACCGCCGTTCACTAAATTCAACTTTGAATGTTTCGACTGCACCCACTCATTAACGCCGAGCACGAGGCTGGACAAACATCGAGTATCGTTTTTCAGGTCTTTGGTATGACCTGAAAAAAAAAACTGCATTCACAGTCTTTGGTATGACCCGAGCGGGAATCGAACCCAGCCTTCCAGCTTGACTGGTACGTGCTCAACCCACGGTACCACCTGGCCGTTTATTGCTCACTTAAAATGACCGGGTGGTAGGCCGAAAAAAAATGCAGCAGATGCTTAATGAAAGAATGTGGCTTTTACAGAGCATCTTTTTGATTTTCTTTAAAAAGTTAGCGAGTTTGTTGAAGAGCTGTCTAAATCATTCCCATTTTATGATCTTGTTCGCCGTACGGAGACATACAGTTGCTTGTTCTCAGTCAAAGAGCCCTCGAAACATGGGCAATGTGAGAACAAAATCCGATTTCAGGAAGTGGAGTTAGAGTTTTCCTTGCATTCACATTTATTCTTGGCAATGATAGCCTAGTTTAATGATTAAGTGTCGCCAATACACTCAAATTCTATAACTGAGGTTGGGAGCACGACGGTGCAGTTTGCACGTTGCCGACACACTCGTTAAGGTCACTTAACATTGCTCAAAATCCATGCCGTGTACAGCAGATATTAACCTCCGCGTCTGCCTATACTAGTGGTTCCCAACCAGTGGGCCATGGTGCCGTTTTGAATTTTGATACATTCAGTTTCACTGAGTGGTGGTGTGCAGCACCTCACGTGAACCTGAAATATCGCTGACGACGCAATGTCCTTAAGACGGTTTCCGTTAAGTTTACTATCTGTGTGTTTTGAATTGCCAGACATATTAGCCTAGATTTAGAATGCATAACAGTAAGCTCAGATGCACGCTTTAAGCAGTATGCAACTTGTAGCAGGATAAGAATTTAAATCAATTCTTAGCGATCAAGGAAAAAACTTGGTATCCAGTCACGAAAAAAGCCATTTTAACTTCCGCTTGGCATATCTTGCTGGCTTATTTCAACAACTCAACAAAGTTAATCTGAAACTGCAAAGAAGAGGAAGGACATTTGTCGATTTCATTGACAAGCTCAGCGCATTCGTGGAAAAACGTGACATTGGAAGCGAAAACCTCAAGCAGGAAATTCTGCTGTTTGAGAATCTTGTCACGGCAGCTGGTGATGAAGTGAATGTTGATATAGCATCGGAGGTTGTTCAGAACCTTGGAGGTCTTTGTCATAGACGTAACCAGGGAGGCCAATGACCCCCCACACATTTTTAGCGTATCTAGCCATTTTGTGCTTTGAGAAGCAACGTCCCAAAGAAAAGTGCTATTGCTCGCCTAAAATCAAAAATTTTGGGCTGGCTACACCTTTGGGCTTTGTGAGGAATTTGTTCTGTGTTTTACCGAAATCATCGAAGCAAACTTGGATTTGGGCAAAAATCCTTATGTTGTTCCATTCGAGAATGTTGCAGACTGCATGCAAGATGAATTCATCGACATTCGGATTCTGAGGCCAAACGCATGTTCAAAACTAATACAATTTGTAATTTTTGGCTGAAGGTGTCTGATGGTTATTCCAAATGTTGAAAAAGAAGCTCTGAAAAAGTTACTACCCTTCCTAGCACATATGTGAATCTGGATTCTCATACCCTTCTGCACGTAAAAACAAAAATTGAAATCAACTCGACTTTACTCCAGACGATCTCAGATGCGCTTTTTCCACAACGCAACCAAGAATTCTCAATCTGGTCGAAAACGTCACACAAGAGCAAAAATCACACGGAAGTTTATAGTCTTCTTTGCGTTGCTGATGCAAAAAGTAAATAAAATTCGAAGCACATATTTTCTTCGCTAACATTTGAACCTAAATGAAGACTGAGAGTTTATTTTTTCTTTTGTTGTGTGGTGGTGGGCCACGAAGTTCTGCTGAAAACGACAAGTAGGCCAAGGCATAAAAAAGGTTGGGAACCACTGGCCTATACCATGGTACAAGTGGGACTTTCCGCATATTCACGACTTGGTTTTCGAAAATACGTCTTGCTTCCTTCTGACATAAGCATTTGTGCATGTAAACAAAAGACGATATCACGTTTTCGTTTCCTGTACGCAATCTTGCTGTAACGTCTTGTGATCCAAATACGTGTCAGATTACGGCTTCACCGCGTAATACGTGAAGTAGTATTGTTTGTTTCATGGTTTGTTGATCAATAGCATCAGTAGAGATTATTTACAATCTGTTTATGAGAAAAATAATACGAAATGGAAATCGCGGTTTGCCTTCAAAAATTTCTTATCAAAAAAGGATGGAATGGTACGTCTTAAAGTTAGATGTGAAACAGCTGCTCCGCAACCTTGGAGTCCGCAAAGAACTGAAAAAATCGAATTTTGTGTATTTCTATTCAATATCGACGCGTTGGTCAAGGTTGACAGAGACGTTGCTATTGTTTTTGCCTTGCTTCCAATACCTTGAACACAACTTGTGTGCGCTGGCAAATTTTCTTTGAAACTTGATAATGGGGTGGCTGGTGGCTTTTACACAAGCGTTGTTGCTTTGTTGCGGGTCTTGTTTCTGTTACGTTGTTGTGTTAATAAAAGCGTTTTTGTGTATAGATTATTGCTTGGTCTTCGCCTCTTTTCTGCTTATGTGTTTTTAGATAGAATGCGGTCGTTGTTACACATGGTGTGAATGGTGCCAAATAAAAGTTTATCTCCATTTTCCCCAGATTCATCGTCCAGCTTGCCACGAGTAACGGCGGAGTGATAGTTTCCAACGATCAGTACAGAGATCTGCGTTTGGAGAACAGAGATTGGGCGCGAACCATAGACAATCATTTGCTCATGTATGCTTACGTTGGAGATCTGTTCATGCCACCGTTGGACCCGCTTGGTCGGAATGGCCCTAATCTGGACCAGTTTTTGTCCTTCAATTCGAGGTAGGTACTAGGGTGCGGATAGATAGGTTTAGACGAAGTTATGGATCGATTAATGAGTTCTCAAGGAAATGACTATAGATTTTTTTGATATGTTTTCCTGAGTTTTCAGTTTGTTAACTAAAAGTCCGTTCGTCATTAAAAAAGACGACTATGCAACATCGACGATTGCAATGAAATCGCACTGGGTGTCTTGAAAAACAATTGTTTTTGTCGTCAGCAGGAATTTATTAAACGAAGTGCAAACGTTACACCGAAATACGGGGCATTACCACCCTGATGATTTTTACGGAAGAGTCAGTGAAAAAATAGTTGGTGTCATCCGTGGACACAGAAACTCTTGTTGAAGTCTATCAAATATTTTTTTTTAAACTGCATTGCAGCGTTCCATGGCGTCAAGGTGGTCCATCTTAGGGGATGCGCGATAGCAAACTAAAACGCAGAAATTCTGGTGGTGAAATACAGAGATTAATTGTACGCCCATTTATTCATTAACATGACATTAGACAGAAAAAGTATGGCGTTGTTTGGAGTCCAGCTTTTCGAGAGGAAGTTGGCTCGTGGGAAGCTATACATGTTATTATATCGGGCGCAGTAATCGCTGACCGGCATGGTGAGAAAAGAAGCTGAACTGCAGCATCAGAACTACGAGCCATAAAAATTCACCACAACTCTGAGGAACCGTTCCAAAGTTCAATTCGTATGAGGGGATAATAATAGAAATTTAAATTGTCATTGGGATTAAAATTCCGACTTTCCATAAGTCGGACTTGTTTTCCACCTCACAAGTACCCTTTGTTAAAACAGTTTACTAAATGCTTACAAGAGGTAAGGGTGCCTTAATTCAGGGGTGCACAACACAAGGTACGCGTGTCCAACTTGGCGCCCTGTAGGTTCGTAAATGGCACGCGAGTGATTGGGTTCAGGTCAAATGTGATTTCTCTATTTTGCGAAAATCACAGAATTCGCGTTTGTGTCGTAATANTAAATTTAAATCAGCAAGTTCATTCACATGCAGTTAACTGCTGTCAGAAGTTAGTAAGCAGCTTANTGCAGTGTTGCTGTCGGATTTGACGACATGGAAGTTCGTTTAAAATGCCAGCAATCGTTTGCAGACGGCGCGGGACTAAATTATGAAAATATTTTGCTCGCATCGCCATTCGAGTTGAACACCCATGCCTTAATTTGTCAACAAAAAGTATATTCTACGAAAGATCGCAATTGCGTCTGATTCTTTGCTGAGAAAGGCTTGTGTCACAAACTTGTTATAAAGTCGTGCAAATTTTCGTACGTTCATTAATATCGACACGAAATAAATTGAACAATAATATACCAATGGCAAGCATGTAGCTCAACGAAGATCGGTCGCAAATTGCGACAAAACAAGCGCCATGCGCTGGTTGTCCACTGATCCCGCAAGTGTTCTGCGTGACTAATCAAGCGCGTCCAAAGCCAATTACGTGCACCAGGCAATGCCAATCGCAAATGAATCACAGCAACATTTCCTGCAAACTGAGAAAGTAAGTTGAATGAATTCACCCAAGACATAAATTTACAATTAAAGCAAAACAAAGACATAACAGGAGTTTTTTGATAAACTTCTACATTTTGTCGCCAATACCACGAAAACGGGAGATGTTGGCGCCAGGCAACTCACATCAGTTTAAAGAAAGAAGGTTGAGGGTTATTGTACCGTAATAGACAAGATCACAGTTAGTATACACATCAACCCGGAAATGCAAGTCCTGCAATGTAACTGAGCAAAACGAAAGAAAATGATAAATCGAAGGCGATATTTAGTGTATTCTCATTGTTCCCTCTCCGCTCTTCAAACGATTTTTCGATGACGATATGAACAGTTGTTGGAAAAGTCCAACGTTTCGTTTAAATCAAAGGTCGCATTGTTGTTTCTTATACGACTTTGCAATACTTTCATGTTTCACGCCGACCCAACGTTCATTTCATTTCGGGAATTATATATCCCAGTTGTTAAAACCAGTAGGAATGCGTCTCAGTAATCAGTCTCAAGGTGCAGAATGTGGTCTCAGCCGTGTGCGAGTCGGTGTGATCGATAGTTTGACCTCCTTCACTATCTAGAAGTATAAGCTCAACAAAAGAAAACTTTTGCCAAACTCAGGCGTAAAGGGTACTACAATTCCATAATCCAGCACGTACTCGTTCATGTGTCTTACTGAAAAAGCGACCTGAAAGTTCGTTACTATCCTGAAAACCCAAGGAAATGTTCGAAAAATTTTCTGTTATTTTATTCTTGCACAATAATTTGTAGCGTATTTTTATTCTCTCGTAGAGACGCGCAGCTAATTTTAAATAGGCGCCTAACCTGTCTTCGTATCTTGCAGACCTCCTGCGTTGCCACAGAGTCAGGGTCAATATCANCNCCGTCCTTCCCTTCNACTTGCTTCTCCCCGNACACTTATTCACCATGGCAACGGACCTTGGCGAAACCTGCTGGGTAATTACTATGCATTTGTTGTGTGTGTGCGTGTGTCATGCTAAAGCAGTCTTGCTGGAATTGGTCAATTTATCCGAATAGTTTGATTCTGCCATGGAGTTCAAAGAAAAAAAACTTGGTGGAAACAACGCAAACAACACACATACAATGTCCATTATCATCTCGTTTATATTTGCGGTGTTTGGGTTGTTTCTTTTTACAATTCAGCAATATTTCTAAGTTCTACTTCGTTCCGAACAGGTGAAACGCAAAACAAACAGAATTTCAGGCACAGGCGTGCTTGTTGTTTTTGTTTGAACGAACCTGTTTGAAACGCTTCGGTGTATTTTTGTTTAACAGAACCGCACACTCGCACCGCTCGAGACTCGACGCAGTTACCCAGCGAACGACAGCATGTTGTCAATGACCTGTTGCAGATATTTCCTGACAGTCGCGAAGCGATAGAAAGGGTTGTTCGGCAGTTTCCGAAGGAATGGAGACTGCATGTGCTTGCTGACAGCGTCCTGCGCTAGTATCGAATTTCATTAGCTTCGGCGGCATCCGGTTCTCGCGTTTAAAATTTCAACACCAATTTCGTCGCGTGAGAACGATGTCGATGATGAGCATTTGCCTTTTTTCGTACGTTTTTCAAACAGGTCGCGGATGCCATGGTTGTTTTGACCGATGCTGTGCTACTTAGTCGTGGTAATCGTGTGACGAAACTGTGCGAAATCGTGTGACGAAACTAGTAACTTTTACCCCATGTGCTCGGCTGTGCTAAAACGCTGTTCTACGTTTTGTTGCAAACAAGGCTGGCTTTTATCGCACAAACAAGCACGTGACCACTGCAGCCGCGATTACAAATTTTTTTGCGACTTCGCGCGAGATTTCTGAGACGCTCAACCGCTGCGCTGTTCGATCGAACAGACCGCTCCGTGTATCCCGAGTCGTGAGAATGAATTCCGTAAAAAAAGTATGAAACGCCCGCCATGTGATTGACCGCGGCAATGATTTTGTGATTGCGATCTTTACTGTTGCGTATCAGGCACACGCGATCCCTTATATACTCTTTATTTTTGTCGACTTGCCTTTCCGTCCAGACGAGCGCTTCCTCCCGATTCTACCATTGTCTGTTGTCACTCTGTGTCAAGTTGTCGAACCTTGTATCTGCAATGTCGGAATGTTGATCAACTTCGAGGTGACTTTGGTCACGTGACTTTGTGCAGGTTACGAAGTCTGCTTTTTTCACGTGATTCTGCCGTCGCGAATTTTATTTACTCAGTGCCAGCGTTCTTGAGATTGTTCGAATGCTCAGTGTCGTGCGACCGCGATTTTTCGAGCTTTGCGGATGGTTGGGCTTCGCAATGATATTCACTGGGAATGCAGGCAGTTTAAATTCACACATGTCCGATGGAAGCTAACCGCGTTACACTTTTGCAAAAAGCCGTTTTCTATTAATTTTTCGTATGTAGAAGTAAACAAAGGTATCATGGAGGTTCTCGTGGACGATTGTGCGAACCTGTAAGAAGAGCATATACGCCAACAAGAAATTTTACTTGGCTAACTGTAAACTGGCATTTGCGCATCCCATCCCAACTGGAATAGCTGTCTCTGCCTTAAAACTCATTAGAGGTCCCGGTCAACACGTATTTTAATCAAATATTTTCGTTCGGTTGCGGAGCAGGTTCTCTTAAGAAAAAAATCAAAGTTTCGACAGCGACATAAAAATGTGAGATACTCGAACAGTTTCGTTCCGCAACGTGGGCGACATATTTATATCGATTGTAATTTCATTTGTCAGAAATACCCCACTTGATATGTTATGTTCCCTGCCTATCCGTACTTCATTTCATCGTTGACTTGGTTTGAGTTATTTTGACCTTTCTCACACAAAAATGCCCCGTATTTGACGTTCCGGAACTAATTTGAACTAAAGTTCGATAACAGTCAGCACTGTTCCAAACATCTCTGAAAAATGTAATACTGTCGTGTTGCTGTGGGACGTTGCATTCTTTTGGCGAGACCTGTTTGAAAATAACATTATGTGGGTTGGGCTGCGTAGTAATTTAAATTAATTTCAGTTTGTTTTCTTCGCAGCATTCGATTTACACTGCGATTCTCCTTCATCACTGCGCTTTTGTTGGCAACTCATAACGCTTTGCATCACTTTACGTTACTCTTGGATCACGAATGTAACCTTACTGTCCATTTAACCCCACATGGGTTGTTTTAGATGTAATGCAGAACGTGTGGTTTTCGTTCGCCGCGTTTCCTCAAAACGTGCACGCCATCCTGTCCTGTCGGTCACCCCGGTCATCGCTTCCATTCCATTAGAACGTTTTGCCGACGCACACAGTGCACTCGCATCCCGAGAGGGTTTTTCCTTCCGCTGCAAGCACCGATGATTCGATTGCAGCATTGCATCGTATGTCGGCTTTCCTTCACATCTTTGCACGAGCGGATCGCGGCTTTACATCTTCTGCTGCGCTGTGCTCTGAAAACGCGTGTAGTTCCGTTGCAGTTTCGTGATTAGCGCACGCATTTCTTCAATTTCGTACGCGTTCCCACTGTGTCGATCATGTGAGGCTTGAACATCCGCAAAGCTCGTTGCGCAAACGGCGCTTGTGTCTGTGTTCTTAATACGTTCTGCCACGATGCTAAGTGACTGATGATATAAATATTTCATTGATTTGAACAGTAGAGGTACGAAAGACAATCCATTAATTGACGCTTGGGCACATTACGCTGATCCGGGTTGGTTCCGCTTGCAACGGAACCGTTTTCGATGAGGCATTTACGGCTCAGACGCGGTGCGAGCCATCAACTGTACATGTTACCCACCATTGCCTACTTCTCATGGGGATGATTTTCTAAAGGAAAGAAGAATGATATTGTACTTTCCCGTGTGGATGCGTCCATTATTTAAAGCGATTGACCGTGGAATTCCGACGCTCTGCAGTTTCGCACGAAGAGGTGAGTCTGATGAGGGGTAGCAATCTCCACCAATGCGACCGAGTTGAATCCATTCGCAAATTTTTTAAAATAGGAAATTGATTTCACGTAGCACTACGCATCCTCAGTCCCAAAATCTTATTCTATTTGAATAAGATTACGAATCCTCAGTCCTAAAATAATTTGAATAAAGTTTGAGAACTGAGGATGCGCAGTGCTACGCGAATGGATTAAGCTCAGCCGCCTTTGTGGAGACTAGTTACTTGAATACAGGTATGTGCAGATTTGAATCATCACAAAGTGAAGAAAGCAGAGCCCAGTCTCCTGGTTCCCTGAAAGTTTGTAGCAAACCAAGAGTTTTCAAATGTTTGATGAGGGATGATGTTCCGTTTGCTGTCTGACCCACCAAATCTTTTGGTTCAGGCTGGTCGTAGTTTCAATGGCTGGGTTTTTCAGACGCTTTCTTGGTTAACAGTAAGTTACATAAGTTTATCGAAGACAATAAATTCTGTGAAATGACTATAGTAGAGGCGAAATATTGAGTAAAAAAAAGTTAGCAACGGGCAGTGTGCCACAGGAATTAGTGATCCCAGGTAACGTTATACGGCAGACTTTCAAGCCAGGTTTTAGATTTTTGTTTTCATCATTGGAGTAATGAGCTTATTTTTTGTGGAAATGTCTGAAGAGCAAGCTTCCTTGGGTTTTGTTTCTGGCGACTTCATATTCAAGTTTTCAATTTGCCCTAGATAGATTTCTGCAGCTCACAGCATTCGCCCCCCGACAAAATACTCGAGCGAATAAACATCTTCATCCAACTTTTTTATTCGATCGCTTCAAATGTCTGATGCTTTTTACAAATATTCTCTTGCGAATGACGATACAGCTGTGGTGAGGATAAAGTGCTTTGCTCCTCCCAATGTTGGTCATGCGCAAACACCGTTTCTGTAATGTGCGCTGATGTAT
>JGI24159J19872_10002952_pt1 | contig 20749 bp, 7 predicted proteins | sample Ectturendosymbi4_FD_19872 | JGI IMG/M metagenome (IMG submission 19872) | reverse complement strand
ACGATTAGACAAGCGCGCAACGCGGCTATTTACAGTAAATTCAAACATGCATTTCAAACGCTTGATTGCGATCAAAGTATTACTTCAGTGCCGATTGGCATCCTGCAACTGCTCGGAGACATATGACAAACTTACATTCCAAATTATCCCAGAAACATATGACAAACTTACATACCAAAAACGGTGTACGTTCCACAGCTCAGGTCCCTGGTATTTTCAGTCAACAGATACACTCTGACTTGGTTAGGAGAATTTGGTTACACGAGGGTCAAAACGTTACTAAAGTTGTACTTAGCCCGAGTTCTACTTTTATCGTACTAAGCGCGGCAAAACAGAAAAACAACTTTCTTTGTTACGACTGTTAGAGACTGCACGGCAGACGAAGGTCTGTCTCAACATCCTGTTCGTAGACGCAAAACGGCGACATGGGAGAAATAAACAGTTCTTAACTCAACGTGTCCTCTAACGACCCACGCCAGGGAGTTGCAAAAGGTTGCTACTGCAGAAGTGTCAGTGCAATATATCAAGGCAGTCCATTAATATTAGACTTTAAGGCGGCTTACAAAGAGTGAATCACACTCTTTGGACGTAGAGAGTTGCACGCATTAAAATATTGGTCGCCGGATGCGCAGCTTGAAGCGGTTAAACGAAGGAAGAGTCGTCGATGCGCACCGTAACAATCAATTGAAAACAAATGCTTTCTGTGCAAATGAATTTTACATTAATTCATTTCCAAAAAATTGTTGAAATGGTAAGCATTGTGAAGGAAACACGCAGGTTGGATTGGAACCATTCGGCTCCGGATCAAGCAAGGTGGACGGACTTTGGGGAGGACTGGCTGAAAGTATGAATCAACTTGAGCTGATGCAATTCGACTGGTTGATGCTCACATAATTTTTCACATGTTTTGAAATCTTGCAAATTGAAACAAATCAAACGTAAGAAATATAACTTTTAACTGTTTGGTTGTAAATTATAGTTATCCCAGATTTGGAGGCGGTAACAAAGAGCAACCGCAGAATCCTCGCACTGTTTTTTTATGCACTGGTTGTGTTTGTAGCAGTGCGCGTTGCCGTGCCTTGCTTCTTCACTTCCTGTTTCTTCAGATACCGTGGTAAAAGGAAATCGACAGCATATTTCCTAAATCGTTTGTCTCGAATGCTGTACACCAAGACGTTGACCAAGCTGAAAAAATCAAGTGCCCATGTAGCAATCATTCTCTACTCCATTTTTTCACCTTTGCTTTCACACAAGCCACTGGGCGTAATAAAAATTTGTAGCACAAGATGAAAGCAGCTAAAACATTTGTTGTGGCTTTCAATTAGGTGGACATTACTCAGAAATAACTTTCAAATGAAGCACGTCACTTTGTTGAAAGATGCGAAAAAAGCGCCTAGAGGTGTAACTTGGTGGGGGACAAAAGGGAAAATCGCTCGCCTCTAGCAAGCTAAACGTAAAAGCTGTGCCCCAACCTAGCTTATATTTCCTTTTTTATTCTTTTGGTTTTCAGTAGGTTGTTATTTTGTGCGTTTTCCGGAGTATTTCCAATATAGCCATCCATATCCGCACTCACCGTCATTCCTCAACTTTTTCTGAGTGTAGGCTAGAGCAGGACTTCTCAAACTGTGGGAAACGGCCCCAAGTGGGGCCACAAAATGTAATTTTTGGGTCGCGAAACAAATTGGCTTGACAAATCAGGTACAAAAATGTTTATCAACTTTACAAGAAAATTAAAAGTAGGCCTACAGTGAATCTATTTCTACTGCATTTTTGGAGTCAAAATCATGCTTTTTATGCCGTCAGTTGTTTACTAAAGTACTGTAGGATGTCTGTCTGAACTATCAAATGATAAAAATCAACCAAGCACAAGTTATGCGTTGTTAGGTCGTGATTGCTTCAACGTACTGACTGATACTGACCTTATTGCATTCATTCCGACACTAAGGCATGCTTCTATTTAGAACTCTAGGTCTAGTCGAGGGGCTAGGCTAACTGCTTTGAGAGCACACCGAGTTGCTTCAAAAAAACGTTAAAAGCTTCATACACGGTTTCAGAAGCACTTTGGACTTTGATTCAATTAGATCCACAAACCATTCACCATTGAAATTTCGGGATGCCACACACCTGTCATGCCCAGGATGAGTTCACGGATTTATTAAACGACAAACGTTTGCAAATGGAATTTTCAAAACAGAGTTTATGTCATTTTTGGATAAGAACAAGAAACGAATGCTGACATTTCTGATCTAGCCATTCTTTGATTTCTATACACCTAATTTTTTTGTTAATCTTTTTCGCCTTACTGTTTCCATTACGCGGTAGTTTTATTACTGCATAGATACTTTCGTGGATTGTGTGCATTTGCATGATTTCGCCATGGACAAAAACGCTTTATGAGATTTGTAATGAGACGTTTACACTTATCGCTAACATGTAGGCTATCCATCAAGGAGGTCGCGTAGAAAACCTTTTACAAAATGGGGTCACAGAACAAAAAAGTTTGAGAAGCCCTGGGCTAGAGGATCCCTACACTAGCTAGTGGGCTCCTCTCAGTTAAATATTTCCCACTGGATAAAAGCGCTAATCACGCTATTGGAAGCATCAACGCCGTTATTTGAATAAAACGTCTAATGATAACTGTCAAAACAAAAAGATAATAGATTTAATATTTACCTGTTGGCAATGCACAAGTAGAAAGATATTGTGAATGGTAATGCGACGTTCGAGCAATCCAAGTAACCACCGAAGTAAAGACTGTTCACGACAATGAGGGGAACTGTGTCAATCACATGCAGTTAATTTGTTGGATGTTTTCATCTGTCAGGGTTTCACTTCTGATACATAAATTGTTTGTACAAAATTACAAGCCACGGAAAACAATCAAGCAGATCTTAGATATCAGTTTAAAACGGTTGGTAAATTTTTGCATGAAAAAGAAACAACTCAATGTTGGCTCTCTTTTATATCATTAAAAAATCGTACTTATGCGGAAAGCAGAAGTGCTTATTTGTCTGACAATGAAAATAACGGCCAAAGTAATAGATGTAAACGACATTTTTATAGACGTTTCGGTAACTGCTGCTACAATCATCAGTGCATTTACAATTGAACTGCATCGATCTTGCTGCACGTTCTTATTGTTAGTCGGGTGAAAAACGTTGTAAAAAGTGAAAATTTCGAAAGGCTGTTATGGAAGTGACGTAGTGGGGCGGGCATTGCTTGCCACGTTACTCAGCGGCACACGTACCCACGGTGATGGCGTGTGACGTCACGGAGGATGCATGAAGCTGTGTTACAAGTTGAAAATGCATAGAGGCGTCGAAGGGATGTTTGCATTCATCTTTTGTTTGTATTCTTGAATCTGCAAGGATTCAAGAATCTGCAGCCGCCAACTGTCACTCCGTGTCAATGATATCGAGGTTGTGAAAATGTGGACATATGCAACGCCCATAGAGAGACATAAGTTTCTGCTTCAAAACCAGCAGATCTCGTGTCACAAACAATCGCTTGAGTTCAAAGCAAACACGTTGAAACTCATCTCTGATATTGATATGAGCTTGGTGGGAAAAAGCAGACGTCCAAGCCCTTGTTCAGCAATTCTGTTTCGGAAGCCGAGAGAACCCTGTTGGAGAAATTGTGAACACCCTTCAAAGAATATTCATTAGTTGACAGGTCTAGCGCTCGTAGCTTCTTTTGGTGATCAATTTGCAGATCTCGTTCATCTTGACTTCGTCTAGCAAGTAGAAACGTCTTTACAGGGCCAAACACAAGGTGACCACGCTCTTTGTAAAGAAAAAGACCTTGTTCTCTCTCAAAATCGGCTGCCGCCACTAGTAGCTGGCGAAATCTTTCCTTAGTTAATAAAAACCTGCAAAAAGAATGCACGCATCTAGCTTTATGTAAGTTAGACCTGTAGAGTTTGAACTGCAGGTACCCATGAGAGAGCATGTGCAAGTCAACCCAGATCATCAGGGTGATTTTCACAACTCCGAGATCATTGGCAGTGACGATTGGCGGCGGATGTAGATCCTTCAATCGTTGTTGAATCAAGAACAAAAACAAGAGCTGCATACAAACATCCCTCCGACGCCTCTATGCATTTTCACCCTGTAACACAGCTTCATGCATCCTTCGTGACGGAGGATTGATTTAGCCGTTATTTTCATGTAATCACACTTGATAGTTCTAAAAAATTCTTACTGATGGTTAAGGAAAATCCGGTCTGCATCATTGCTACAGTCACAAAAACAGCCACTTCCTTTTTGTTGGAACCAGCTCGCTTTCTGTTTGTTCTTTCAAGTAAAACAGCCGATCTGCGCCTTGTTAAGAGAACCAGAAGNGCTGTACCCATGGACAAGATTGACTGATGCAAAAAAACAAGAATCNTGATTTGAATATCAACTACCAAATCTGCAAAGCGCATTATGGTTATGCCGATTACTGTAACGGTTGCCACTACAAGACATCTAGATACAATGTGTAGAATAAATTTCAAATAATCTGACTAAAGTAGAAACTTCGGAAAAATAATGCACCTAGGATTTTTCCAAATTTTTAAGCGTTTTTTCGCATTTTGTCTGTCTTTCAAACACTGCAACAGCGTAATGCAAGTCAATTTCAATGTGGTTCGAGGTAATTCTTTGCGATGATCTCAGGTATCTCAAAAATTGTTCAAAAATTAGGGTGGCTGAAATTTGGCCAGCTTGTTTAGTTATTCATGCTGCTACAAGGCCACATTTGTAGCAAGGCAAAATTAACAGGATTCTTGTAATTAGCATTTTGATATTAAAAAAGCAAATACAGCGTCGACCGTCAACTAACTGAAGTCATTCAACAGTGCATCTGTAGATGAATAGCTTATGAAGGCGGGTAAATGCACCTAACTGCACAATAAAACTATACGGTGAAAACAGATTAGTTGCTACTTGTTCAAACGAAACGAAGCTTCTGTACCATGAAAAGAAATGGAATGACAAAGAATATTATCATGACCATGATGATAGCAGAATGGTTGGTTGCTACGGATGGTTGAGCAGATATGTAGAACATGAAAAGAAGATGCTGGTACGTGAACAAAAGATGGTGTGGAAACCAAGCTGAAACAACAAAAAGACATTAAAACATGTTTGAAGGTGACAGTATTATTATTGCTTCCAATCCAAAAAGGTAATCACTGCTACCACTGCTTTCCGCAAATATTGATATTTACTGAAGCAAGAGAAAAGCTTGGGAAAGAACTACAAGGCATATGAGAAAAAACTCACGAACTGTGCCATAAACTGAGCTGTGATTAGCAAAACAAAGGAAAAACAGGAAACATTTTTTGTTGTAAGCCCCAACCTGTTTGTTTGGGTTTTCTGAAGTGTTTTAAGAAAGAGAAAAACTTAACATTAATCGAAACAAGCCAAAATAATTTTATCGAAGTTTCCCACGTTGCGGTGTGCCTTCTACCCTGCAGACTTCGTTAAACACGACGCGCTGACTCATAAACCACAACCACTTGTTGCCAGCGCTGCTGTTATCTTCACAGGAGTGTATCCTGGCTTAAAAAGTGCTTGCTAATCTGGTTAAAAGTTCAGTTTTGACGAGATCTAGTACGGTGAACATTAAAAAAAGCTAAATTTCCGCTCTTGTATTCCTAATCGCAGTTCGTGGGTCTTTTTCTTCAATTCATGTTCAGTGTCAAAATCTCGCTAGTAAGCTTTCTGCTGCTTGGCATGGCTGCGGAGTCCGAGGAAAAAGTTCCGACTCCAATTCCTTGCCATAACGTGACTAGCAATCAATGGAAATCGTGATACACAGCAAGAAATCTCTGTTTCAATAACAGTTTAAAAATTTGCACCATATCACCACCAGTTAGGATTCCTAACACAGGAGTGCGATGTAAAAATGATTCAATTGGACTTCCGAAGTCTCCTAGTATTCTTAGGAATCAGACACTGCCTAAAAACTCCGTGCGTCTTCGACCATAGGTGTAGGAGCAAAATTTGGGGGGTGCGAATGATTTTTGCCCAATTTCTCCTAACTTGCCTGAAAAGTTGTGCGGCTTTTTCCTACAACGTTTCTCCCACAAAGATCATTAAGACCTTTTATTTGGTGTGATCTCGAAAAAAGGTCTTCATTTTTTTTCTACAAACTTTGGGCGCCACTATTAACTCAAACAAAGTTAGGCGCCGTTTTTGCCTGGATTTTTAGGGATTTTGCACGGACTTCAGACAATTTAAAACTTTTTAGGGTGCGCTTGCACCCCTGCACTCCCACCTCCTACACCACTGACTTCGACAACGACTCTGACACCAACTCCGCAACCCTACTGCTTGCAGGCTGAAGATGTGTTAAATACACGACACTAGTTCTCTTTTGGAATAAACTGCATTGTATTCACTTGCGTACGTCACTACTGTGGCTTACAACTATTTAAAGACGTATATGTGCAAGTTTGAATAGTCGAAAATGGATGAAGGCGGAGCCAAGCAGGCAAATTCCTCACAAGCTGGCCATCAAGCTACAGCGTGTATTATTATTATTATTGTAAGATGACAAGATAAGTCCTTTCATCGCTAACGCATTGCTGAAAGAACACAGAAACCCACTGGCTATAACAATTGGATAAAATTTTTGGACGTCTCAAATAGCAAGCAGGCACACAACCACATGCTTTTCGTTTTTTCGTTTTCTTACTTTTGTATAACCTTTGAAAACAGACCTGAAGGTCCATAATCACAACGGATTAGTTAGGCTCGACNAGGCCAAAGGATTTTTCGAACTTTTACTGTTTAGCTTTGCAANCAAGGTANATAGTATATTTGCAAATCTCCAATCAGAACATTGTTCACCTGGCACAGTGGCTGACAGTATTGACAAAATCCAGATTGCCAAGAGTCCTGCACGTACTGAAATCCTGTCATTCATACGATATTTCAATGGCCACTTAATAGCATAAAATCTTTGTCCACTCATGAAGGTCAAATGGTACAAAGATGAAGTTATTGTCAACAAGAAAAACGATCCTCCAGCAACTGCTTTGGGCGATCCTCTCAAATGCAGTTGTCGATTGTCCAGGTAAGCAGCAGTGTTGTAGATCGTTTCGTTAAAATTGTACAAGAAAGCCACCAGCAGCTGCACCCCTTGAAAAGATAAATTAACCGTTTGAAAAAAGTCATGCTTAAAATTGAGGCGAAAACTAATTTGCATTCACGGGCTTTAGACCTACAGTGGACATTTCGCCGGCATTCAAGACCTGAGATAAACATCATTTAACAGGAGGCTCAGGACTCTTGTAGGGCAAATTATGTGAAAATGCAGTTCATCTATCGAACAAACATGCACTTCCTGAATGACAGGCAAAAGTAAATCGATTGGTTTAGGTTTAACCTGGCAAGTGAGTCTTGGCAAATACGATCATCCCGCGGTCTTTGCTTAAAGTTTAATTTGTAAACGTTTCTTCTCGCTTGCTTTATTGGATTGCGCTGAACAATATCTTTCTTGCATCGGCTGGAGCTCTAAGAGAACACGCCGCAAGCGCAAAGTTTCGCGTGTTGCGGTTTGTACTGGGCAATGCGCATAGGAAATACAAATTTAATGTTAGCAACACTGAAAAGTCTGCTGAGAGCATTTATTTTGGTTTTCTAAGCTCATGAACTATTACGCCTTTTACGCGAGGCATTACAGACACACCAGATATAATGAGACAATGAAAATTAGGTATTCAGGTCATTTCGCTAATGAGAAGAAATCTTTCACTTTAGATTGCCCAGAATAACGCAGACTAGTGGTTAAACTCACAAAAATATTTTGGAAATGCTTTACTCAAAAAAAGTTTCAAATTAGCAATGATTTGAGCAATTTTGATATGTTTTTGATTTTGCACATGTGCACTACAATATTTTACAAGCATAAAAGACTGATATAACTAGGTTCATTTTGCTCACCAGCTTTTTAGCTGCCCTTAATACACGATTGACTAAATGCAAAGGAGTGTCACGACACCTAATGATTAAAATACAAATCTATGGGACTGACAAAATTTGGAGGAAATTCTTTAATTTGAATTTATGTGGTGTATTAGAATGACAAGTTCTGCTGCCAAAGCCATGTCAAAATTCACCAAAAGTCCTCCGGGCTCCATATGGTGTGGTTACATCCGTGACGGCACATCGCGTCACACGCCCAGAGCGGGCAAACGGGAAGTACTTTAAAAATTCACCTGCACACACGCAACACTAAAGTTAACCTGGTCAAGCGGGGAACCTCTATTGTTGCTTACTCGTTGCACTTACGGACTTGGAGTCCTTCCAGTTGCGTGTTCGTATCTCCTTAAGGAGCAACAACATATTTCAGAGCCGAGTTGCTCGTGATTTCATGTGGGGTCTAGTGCACCATCACATCGTGATGAAACCATGCCTTCTTTTGATTGTTTTCAAAACATCTTAAAAGATTATTCAGATTATCTTTTCAAGATTAAATTCTGATTTGACATTGAATGAATAGTGTCAGACGAGGGCCAAAAATAAATCAAATATTCGCTTGCAATTACCAGACATTTTTCATTTGTGTTAGTCCAATTCAAAATGCATATATTCGAAACTGAGGTAATGTTTCAAAGGTCACGGGATATGAAAATAATATGAGACGTTTTGCTGTTAAAGAATGCGGGGCAGAGTTCCTTTGGTTGTTTGAAGTTTGAAACTATCGAAATTTTGAACGCAATTTACATCATTTCATGCAATACCCATTGTTACCACGGAAATTCTCAAAATTTGTGACAAGTCAACTTTGATAACTGAATGACACAAAAGCAGTGTTTGGGCCTGAAACTGTTGAAAATCATTTGGTGCAGCCCACTTGGAAACGTACCGATCAGTTGTTCTTTAAAGACTTTACGTGAAATAGGAAACAATTTCAAAAACACAACTTGAGCTGCAAATTAGCTTTTGAAACGTTTATCAATGGGCGAAGCGCTGTTCGCTATGTTGCTATGTCACAAAATACCCAAACATGTGCTGCCAACAAACAAAATTCTGACAACCTTTCAATATTGCGGTTTCTGTGAAGTCATTTTCGCAATGTTACCTGTAAGTGCGTCGGTAACAGCCAGTGAAACTTTCATCATCGAAAATCCATCATTCAAGCGGTTTTTGATAATCACGCACACAACCATCCCATTTCCCAGTACAATCAAGAACCCGACAATGATACAGATTGCAGCGAATATTCCAGCTCCTGTCATGCTACATTCTTCACACTGATTCAAAGTCACGTTTTGGCAAAGTGTAGAAGCTTGGTTGGAGCAGAAGGCAGGCAATCCGCAAAGTTTAGATTGAGTTAGATTGATGTATACAAAACTATTGCTTGAATTTAGTGTGTTATTGAAATCGGGAGGAAACCCTGTGGCTGAATTCATTTTTGTGACTGTTTCGAAAAACAGCTGACGATCATCTGGTGCAGCCCCCAATACTAGCGTCACATCAGGCGTGAACAGCCGTTGGTCTTGGGCATTCAGCGTTAGATTTGATTCCCATGTTGTCGTCGTTGGAGTTTGGAGGAACGGAGTAGTGAAAAATTTTGCATTGGATCCAAAAACTGCTTGCCTTGCGTTTGATTCACTTTGTTCAGATGTGGTCATCTTCGATTGGAGTGTTGCTATAGATAATGTTTGGAAGTACCATCTGAAATCCCAGTGAATGTATGGCTCACTTTTTTATGTAAAGCAACTTATCCTTTAACATATAATGCGTAAAGGATTAGCACTTTCAGAAGTGTGCTATACTTGTAGCTCAGTGGTTTTCATCCTTTTTTGGCCCATGGACCATCTTTATAAAAACATCCGATGAGTCCCTTTACTATGCTGACACCTCATAAACAACTAGTTGAAATTGTATTGCACATAGGTCAGTGAAGGTTTTATCAAGGATTTAAGAAACTCTTTGTGGACCATCAGAAATTCCAGGTAGACCACCGGTGGTCCACCTCGACCACATTGAGAACCACTGTTGTAGCTCAAATGACATAATGTTTTGCACCATACTGAAGACGCATTTATAACATTGTTTTGAATAGTGTTAATCAGAGATTGTTATGAAATTTTCCACTTTGTTTTGAGGATTTTTGACCCCGTGAAAACTTTGGATAGTGTTTTTGGTAAGCGAAATGAACGATAAGGTGAATATAACTGCAATAATGAAACAATGTCATAAGTTGCATATCTTCGGACATACCACTACAGTAAATACTTGATGCTTATGTTGTTTGAAAAAGTGTAGCGGTTTCAAGGATTGGTAGTACTACTCAAAAATAATTAAAACTACATTCTAAAAACTGCTGCTAAGCAGATGCAGAAAAGCTTCCAATATTTTACACTGTACAGCAGTCGATAGAGAACAGCAAAACTTTGAAGAAATATAAGCCTTTCACTGTGCAAATGAAACGAAACTTAACAAACTATTTTTGGCGAAATATGGTTGTTTTCTTTGTAAGGAGAAACTACACAAGTAGTGCACATAGGCGTAGCCAGGGGGGACAGAGGGGCCATGCCACCCCCCAATTTTTAGAAAACATAGTCATTTTGTCCTTTGAGAGGCGTTTTTCCAAACAAAATAGTGTTATTCACCTAAAATCAAACATTTTTTGGCCCCCACTAAATTTTTGGGCTGGCTACGCCACTGGTAGTGCAGAAGAGATGTATCGTTTCCATTTCTAGACCTAAGCGTCGTAACATCTAGGTTTCCATTTTATTCGTTTCATACAGCTCATTTCCAGTTGGCCAACGAGATATCGTAGCTTGGAAAACAAGCTCTGTGGGTTGTTTTTTTGACACGGTCTGGGCCAAATTAGAACCTAAAATTTATTTCTTGCTGCAATGGTTCACGCCACCAAGCACATGATAAGTGATTTCCAACCATTTGTGGGTGGTAAAATATTTTTCTTCTTCAGCTTATTGCACCTTTCCCTAGTAGACTGAAAATTAGTTGCATTTTCTTCATATGACTTTTCACAACATTTTAGGATCTTAATATTTTTTTTTACTAGAGTCTTACATTACTTTCAGTTTTGGCACACTACAGTACGTATGATATCCTCTCCCTTTGAAGAAAGATCTCTGTTACAGTTGATTCCGTGCCGAAGTTTGATTCTCTCGAATAGCTGTCAATGCACTGCTGTCATTGCATAACTCAGGATTTGTAGTTGGTCAGTATGCGCTAGTTTAAAATTATAAATCTGACTGAAATCATTTGTTTCACTTGTAAATGAAGAACGAAACGGAGACAAGTGTAAAAATACATAAAGAATTATTATTTAGTTCTGTACTGTTATACTGTAAAGTATAAACCGTTGTATAAACATCGTTCATATACAAACTGCATTGCATTCGTTGATTGGAGTTTCCAATATATACTGGCACAAAGCTAGTTGCGAATTACAACCTGTACTGCATGATGATAAATAAAAACTATACAAGCTATTCTTTATTTCTTTATTATCAAGTAAAATGCCCCAAGAACCGTTGCGATGAGCCGAACATTTTTCACTAAGTATCCCAGAGCTCAAGCATGTTTTGTTCCAACTTTCACAAAAAATGGGTTCAAGCCACATGTTTCAGTTACTTTTATTTTGTTCATCACAGGTTTCATTGCATGTTAGTCTTCTTAGCACGTCCATATAATATTCAATACATTAAACAAGTGTCTTGAATCAGCAAAAAGGAAAAAAATTAAACAACTACAGAGTTGACATTCTGTTCCTGTGAAACGTCACCAGGGCTTTTCATACCGACAGGGACGCCAGAACGGGGGCTCATGACGGGGGCACTGCCACCCTGACCTTTGAATGGGGAGGCAACAGGGGTACAAGTGCCCTTACATAATAGCATCATAGATAATTTCAGGGACGCCGGAGAGCGGTGAAATGATGGGGTATTTCCCCTATCCTTAATGGAAAACAGGGGCGGAGTGACTTTACATAACAGAATCACAGGTAATTTTATGGTTTATCAAGATCGACTTGAAACAAATTTATTGCAGCTATTGGCGAACCCACAAAATACAGAATAGTTTTCCATAATTTCTGCTATTGTTTTTGAGATCAACATTGTTGCTGCGCAAAAACAAGCGTAATTGCTAATTTTTTTGGTTTTTATATGTTTCCATTGCCCTCAACCCTTTTATTGCCCCTCCTGCCCTACCGCTGTCCCGGCGTCACTTCATACCGGGGATTTTTTGCACAAAACCGTGTTGCGTACCGGGCAGGTTTTGAAAATGTACCATGATTATGGCAGTTTAATATAACTCCTTGCAATTACAGCACAAATAAGTGCTTCATTTGAATCTGTTATTAATTATACTTCCAAAATACTTGAAACGGACAAAGCTGGTAACTTTGTGTTTTAGTATGGGAGAGCTGATGAGAAACTGACTCACTTGAAAGCTTGGTAAAATAAGGTTTCAGTTAGGTACTTTATTGTGTTCTCGTGGAAATAAAGAATGCTGCAGAGTTCCCACTTCATGTTAGTAGATTTCATGCCATGCAAGTACAGAAAAATGTGTCGTTGAAGTCGGAAAACGTGGAAGTCGTAATTTAAATTACATTTTGAATGTAGTATTTTGTTCTTACCCAAGCAAATTTTCTGTTATGGTAGTGGAACACTGCTTGCAAGATTGGAAGCAATTTGCTCATTTCCGATGCATGAGTAAATTCGTGTTACGTCGAAATAATTCAAAACTAACGAACCAGAATTGGTGAGATGCGTTTAGATAAACTTAATGGTATGAGTTGAAGACGTTGGTATATTCGTAACTGTAAAACTGTATCAGGCCATCGCTTTCACGATATCAGTTCTCAGTTACTGTGGGTTCAGTAACTGAAAATAAGACAGTTCGGTGACGGTTAAATGTTTTGTTTGCTTTCCCGAAACCTTGCAGAGCAGTGCTGTGCTTATCGACTCATACAATGCAAAGTGAATGGACGTTGTAGCGCTTATTACTTTCCATAGATCACCTTATTTGGTTCTGGTGTGCTGGCAGCTGCAAACCGCGCGGAAATTCGTCTTCCTTGAAATTTCCCCTTTGGAGATGGAAAGCAAACGGTTCTAGGACAATTACAAACTGGACAACTGCCAATTAGGACAAATGACAACCAACACGACTGCTGATGGCAATTGTCCTGTTGGCAGTTGTCGGGTTGGCAGTTGTCCTAGTTGGCAATTATTCTGTTGGCAGCTGTCCTGATACCAAGGTTTCCGTAATTGCATAAAATGTGTCAGTTGAAAGATGCCGAAAAACAAGGCTCGCGTCCTTGATCAGATTCGCCGACAATAACATAACGACTGATAAAAATTAGCTGCTGATTAGATTGACGCTTAAACGTTTCTACCCTTGGCACTTTTAAATGTTTGCTGCTTCGAAATAAATAAATTCTAAAAAACAAAACGTTAAAAGTGACGTGACGGAAACAGGCGAAAGTTTCATGACTTTCTTGCGAAACTTTGCAAATATGAAACGGTTATATTTACTTTGTTATAGAAAATGGTAAGCCAAATTAGTTGAAATGCGTTGCGATATCTGTAAAGCGTTACTTGTTTGAGGTTATATCCATCATAATGAGTGTTGTTTTGATTTTGTTAAACTGAACAACCCTTACACTGTGGTACCATTGTCGTCTGTGAAGAGTTTTTGTTTGGAAACCAGCAGCCTTTTCACTTTAGTACCCAGTTTTGGAAATATATGTCCAGTCTGATTAAAAGAAAATGATGTCAGATCTTGAAACAATAAGAATTGAAAGCAGCGTAACGATAAACGTGCGTGTCTGCGAAAACAAAGTGACTCAGCATTAATGGCTGATAACCCCTTATTAGACCGCCTGTTTCTACAGCAAAGTTGTAAAATGTCTGGCCATCCGCGGTGATGCGAAATATCTGAACGTATTACGTAACATCCTGTTTTCGAATGAAACGCTGCACGGATCGTTGACGTCACATACCCTTTCTTTCAGACTTGCTGCAACACTGCGAGGTGTCACCGGTTTGGCGCGATGAAGTTTACCGACGTCCACGATTTCCAACGCCGAGGCAAATATGGTTCAAAAAACAAGAGGACAACCGTAGGGTGAATTAATTGGACAAGCAAATGTTTAATCGGACTAGCTACAAGCTGACACGAAGAAAATCGCTTTAGACCTGGTTGCTCGTGCTCCGACAAAAGCTGCAAAAACACATCAAAGCCAACCCACCGGGTGGACGTAATAGAGAAACTCTGTAGAAGGTGATGCGAAATTGATCGATCAATAACCAAAAATGGGGCGTAATGGTACGTCTGAACAGCAGTGATTAAAATAATTATGTTCAAACACATCGGCGCTTCACCGACGAAGTGAACTTTAAAGGGAACAAAAGTTAAATCGGATCATCCAGACTGCCCGGTGACAAACCCTGTTTGAAGGAAACCAGAAAAACGTTGCATTAACCAAGAAAAAAAAATTCAGAAGCTCGAAAAAAATATTCTCCTCAAAATCGTACAAAGAGTTGAGAAACAATATTTCAAAAAAAGTTCGAAAAAATATATTGGTCGGGTTAGGGCAGAAACCTCACCTGCACCTTCTGCACCTCGCGAAATCTTCGCAGATAAATCTATCAAAGAATCTTTCCATTACTACATAACTAAGTCTAAGTAAGGTGATCTATGGAAAGTAAACTTTTCACAGCAAAGATGCACTGAATATTCGGAACATACAGTATATTTCGTCTTCGGGGGAAGATATTTTCAACTCTTACTCATTTTAGTTAGTATAACTCATTTTAATTAGTCTAACTTCAAAGCAGAAGTCAAAGCAATCGTTTCGATGTAGTGCTTGATTTCTGTAATCCACACTCGTTTTCAGTTTCAGGCAGTTGATTTTGTTTTCGTAAAAAATGCAAATGAACAATTTTGAGAATGAATATGTATTGATGCGTTCCTCTGCCACCAGGACTAAAAAATTTGCAATCAAATGAGAAAGCAGGTCTTAGAAATAGGTTCAGTAATATTTTCCATAATATTTATCTTCAAAACAAGCACTAATCGTAAAAAATACCAGAATCTTTACAACCCTGGCTACAAAAAAACAAAACAATATTTAAGTAAGATACTATGTTTTAAATAAGATTGACATTGAAAACACTATGATTGAGATTGTATATTGTCTAAAACACGTTCCACAGATACGCAAATTCGAATATGCTCTGCTTTGTCTAGACATGGATGAAAATACTTCAGTAATTTAGACCTTCTGCGCAGTCGTTTCAACATACCCGGTTGAAGTGTATTGTTAAGGCTGTCATGATAGCTTTTGCAAATTTAAGATTGCTGTAAATATGCGTCAAACGAAATGTGTCCAGAACAAAGAAAGATTTATTTTTGTAGCAAAATCAGGCCCGCATCCAGGGAAAGGGGCAACAGGACAAAACATATCGGTATGTAGTGGTTACGTACTACATGAAGTTGCAATCTTTTTGCCCTCCCGAAAATACCAGCTGGTTGCGATCATGAACTAAACTATATGAAATTTCCTTGCAGATCATTTAACACAATAATTTAAAATTGTTGCTTTAAAACAATCTGCAACGTTTAATTTGCAGCCAATAACACGAATTCTGAATTGAAAAATGATACATTTAAGCCTTAAGGCATGTGAAGCAACAAGAACTTCGAGCATCATTGAAATACAGACATTCTAGTTCTTATTCTTATTGGCTACAAAACTTGCAGCAAGTTTGCTGCCGCTTTCATCACGATACTTTTGATAGTGGCATTATTTGCCGAAACGTTTGCGTTATGATTTTCACATTGTTTGTTTTTGTTAGTAAATTGTTCAACACTTCAACCTATCATGAACCTTGGTATGAACATCATTTATAATCATAGACATATATAACTGTCAGCATCAGTCACAAAGCAACTCTAAATAAAATTTAAAAAATGGATGATTGCCAGGGTCCTGTGCACTTCATTATTTCACAGACTTTGTTTTACTGCTTCATCGCTTATTGAGGCGAATATATGTGGTTGGCATTCTATGGGACATTGTGATTCAAGAAATGTTCTTTAGCGCAATTGAAATTCGTGTCAGAAACGCCTTCTTTAGTCTGGTGCAACCTAAGTTTGTTCAAAGGAAAATTTCATATCTAAATTTGCAAAGGTTGTTTGCCATTTCAGAAACAGAACATTCAAACAAACATTATAACTGCATTACGGCAAATAGCTGTTTTGTCCATGGCAATGGGCATAATATGAGAATCTTACGGGACTAATCCCATGGTATGGAACAATTAACTTGACATTTCAAATCTTAAGTAATATTAACTTAGATAAAATACAGATTTAGAAGTACATGTAATTTTAATAAGTTAAATTTGTAAAACAAAGACAAGTTCAAAAAAATTCAACCAGAAAACTGTGCATTCAGCTTTGTTTGACATTAACTTAACTGCAAGCAGCGTATGGGACAAGCTGGTGGAACTTGTGTCCGACTGAGAAAACGTGCAAAACGCAAACGTTCAGTTAAAATAGGAAAATCAAAATCTCAAAAGCCCTATACAGGCGGAAAAATTTCCAACCGATAATTACGACCAATACAGTAGATGAGCAAATGTAAAAATCCTTGTGGAATGAGAGCACTGCATAGTCGAAAATGACGGAAGAAAACGACTTTTAAAACCAGCTGGGCAATTGAACATTACACTACAAGAGAAAATATGCAGCTGCAGAGTATCCACAGATTGCGTAAAAAAACAATTCCACAGCAGTCAAACCTAGTGGAAACATTGCTCGTATTGTTTGCTATGCTAATGTACAAGACTTGATAGAGAAAAGAAAAAATCTGAAGGACACCAAAACTGCAGTCTGTGAAGATTTAACAAGTACCAGATACAAACTCTACACCTATTTGCAAACTCATCACAACATACAAAAGTACGTAAGTTTGCAATGGAGCCATAAAAGTAACAGATAAAAATACATGACCCTATAAAAATGCTGATAATCTTTTCCAAATAAACATTTATACAAACTGGAAACAGTTGAGAGTAAAATTTTTAGTAGATTTGCATGCTGAGTGAAGTCAATAATAATCTTAAATGCGACGTTTCCCTATTTTCTAGTGTGTATGTTACGATCTTAGACAATTCATTATGCTTGTAAAATTTCCATGCGCGATTTGCGTAAAATCTTGTAGAAAAATACTAGCATATGTATCTTGTGACTTGTGCGAGAGTTGAAGGCATTTAAATGTATTGATGTGTGTCTTTCCATATTTAATGACACTGATAAGTTTCAGACAGCTAAAATGATGCATCAATTCAAGCATAGGTAGCTGTCTATCATCAGTATTCAATGAACTGTTCAAAAATCGGACAATATATATTCATATACTGTAATACTAGACTAAAAACATTACAAACATATTTATTTCACAGGAAAATATTGGCTACCCATTAAAAATTTCTTGCTTGCTTATGAAGGAGTTAAGGTTTGGTAATCTTTGGATCCAAATTTAAAATCACGGTACAACTTTTTATACTTTCAAGAAAAGTGCAAATTACAATTCCTAAACCAAAGTTAGCCTTTCCTAAACTGTTCATACTAGCATGAAATAAATGTTACCTTATGTATTCCTCATTAATATATCCCTATTTCTGCCATAAAACTAGAGCTGGACACAAGTAGAAAACCATCTGGTTAAATCATATACGCGGGAGATGCGCAAACTTTATATAATATGATTTGGATTAGTTTATTTCCCATTAATTGTGATATTATTCTGTGAATGATCCAGGTTTGATAAAATACAATGTTTTAATCTTCTTTTAACTTGGAAACCCGTCTGTCATTGTGCTTGAATACTTGTGGTTTGTAATTTTTTTGCTCATTCGATTTATCTCGTCTACTTCGTGAGCTTTGTTTGTGAGTGTCAGAAACAAATAAACGGAACTGAAAAATTAATACCGTATACCTGGAATATTATGACGATGAGAACCATTACTATATGTTTACCGAACACGATAATGTTTACGTAGTCTCAATGTCAAGACACGAATCTCCAGAAAATAGGCTTGTTGGGGTCTTTTATAGAACACACCGAAAAAAGGCTAAACAAATTTTAGTTGGCCCCATTACAGCCGAAGCACTCTAATTGAGGGACTTTGAGGCGCCTCAGCCACGACTCTTTTGAGGCTAATTGCTAGGAATGCACATCGATAATGTACTTTGTATTAGGCTGCTAGTGTAGTTTAGCTAGAGCTGCATGAAATGGGACAGCCGCAATTTGCCATGGGATGCGATCAAAGAGGAAATAGTGTCCCAGTTACAGCACAAGCCTGCAAGTTAGACCACTATTCATAACCCTTCCTTTGCGCACAAGACACCAGCTACATGTCTGCATTGCTGTCGCTGACACCAGTTACATGTTTGCATTGCTGTCACTTAATTTAATAGTTTTCTAACGTTTTTTTTTGAAAACTAACAAACTTTACTTGATTTTCTGTAGGTTTGACGGAGTTTTGACACTATTTTAGTGAATATAATAATGCATTTGATGTACTTCCATCTGCTGAATGCATGATACTGTAAATATCGCTCATCATTCTTGTAACAAACGTCAGGCAGTTCTTCCTTTCCCCTTAAAGCTAATCACTGCCCTGCACTGAGAGCAACGTTTCATCCGGCAAAACCGGACGCATTGTCCACGTTCTAACGATGGCTTTACCATAGAGAACATAGTAATGTTGCACTGTGTTGCACACATTTGCTTGTACAGCCCTAATTTTACGTAAGAATGCAAAATGCTTGTTTTTCTACAATATCAGAGTTAGCCACATTGATTGGTAACCTTTATTTGCTTTCAACCTTTACTTGCATGCAATCTGAATGTCACTACTAATTTGCTTGAGGAAGAAAATTAATAAGGCAAGGTGGTGACGAAGATTTTCAGCTTTAGCTGCCTATGGCTACCGTATTACAGATCATGGTTAAATTTACCACGAAAAGTGTTTACTTGTTCCTGTTACGGCGCATCGCGTCATATGCCTAAAGCGCGCAGTCAGAAAGTGCTTCCAAAAGGTAGCTACGCACAAGCATTAATAGAATGAAAGAGTGGACCTGGTCGAGCAGGGAATTTCGATTGTTGCTTGCCCGTTGCATAAGTGGATTTGACGTATGGGGCGTCGTTCGTAAAAAAACTATATCGGACAGATTTAGCACAAAAACTGCTATCTCTGTGCATGTTCAGATATCTCTTGCACATATTTAGCTGTCTCTGCACATATTTAGCTGTCTCTGTGCATATTCAACCATATCTGCCTATCTTTGCGCAGCGATAGCTATCTCTGCGTGCATTTAGCTATCTCTACTCTGCGTGCCAGTTTTGCCACTCTGTTGTTACGGAAAAGTACTAGATTTCATGATTAAAAAACACTAGATTACAAAAGCAAACTTCCACACAATGAAAATGCCCAGAAAATGCGTTGCAATGCCAACCATAGACACTGTGCAACTCATTGTAAACCAGAGACAAACAAAACGGCAGATAGCAGCAGTGCTTGTGCTTGTTTGTACAGGTCACTGAAACTTTTAACAGATGACCAACTGACTTCGCAGCGGTTTAACTCAAAGCATATTATGTTGCCTTGCGTAATTTGAGATTTAATTAGGTAGAATCTTTATCAAATTACAATTGCACTAAATCAAAACGTCTCAATTACAGTTACAATTGCACAAAGTAGTGCAATTAATTATATACAGCTCACTCATAAGAAAACTCTAGATAGCCATAAAAAACACTAGATGAAATGAAAAAACTAGATCTAGTGGAAAAACACTAGGGGTGGAACCACTGCTGCGTGCATTTAGTTATCTCTGCGCAGAGAAAGCTATCTCTGCACATATTTAGCTATCTCTGCGCAGAGATAGCTATTTCTGCACGTATTTAGCTAAATTTGCATGCATATTGCATATATAGCGCGGAAGTGTGTCGGAGGAAAGCATGGTATCCTGTCTGAAGAAAAACGTGGTGTTCTGTTTCAGTAATCCAGACAAAACCTGGGCTACTGCAAGGCATGAATTCCCTGGTGTCATACAAAGCAAGGTGGTTTCAGGTCTAAATTATACTGTTCTGATTATAATATTGGTTTGTGTAGACGAAGGACTACAAGAAACTTGTGATGGTGCTCTCAGTGTTAGTGACATTTTTGCTCATAGTTTCAAAGAGGATCTCGTCAATTGTTAAGTCCGACCATTCCAACTATTCTCACCATGCGCAGCTCACGGCCTCTCAGCGCCTTCAAGTGCACTAAGCGATTGCTCTCACAGAAAGAGCGCGTTGAAAGCGGAGGGCTCGCTTGGAGATGAGGACTGTATTGTAAAGAGAAAACGCTGTCACAGAAAAAGCGCATCGAATGAAGCGCTCGGTTAGGCCTTATTACCTGAAAATAACGTCAGCAACACACCTTATCACTTCAGCACAGGCGTTCCCAACCTTTCCATTGCCATGTACCCCTTCAGCATTCCGACAATTGAGCATGTACCCCTACAGCATTTCAACAGATAAGCATGTACCCCTTCAGAATTTTTGACAGATGAACATGAACCCCTGAAATTCCTTATGACAAAACATTTTCTTATGATTATTCACAGATATATTTAACAATAAGCATATAATGACTTTTGAACTGATATATGTATAAACATTTGAAAATAAACAAAATAAAAATATATTTTTATCTCCT
>JGI24159J19872_10002951_pt1 | contig 20750 bp, 17 predicted proteins | sample Ectturendosymbi4_FD_19872 | JGI IMG/M metagenome (IMG submission 19872) | reverse complement strand
CAAATGCCTTTCATTCACGTGTTGTTTTTGAATTGTCGCTTCAGCAATAAATAAGTCTTTCATGTACATGTAAATGCACAAGCTTGGTTTGGAAACATGATCGTCATTTAGCTTTTTATTTGATTCCTATCGTGGGACATGAGTTGACACTTCCAAGTCTAAGAAGAACCGTTCTGCTTCTAACCAGGTTGGAAATGTTTCAGACACTGTTCTTCACTGATTTCGATATGGATAGCCAAAACCAGTGACAAACGCTTGCGCGCAGCATGCTTTCATACCTTCTAAATACATTTTTGTAGATACGAGATCTGTGTAGCCTGTGAAAAACGAGGCCCACTGTTTGGGACCCGTTTCAAACGTTTTCTGAATTAATGATATTAAAGCGCTTTCAAACTGTGGTTATTCCCTGAAAAATAGCATAGTTCGACCAACAAAATAGCCACTTTTTGACCCACAAAAGATAACCTCTTCTGTGTGACTGCTGCATTTTTCGCCTCTGATAAACTTTCTGCATCTTCGGCAGTGACTGTGGTTGCGGAAGTGCATCGGGCAGACCACGACTTGAATCTTGAAGAAGTACTTGGCTCTACCGATGCATATTTCACAGATTTGCTGAATCTTCCGGAAGATGTGTTTTCCGAGCACCTACTTGACAAAGACCTACCTCACTTCCAGGATAGCACTGGAAGTAAGGTAGGTCTTTGTCAAGTAGGTCCATCAGTCCAGTGCTCGTCAACTTCTCTTCCATCAACATCTGGAAACCGCAGAAATTGCAAAAGTTTGATGGATGCTGCAAATACTACGAATGAAGAATGCCCTGCGACCAAATTTTTTAAACAACTGTCACCTGTAAAATCTGAAACTAAAAGAATGCTAGATGCGGTAGAGCGGGGGCAGTGCCCCCACAAATTTCTTTTGTGCCCCCCAAATTTTGTTGCGCCCAGAAAAATTTGTTTTAAACATATAGTAAAAGCAAAAATCTTGTCCCCTAAAAATGTATTGTGCCCCAACAAATCTTGAAATCTGGCTACGAGCCTGCGGTAGAGTCGGTATTGAATAAGATGAAAAAAATTTTTTGAAAAAGCTTTTGAGACAAATCGCACAATTGGCGATGCCCGGTACACAGCGTGGTTGGTCTTGAAAGAACAAGAAATTGAAGAAGAAAGAAAAAGCAGTATCTGAAACCTGTGCCTCTTGACATCTACTGAGTCAGCGAGGAGGTCATTGTTCAAGCTGCCTTGTAGGACAGAAAAAGTTTCAAATCAAACCAAAAAAAAAATCGCTTCCTCTAAACCAGGGGTTCCCAACCTTTATCTTACCATGTACCCCTTCAGCATTCCGACAGGTGAGCATGTACCCCTTTAGCATTTCAACAGATAAGTATGTACCCCTTCAGCATTTCGATAGATGCACATGTACCCCTAAGATTTCCTATGAGTCATGTCATAGGCTATGACAATACATTTTATCATGATTATTCATTGATATATTTAACAATAAGCATATAATGATTTTTGAAAAGAACAGACACTGATATATGTGTAAATATTTGGAAATAAATTATATGCAAATGTGTTTCGCTCTTCTATTGATAACCTTGAATGTACCCCTTCGGATAGGCAAATGTACCCCTGGGGGTACATGTACCCCCAGTTGGGAACCCCTGCTCTAAACCTTTCGTGCGATTGCTGCACGCGAACATGATAAACAAAAAAGAAGATGAAGAAAAATCACAAACGCGAAAGGACAAAAGACGCTTCAATCAAATATTGAAAAGCAGTCGGCCTACAGATGTGAAACGAACAAGAATTTCGCAGCAGGGTTGCGGAGCTCTTGTAAAAATGAATTGGGTCCGGCTCCGGAGCTCTCTGTTTTCGCAAGCATGGCTCCGGAGCTGTTTTTTTTATAACATGGCTCCAGCTCCGGAGCTGTGTTTTTTATAACATGGCTCCGGCTGTGCTTTGTTGATACACTTCAACGATTTCGGTATTCCCAGTGTCCTTCTTGTAGCAAGTGAGTGTGTTATTCCAACATATTTTGAAATAATCGTAAACACTGCTACCACTACCAGGCCTGCGTAGTCGAAGTCGGAAGGAGTTTGGTCTTGAGTAGTCGGCAGGCCCGTAACCAGCTTTGGACCCCAGGAGGGGCGAAGAGTTTTCTGAGAGGGGCAAAAATTTTTGGAACTATGTCCAATATTTTTAAACTACGTCCAACACATTTTTCCAAGGGGGACAAAAAATTTTCTAGGGGAGGCTTCGCACCCCCTATGGTTACGGACCTGGTAGTCGGGGTCGGTAAAAAGTCTTTTAAAAAAATCTGACTTCGGGCTGATCTGCTCGACGATTGTGACCATTGTTGCCACTCTGTTATGAAGAAAACCAGACATACAAAATGTTTTTAAAAAAGTCACAATCAAACTTGAAATGCACGCTACCGGCACTTGCACATAGAAAATTAAAGTATTATGCATTAGTTGCATCAAGTTTTTAACAAGTTCAAGGCTATTTTGAACATACTGACAATTTACAAGCAGGCTAGCAGCAAATACAGTGCATGCAGTAACATAAAAAGTTAGATCTTTTTTAAGAAACGTTTGATATTTTCTTTTACCTTCACTTAAATCAGTGGTATTCAGCGTGGGCGAAATCGCGATTTTATGCGTTTAGGGGGGATTTTGTGATTTACCAGATTTGGGGGGCGATTTCTGCAGGTTATAATATACTAAAATTCGGAATTGATTCCAAAAATAACAATTATATTTGCCACTTTGGAACCAAATTAGTTGATGCGCATCGACTCCATAGTTCGTTACAAAAATTATAAATCACGAGATATAGGACTGGTGATGTAACAATCAATCTAACATTGTCCTGTGCAACGCTTCACTACACTAAGTACCCAAGGCCACGGACGGTGTTACTGGTTGGGAGCCAAGCACTGCTGTTCTGACGAATTTTCAGGTATATTGTTAAGCCTAATGTTCAAAACAAGATAAAGTAGTGGGGAAACTGTTGCAATAAGTAGTTTGGCAGTTTGTTGACCCAGTCATTGCATGAGCAGCGTCAAATAAGGACCATCAAGCTATGACATTTGCAAATCTTTACGCAAATCAAGACGCGCGGAATTTCGGACTTTTCTCGTATACAGTAGTATGCTTTAGTGCGTTTTATTATATTTTTGTTTGAAAGCGACCAATACTGATATTAGGTATCGAAAAATACCTGATCGGCCGAACTCAATTTCTTAGAGGAAAAACTTCAGTTTCTTTAAAGATACTAAAAATGGTCCAACAGCCATAACCTTGCTACCACAGAATCATCACATTGACTTACGCTGCGATTAAGAAAATTAATAGAAACTTGTGATTAACTTTAGCCTAGATATTTTTCGTTGGGAATTGTCACAAATCTCTCCAACTTTACGTGGTATTATTAGCAGCACTGCCTTGCAACAGGACTTCTTTATAGTTTTCGGTAGAGCATTGCCAAAACATGGTTTCGTAGGCAAAGCACGTCATAGCCCGTTATCATGTGTTTTATAAACTTTGGTTCGTAATCGCAACTTTAGTAAAACAGTGGAACCATGTGTCTTCTATTGAAAAAATACGGGTAAAATGTTGCGACACGATTTACGTAGCAGTTAATGGCTAGCAAAATTAATTACGGTTATTCGTAAGTTGTAAAACGTGCTTATGTTTTTCAGTCAATTTGAGTGTTTTACTGTGCTTACGGATATAGCTGCTTTGTGTTCATCCTGACTAATGGCAGAGTATACCAGTACAGTAGACTAGGAAAGGGATAAGTAAGTCCAACCACCCACATGTTGGCTACACTAAGAATTTCAAAAAATCTTTTTCGCCACCTGTAATTTGAGGCATGTTAAGTCTTTCTGTCGTGGAGATAACGCCGAAAGTTGGATTGCGTAGAAAGTGACTGGGTGAAGTCAGTGGCGTATCTATGCAAAATGGCGCCCATGGCAAAGTTTAAATGTGCGCCCTTTTCACTATTTTAAATATTAAATATAGAAACAATTTTTACGAAAGATAAACCATGAAGAAAATAAATGTTTTATAACAGAAAAAATGTGAATATTTTTGATTAAAACTGTTCAGCAAAGAAAGTATATATTATCTATATGAACCATAACATATTTCTATGCTTATTTATTTTTTTATTAAGAACATCAAAACATTCAAGTAATGCCATTGTCATGGAGATGTTTTATCCCGCTCACTCATTACGCATACGATCATACAGCGGGCAAGTGCTCGACTCGTCAAACAACAAAAGAAAGCTCCAGCAGCGTCAAGCGAACGTTTTTTATTGTGACAAGAACTGCAGAACTGACGAAGTAAACACATGCGCCGTGCACGCACTCAGCCACGGACGGCGTCCAATAATATCTTAGCGTTCGACGTCGCAAGCAGCAGCAACTCATTAGTGAAATAAATTAATGAAAGTGTTTCGGGAAAAGTGAAATCAATGTCGGAGAAGCGACAGAGCAGTGAACACAGCTGTTTCAGGGTATTTTCACGCCATTTACTTCAACCACTTGATAATAATCAGATCTGCACAAGAACCGCGCTTCATGCTCTCTTAGATTTTTTTGTTCGTCTTCAGCATTCGCTCGCGCTGCTCGGAACGAAAAAAAGCGTAAAGAATGTCGCATCGCTACGCGAGCAACAGCATCGGGACAGCTCGCGTTTGAGACGCAGCAAAATCGCCGGCACCGACCCCTTTCCAGGCAAGCAGTTTCGCGAGAACAGAAACCGTTTTCAGCTTATCACTGCGTGGTGATTCCCCTTTGTACGTCGCTTGTCAGTACTTGGGGATTCACCGCACACGCAAAGGGGCATCGAAGCCGACATCGGACAAACAAGAAGCTTTGCACCCGGACGCATCCAGCGGATTAATATTTGTCTGTGTAGCGCGGCGAGTCGACGCGCGTCGTCGCAAAGCTAGCTGGTGTCCATCGTTTCCACTGAAACAAGAGACGGCGAAGTCGCAGTGTCCTTCTGCACACTGTCGAACATGGCCGACAGTTCGGAGCTGGAACGGACCTGCATCACAACAAAGCGCTGTAATCACCTGAGGAGCTGAGATTTCAACCACATTGTGTTCAAACCTGCTTGTACAACAACATCAGGAGCAAAACTTTGAATAACGCCGACGAACAAAGGGTCAAGTCTTATTCTCATCGCCCGCGCGGGCACAAGCGTAAACCATCAGTTACGAACTGATAGGCTGGTGTTCAAAAAGAAACTAGTTTGGTTAGTTGCGCGCCAAGAGCAGAGGAAACTCGATCGAGTTTCTGCGAGTCGGATGGAACATCACTTTCTGCAACGAGCAAACAATGCTGAATATTTCACTGAAAGCCTAAGAACCAGGTCCGTGCTATCTAATGATTCGATTCAGAAGAAGGTATTTTACGACATACCGTGAGTTCCTCGCCCCCCCCCAACAGATAACCTGGGCCCTCTGATGACGCAGTTTTGTCCAAAATAAGACGAATCAGGGATCCAACACATTTAAAAAAATCATTTTCCATCCTTTTTTAATACTAAACTTAAGAAGTTCAGTACCATTTCTTCTCTTCATTTTACGAAATTCTTAATCATGAACTCAATTTTACACATTACATAGCACTGCATCAGGAACTTATTTGCCTTTGGTAAAATTATTCTCAGATACTTCTGATTTCTTTTCAATTTAGAACATCCTACTTTTTCAATACTTATGTACATTTTGGCCAAATTCAATACTTTTTCAATACCGCGTGGGAACCCTGAATATTGTTGGAAAATAATCCAAACGCTTTGTGAAACGTTGAGCTCTGACACAGCTCTGTACAATATGTTTTACTGTGCAGTTATACGCTGCAGAGAAAGCAGCAGGTTTTAATCACCTGGGCAAGGAATTCACTCATCACCGGTGACTTGTCGGCTTCCGGTATGGCGAGGAGCGCGTGGACGGCGCGCAAGGCTGACCGTTTCAGTTCGTCTTGCTTTTCGAATTCCTGCTTCACGGAGTCCGCTTTGACCTGAAGCGAAACGTACGACAAGTTCATTTACAAGGAAAAGCATAACGGATCACCAGGGATAAAATATAGGTCGACGAAACGGATCAATTCTGTATGGCTGAAGCGAGTGGTAAAATGATGATACTTCGATTTAAACGGTTTTAGCATGATAAGTTTCGAAATGGCCAGAAGTTTAAATTCTATTTAAGAGAAATAATAACCACTGGTTGCCGTCTTGTAATTCTGTCAAATGTGACTTTTACCATAATCACTGGTAGTGTGAAATCGCAGCGTTGTCATCGACTTTCATGCACAAAAACGCAATTAAATTTTGCATTAGTGTGATGCCTAACCCATTTCTTGCACTGACCAAGCCATGAGAGGATAGGTTTTGAGTTTAGCAAACGTCCATACGAACATTTAAGCAGAAATTGACGTTTGTAGTAATTTTTCGCGAAGTTCCCGTGTATTGAGATCGAAGGCTGGCGGTTAGAAGGAATTTGAATAACGACGAGATTTCGGCCGAAGTAAAACGACAACACTTAACTCTGAGCAGGGGTTTCTGGTCGTTTTGTATATCGTTTGTGAGCAGAATACTCACGTGAAGATAATAATTACTGAATTAATTACTGAATGCTGAACCGACAGACCACGGGTGGCTGCTGAACGAAATGTTTCCCTCTTCAGGTTTCTAATTAAAGTTTTGTTTTCGACCACGAGACCATTTTTTCTCGGCCACGCTTTTGAACATCACGCACACACGTGATCAAACCGAGTGGCGACTGACTTTGACCGTGCAGGTCGCACGCAGTGGCTCCACCAAGCGGTCGACATGTTGAAGCACAGCGGTCGGACACATGTGCGAAAGACGGATTAGCATGAGGAACGTGAGCATCTGGAAAACGAAGATTTGCGTCAAAACTTCAGATAAATCGTTCGCTTTCCTTGACAAAATCGATAAATTACGTCACGGTTTAATGTTAGCACAGCATTAGAGCTTTCTTCCCTCGCACGATACGACGAAACGCCGAAGGAGACACATGATTCATAGGAAAGACCCGTAGGGAATAAATCTTGACTAACAGTGCCCAATTACACCGTAATGGCGTTAACGTAGCACAGCAAGGTTTTGATCCGTTCTTCCGATTCAACCCGTGTTGAGCGTTTTTTTAACAAGTCTAAATACAACACATGCGTTCACAAGGAAGCCGCCGGCATGCCTGGACGTTCACCGTCACCAAATCAAAGCATTATTGTTTTCTTTTAAATGCTTAAAAATACTACCACAATAGGATAAAATCATCTCCAGCAAGGACAAATAAGTACTTTCCAAAGCTTACTTTTATGTCATAGCTATCCTTCAGTCCGTTCTCAACGTACGTAAGAAAATCAAAGATGTCGAGCAGCGCCACCGACGATTCGAGCAGTGTGTACATGCACTCGAAGGCCGCTTTGCGAACGTCGAGCCCGTCGTCGACGGTGTGCCGGAACGGTCCCATCATTACCTCCCTTGCAAGCAAAAGCACTTTATTGAAATCGACGCGCAGTGCTACCTGAGCGACTTTTGTTGGAACTTAACATGCTCGGCCTGAAGCAAAAAGCAAACCAGAAGGCGTTCAAGTGCCAAGTTTCAAGAAAGTGTTGCAGAGATTCCAGCAGGTTTTTTAATTTCACAAAGATCCCAAATTGTTTTAATTCCGGGCTTCTTTAAAATGCGATGCGTCCACTGAAAAGACACGACAGCTGATTTGGGTTTAGGCGACAAAACATGAAACTGGAGTTGACACCTAGACGATTAAGTGAAACGTTTTCTAACACAGGCTAAAAGTCGATCACTTTGTTCGCCCTTATACAGTCAGCCACAGATTCGCACAGCGAGTCAGCATCAAACTTCCAAATCTTTTCGAGTCGCATCCGTCCTTACACTGAGACACGAGCTCGACAGACGCGCGCAAAATAAATAACGCTAAAAAGATACAGGACTCGTTTTTGCCCCCAACAATTCAAGGAAACGCACGCTAGGTGCAACGGCATTTGCATCATTCAGAGCTTCACCTGATAAACTCCTTTCGTACTCGAGTCTCAGAATAGAGCTTCGGTAGAACGGAAGGCAGCAAGTCCCTGATCAGCGCAGACTTGTTGTGTGCTGCTGAGTTCAGCAAAGTGAGGGTGACTCGTCGCACGTTCAGTTCAGCGTCCTGTAGTTTGAGGAACATAATTGAACATCAACGCATAAAGCTGGGTTTATTCAAGAGTCTTTTAAAGGAAAAATGGGCTTGTGAAAAAAAATGCTTTTCAGCGTAAATATGAGCTTGTTCGAGAGATCCATTTCAATTTCTGCTTCGAATGTTCAAAATCGCAGAACTACAGGATTTCGAAAATGTCTCAACATTGGTAGCCTCCTCTGTCTCTCAGCGCACAGTCCCAAGTTCAGCCAACTCACTTCGAGCAGAGCGAGGAAATCACCGAAGCAGCTTCTCAGCAGCGGATCGATGGGGAGGGGATGGTCGACGATCGTGAACTTGACCGCCGTCACCACTGTGCTGCGCACGAGAGCCGATTCGCACGAAAGGAACGAGCGCAGCTTGGGCAGGAAGCGTTCCGGATGGATGAGCGTCAGTTTTCCGAGACACTCAGCAACCACGTTGCGAGTACCTGCGACATTTGAAAATGGCTGGAGGTGAAACAACTAATGCTTAAGGACCAATCCCTCGAACAGGTTACGAGAAACTTCCTCAGCGCCACCGTTGGGCGAAACACATCAAAAAACTGCAACCAGTGCCTGGACATAATGAGTGACGCAATGATCTGTTGCGTCATCGAGTTTTTCAGAATCGAACAACTGCTACAGAACAGATTTCACTATAGACCGGGATCCTGTGGTCGTTAGGTTAAACTAGGGGTCCGCAAATAGTGGGTCGCGAGACCTTTCACTCTGGGTCGAGAAATTATTTTAATTTAGATTTTAAATTTGCCATTGTCATTAGACAGAATAAAAGAAATCGTTTACAGTTTTATGCGCTAAGTTTCATACAATTTTGTGCAAGAAAGTTGCTACTGTCAATACTAGTCTTGAGACTGATATTTCATTGTGAAGCATTTTCCACTAAATTACATGCTCACAAAATGTCTGGGGCGCGAGAATTTAGAACCATTTTTAAGGTCACGCCAAAAAGTATTACGCACCCCTGAGTTAGAAAACAGAACTGACTACGTAAGAAACACAGCGCTTTTAAGACAATTTCGGAACTCGCGTCCATCGTGTGTCCTTCTCAGGAGCTATGACAGCGGCACCGCGCAGACCTACAAGGTGGTACGCGAGTAGGCCTCCTTTCTGCTTTTCTTCACAGAAAGAACTGTATTCACACCTATAGTTTTATTTATCGGGTTCTATTATAGTCTCCTAAATTTTTTATATACTTCCCTTGTTGTTGACCATTATAATTTCTCACCGTCGTTTTGCTCATGTCGCATTTGTGTCGATTTTGGTTTTCCAAACTTTTGATCGAATGATATTTGGTGGATTGAGTTTTCCTAAAACAAGGTGTTACGTGGTGACAGTGCGGGATCTACAAATGGTACGCGATCAGAAAAAGGTTGGGAAGCACTGCCCTATGACAACGCAAGCATGTTTGCGAATTCGGGACGATTCTGCACAAGCGACTGTGGAGTCATTCTCTGTCGCACCCTCGAATAAGGAAATTCTTCCGCATGGGAATATTTAGAAGTTCATTGGAAAAACTATGGATACCGGATATTAATAAAAAAATCTAGTGAAGAGTTCGGTTGTGTGAGATACGCACAATCAGTCCGTGAACAAAACCAACAAACAAACGCGCAACCTTCTTCGGCGCTCTCGGAGAAACGAAAGAGAAGATCCCAGATGTCGCCCATGTAGCTCTCCAGCGCCTCAGGCGAGGAGAACGTGATCGTTTCTTTCAACGAATGCAGGAGCAAGTACTGGGTCTTGGACTAAAATGAAAACACAGCAGGTGAGTGGAGAGTGCTTACCACCGGGTGCAAGACAATTTCAAACACGTCCAGTAGCAAATCTAACCAGAAAAACACCGCAAACAGTAAGCTGCAATGTAGGAGGAGGTGAAGCAAGGTGTGTTTTATCTTAACAAAGCAGAATGTGACTCACACTGCTGGGCAAAATTCTTAAAAATTTCGCACGTTTTCTGGTACGTTTCGCGCAATTCAACACCCACACTGCACTCATTCAACGACCGAAAAATTTTTGGACAGTTACTATCAGGATTGCGGAGTCGTAAGGAGTCGGAGGTTTTCGCGTGGTGTCGGAGTCGGATCCTAACAATACTGGGAGTCGGAATCGGATTTTTTGTCCAACTCCGGATGTCCAATTGGATCACTTTTTACATCATAATCCTAAATTGGGAATTCCTGTTGAAATGGTTCAATTTCTTTTGAAACTTTTGTTGAAACAGATTTCTTGCTGCGCATCACGATTTCCATTGATTGTAACAGCCAAATTTCATTCCCTTTATGTTAAGGAGTCGGAGTAGAAGATTTTGGAAAGGTCGGAGTCGGAAATTTTGGGAAGCCTGAGATTTTAGAAAGGTCGGAGTTGGAGTCGGATATTTTACCTCCGACTCCGCAACCCTGATCACTGTGTAAAACTGCGGCTAGAATGAGCATATGTCTTCCGAACGAACCGAAAACTTGGAAATTTCAAATCGCAGCAAGTCGCAATCGAGACTTGCAAGGAAAAGGTAGAATGGGTTTCTGCTTTGTTTGAACAGTGATAAATTTTATTTTAATCGCAGGGCAAGGCCTAAGACAGAAAAGGGCTCTAAAATAGTAGGATCAAACTATCCTGGTAGGCCATAAAACAATTTCTCCCACTTCACACCATTAAACAAGCGCACCTGCATCTGTATCTGGGTTAGCATGCCCGGAAGATAGTGCTGCAGATTGCCGATGCAAATGCGACCGAGTGAAAACGAAGCTGCGTACTTCACCTCTTCGTTGGAAGCGCTGAAAGCTCCCATCACCACCTGATGAAGAAGTTTAAAACAACTATCAACGGATAAAACTCTTTGAGCAGCATATCGATTAACGCTGCCTGAATTGCTTGAAGATACCCGGCAGGCGAGTGAGAAGGAAAAAATGCATATTCACGACTGATAGAGAAAAGCGCAAACCTCGTCTAGGCGATCAAATCCGCTCAAGTCCGTGTTTTGGCCGATCTCGCCAAGGGCCAGAAGGACGAAGGTACGGATGCTGTCCGTCGACTTCTGGTTGCCGATGTCCATCATGAACTGCTTGACGATCATCTCGCACTCGTTGGGACAGGCACTGACCAGCGCCGCTATGCACTTCGCTGAAAAATTTCGTGTGACGGTTATGCTTTGATGGATTACCGTATTTACTCGATTAGCCGCCCTTGAATGTAAGCCGCACGAAATGGTGTTAAAAAATAAATCTAAGCCGCACTTGAACATAGGATGCCTAAACCTCTGAGATACCTTCGCGTACTGGAACGTTTCGCGTTCAACTGGCGACTCTGGTAATGATGCTTTCACCACTACAACTGCTATATGTTCATAATAATCCTTCCTGTGACGGATGTGCGCACGATGCTGAAGGTAACAGAATGCGAAGAGAGTTTGGTCGACAAAATGTAGTCTAGGAAAGACTGAGCGTCATCTATACCTTTCGATAAGTAAAGAAATAAAAAAATGTAAGCCGTCTTTGATTGTAAGCCGGCCATGTTCATAAGCCGCATAAAATGATGAAAAAAGCTTTGTAAGCCGCGGCTTGCAATCAAATAAATACGGTCGCACGTCCCCAGGCACAAATTTCGAGTTCCAACATAACAACGCAGGTCCTTGGCGGTGCGAAGAATCAAGTTTAACTTCGATCTGGAAATTCTTGTCAAAGACATTAGAACCATCCACAAGTTGGTACACATGACTTACGTACAACACATCGCTTTCCTTCGGTTTAGCAATGCTACAAAATTTATGAAGAGGCCACGCCAAACTGACAGCGAAAGGAGAACCAAAAGTCTCATCCAAGCCCAGGCAAACGCCAACGGATGACAACTTGTTTAAGGTCAATACAAAAAATCTTGGTTCCTTTGAATGTTTTCAAGAATATGCTGAGTTGACGAACCAACTGCTAGATGATCACTATCATGTCGCATAAAGCTGCAGCTTGGTTTCGCAAAATCGAAAAACGTTTAAATCGGAAAAAACTACAGAGANCTACATCTTCCCAGAGATAAGACCGAGCTTACATTGCGGTGGGGTNTCAGGACACCTAGTGCAAGCCACTCAGCACATCATTAACTGAGCGTTAAATTTGCGATGCTTATGTTCGCTCAACGGTCCACAACGGTGATCGGGATTCAATTTTTTTCGGCGCTATGAACCCTGCAGCTTCACAGGAAGTAAAATTGTGCTAAATTGTTTCTTTACGGACGGGTAATAACAAACGAAACCCCAAAACAGTTAATTACTGATATTTCTTTCGCTAAACCACAGTACACATCATATTTTATGAGTCTTCCACTAGAAAGAAACGCAAACATAATCGTGGCTGCGAGTCAATGTACGTCAGCTGTTCCCAAAACTGGGGGCAAATTTACCTACCCCCCAGGGGGTAATATGCGATTCTTTGGGGGTAATGCGGAACCGAAACCACAATGTTGTTCTATATTATAATCACTACGAAATATTGAGGGTAACTAAGACATGATCGCTACCTTGATGTGGGTAACGTCTAGAACAGGTTTGGAACCACTGATGTACGTCATGACCAGCTTGTAAGGAAATCAGCAACGAAATGCTTCACAACAAAAACAGACACTGCATTTGCATTTGTTTCGTTTTTGTTTGCACGCAGCAAACTTCTGCCTGCCGGGTCGTGTCTGGCAAATTACCTGAACCACGACGGTTAACTGACAACCGCAGACGTTTCAACAAATACCTGTCGAATGGTACGCTTGCTTGTGCAGGACGGGTGGCGAAGATTGAGGAGTGGATGGTTTTTGCTTGACGGCTCGCTGCGGGTAGATGGGTTCGATGAGTGAACGAAGAACGTCGCGGAACGAAACGAAAGCCTCCTCCCCGCGCTGACGTCGCATCTCGCTGCACGTGACCAGAGCGCGCAAGAACTCGAGCACAGCGTTGAGTGCGCCGCCTGCCGACAAAAAGGCGGGTATGAAAAACGCGGGAGACCATCCGGACGCATGTCAAGATGCTGGAACGGCGCCGTGTTTTGGGACAGATTTCTTTTCTTTGACGCAAGATCGCGCCACACCAAGAAACGCACGCCGTGTTACTTGGTGGTGCCTTTTCCCTTTTTTTATAATTTATGTTTTTCGGTGACGACAATTGGCGGCAGGTAGAGGCCTGAATTGTGCTTCTTGCCGGGGCGGATGAGGTGAACGCTCTTGCCCAAGGAGCGCTGCGGCAATTCACTCAGTGGCAGTGGGTTGAACACCCAACTTTCCAATTAAGAGGTGGACACTTTACCACTGAGCTATTGCCGTCCAATTTTTTTTGTGGCATGAGATACCTTGCAAATAAAATGCACGTCTCAAAGTCTATGTAACCTCAAAAATGCTTTTTTACGCACGAGTTTACCAGGAATTTGGCCAAGGTAGACTTCCGCACTCGCTGGTAACCGTGACGGACTTTTCTGAAAAAGCAGACACTCATCGCAAAAACATTTTTGATCGATCAACAACCTACAGGGTTCACGGTATGCAACATCAGGCGCGTTTGATCTTGCCACAAATTTTAATTTCACAATTCGTTTTTATTGTTAGAAGTTATGACTTCAGCTGATCCGGACAAGATCGTTTGACGGCTACAAATCGCGAGCGAAATTATGCTGAATTTACACTCTTTTTGAAATAAAATTGACAAGTCATTTTTATTGCAGAGTACAAACACCAATGATAGCCAAACCTTGCAACAGTGGCGATTTCACGATAAGGTAAACATTCGGCAATATTCCATTCAAAAGGCCTTTGATGCCGCCGGCAACCGGATGCTGGATCATCAATGACGTAAGCTGCATGGCGAGTTGAGTGATGTGCAAGTCCGCTTCGTTGATCAACTGAGGAATTTCATCGGCCACCGATTTCATCATATCAATCGTGACGTCACTGCAAATCAAATCAAGCGTTCACGCAACGATCGAACGTACAAAACAAGAAACAGATGTTGTGTTCCTGGAAAATCGAATCAGTAAAACTTCTCCCGAGCGACGAATAGGTGAATTTTCTCCTGAGCACTAGCAACGAACGTCACTGTAAGCTACAACAGATAAATGATTTGCGGGGGGTAGTTCAGATATACCAACATCTGGTTGCTGCTTACTCTTCTACGATTAGCGCGAATCGCCGACGTTGAGTGCGAAACCAATAACGAAACGCTACGTAATAGTTGTGTATGATAGGGCGATAGGGTTGCAGTCAAAATGAAAAAATTTGTACCATGCAATCTGATTGGGCATAAGCCCAAACTATTAGCACCATTACGATCGAACCTTGCAAAGCCCTTGAAAATACTGTCCAGGCATTTGAGAGTCGAGATCTTGAGGGAGCGTTGGTTTTTGCGCAGAAAGTTTGCCAGGACGGGCACGGCCTTGTCCAAGATCGTGGACAGGCTCACTTTGCCCGAACGCGCCATCGCATCAAGGGACTTGACGGCGGTAAGACGAGTGATTTCATTTCGGAGCCGGTCCAGGAAGAGTTGAAGTGTGGTTGGCACTTCGGCAGTAAGCCTGCTGGGGAAAACGACGCATGATTTTGCACATTCATCACAATGCAATTCTTGCAAAGGTTGTTTAAAAAAAGTTTCTCCGATTAATCGGTGAGTGTCAAACGGTTCTTCTGTACGTAGAAAAAACGTTTTTTATAGGTTATGAAGAAAACGCTACAATCACGAATGACGTAAATATAACAGTCATTCAAGCAATGCACAACAAGATGCAGAAGTGAATGCAGTTCAACATTACAGCATTTCATGGAACCACTTTTTTAAATAATTCTTTTTCTGCAACATTGTTTCAGTCTTACGACATGATATGAAACGTTTCGAATTTGTCACGCTCGGCTATGGAGTTATTGTCAATAATGGAAATGCTCTAAGAACATTTTTTCCACGAACTCAAAAAAGTTGGTTTATGCAAGACACAAAGAACGCTTGTTAACAAGTTCAAAAGCCTGCCCCACGCACACTCGTGGACGCAACGTTAGCTGCCAAGCGGCAGGCGCACCTGTGACCGGCGGAAGACATTATCTGCCCCATGCAAGTGATCGCACGTTCCTTCACTTCTTGATCGATATCAGACGTTTTCAGGCGATGCAAGGTTGCGAGATACAGGGTTTGGATCAATAGGTCGGGGTCGAAGGTCACGGAGTCGACGCAGATAACCTAAATCGCAAGAAAAGCGCGATTTGTCGAGAGGCCACATTGACTGTCGATTCGACAACTAAACGCAAGCGCGCAAACAGGTCACCCTGGAGAACTTCAAACCCTTGAGCCTTAACTGAGACAGGAAATTTGTCGACATTCACTGTAAGAAGCCAGAAAAACAAACAAAAACGCGGGAAAAGTGAGCACGCCAGGTTCCATGGCTATGGCGCAAGAACGAACAAACTGCCACAAGCGTAAGACAGTTCACTGCTTCACAAAAAGTAGTACGGTCGATCTGTGGACTTGGCGCTGACTTTTAAGCATCAACTCATTATTCCGGAGCATAGGATTAGACTTTTAATGAGAAAGCCAAAAAAGATGTTCGGTTTCCGCTGAACAGCAGAAGACTTACTTTCACCAGATCTTGCATCACCAACAGCGCGTCAGACGTGATCTTGTAAAACGGATCTTTCGCGCATGTAACAATGAGTGGGGCAATGGTTTGCACGTAAGGATGAACCACCTGCACGATCGATAAACAGATGACAACTGAAAGTGCTCCAGAAAAACTTCACTCAGGTCAAGGCAGAGGCAACAAACCTGGTTTTGAACCGTACTGGCCAAAACAAACAAGGCCGGCATTGGCAACACTCTCACGCAAGACATAAACTTACACTTGGAAGCAAAAGTATTTTCAAACGTTTAAACACCGATCCGTTTCTACTACACATGAAACAATCAAACATTTCCTAAAACACAGCGAGATGTAAGGCTGACGGGCATGGAGATTTGGTGAAATCGCGCAATAAAGTGTCGGTTCAATGAAATGGGGCTTGGACATTTTTGGCGATGTCGTTCAAAGAGGGGCATCGAGCAGCAAACTGCTTTCCTCGTGTTCGCGTCAAAGCTTTCATGATTTTAACGTAGTGTGTTTCAAAACTACTGAAACAAGGTAGTATGTATATAGCACAAACCAAGCAATCATTTTATTTGACCAACGGTCGAGGAAGCTAGCTCTTTCTTGGTAAACTACATTTCCATTAAATTGCCTGAAGCCAAGCAAATGCAGTCATAACTAACAACTTTTCCCGTTAACCTCAGCAATTGTACAAGGAAAGGCTTGAGTTTGTAACGCTTGTATAACTCTACCACTCGATAAAAAACTGTTACCTCCGGTTCGTGGTGCGTGAGCAAAATGTGTAGAAAGTTGAGCGCGTCGATCTTCATATTGGACGAGTTGTTGCGATTCGCCGACAGACTGAACTCGATGCCGGGCATGAGCGCCGCCAAGTGACCAGACAGGCACCCGGGGATGGTCAGGACGAGCTGGGTGAGCAGCGAGAAGCAACAGTGCCGGGTCTTCACGCTCTTTTCTGTCAGGTGCTTGTGGAGGGCTGCACGAAGAAGATAGCAAGGTTATACTCGCTAACAGGCTCAAGCGAAAAAGCTTGCATGGAACTAACAGACGTAAGTTCACGGTTGGACGCTTTGGCACAAACCGCGATTCGAACCCCCTCGTATTAAATCAAACAAGCAATGCGCATATTGCACGTGTATGTTGGTAATGTATACTAGACCTTTTAAACTAACCATGTCAGCTAAATAACGGGCTGTTGTAGAGGTTGCCGTAATGTTCCCTGCAAGTTATTTCGTTTTTTTTTTTCAACAGAATGGGCTGAAAAGCGCTGTAAAAAATGAAAAACGCAAAGGGCTGTTTCGGTAGTGACGCGAAGCATACGTAGTCACATGACTCAGCTGGATACGCGCCGATGGTGATGGCGCGTGACGTCATGAGTGAGGCATGAAGCTCTGTTACAAGTTAAAAATTCGGAATTCAGCCAAAATTAAAAAATTGGTTGAATTCCGGACAAAAACCGACCAGGGTCTTTTGAAAAGCACGCCTGAATCTTTTCGCACATAGATCTCCCAGTCTCGTTTGCTCTTCATTTTGCGTGTTTTTGGACTGCATGCAATGCGACAGGTTTATTTAACGACAATTGGCGGCAAGTCGAAGCCTGAATAATGCTTTTTGCCGGGGCGGTTGAGGTGAAAGCTCTTGCCCAAGGAGCGCTACGGCGAGTCACTCAGTGGTCGTGGATCGAACACCCAACCTTTCAGTTAAGAGGCGTACATTCTACCACTGAGCTGATTATTTTACGTTGGAAAACATTGTTTCATAACAATATTCTAGGAAGCGGCCAATGCATCAAGTGAAAATTTGGAAAATGATTTTTTACTAAATATCAGAGGGCACGCCAGGTCGTGAAAAAACTGAAAGGGAGCACTTGTCGGCAAACTCCAAAAAGTGAAGCTGGAAGCACACCTTTCACAATGTTGGCCACCTGCCCCATGAGCAAGGAAAGTGACGTGTCTTCCATCTCCATGGCGTCAGTGGTTCCCGGGGAAACAGAGGGAGGGGAAGCAGAAGTGACCACTCTGGTGTGTTTTACCAGGGCGATAAACGCGTTGAAAATATCGGCTTTGACACTTTCTTCGCGTTCCTGAAAAATCGTCGACAAAAATTTGTTTGTTTTGCAAAGGAAAGTTTTTAGCAAGGCGGCGAAAACAACAACTCAATAGCCACGCGCTGACCTATGAGAGCGGAACAACGCGAAATAAACATTTCGCAGATGCAAAAACATCGTTTTTGCAGCGCAGCGCTCACCTTGAATCTTGCGATCAGCGGAAGCGACACCGTTTGATAGAACTCGACCAGCAGTTCAGGACGAGTCGAGACAATCGCTTCCAAGCACTTCGCAGAAGCTCGTCGTACCTGCGCAGAAAGAAAACGAAGCTTTCTCATTTGAGCGCAACCGCTCCGACGAGCTCAATCCTTCTCTGTGCAAGCCCGCGCATACCAAATGCGCGCAATATCGTTAAAATACTTTCCGTCACGTTTTGAAGGACGCAGTTGCGCACATAGTTCAGGGAATGGACATGTTGCGTTAGGTTCAACATACCGGACGGATTTGTGGCAGCAAGGTGTGTTAAACGGTATGTAAATAAACAACAGTATTGTTGTTCGATTCAAGTTTCGTAAACATAGTGTTTTCTCTTCGTGTTCCACGAGGTTACTAATTTAATACTTCGTGCCTCTTTGTGACAATTCAAACCAGAAACTTTAGCAAAGCAGTAATATTCCGCTCGAAGAGTTGCAACCGCCCCAAGTGCTATTTCACGATTACTTCTTAGTTTCGACCAGGGACTTCCAAACGTTTTTGTCAGAGGACCACAAAAGCAAAATACACGATTCGAGGACCGAACATCTAAGTAATGTGATTGTTTAGGGATATATTACATTCTAACAAATAAACAATTTTTCCGTAAATATATTATTTTTCGTTATTGACAACATGTCTTTGCGGCCGGATAAAATAGGTTCGCGGCCCGGATTTGGCCCGTGGACCGTATGTTGGAGACCCCTAGTTTAGACGATCGTGAATTGTAATGATTCAGCAGTAATCACGCTCATATTCGACTAAAAAACTTGAACGGCGGCCGAAAGAAGTTTGTGTTCGTTACATCGCTTTAAAATCTGTACAAAGCAATTTACAGTAGTGTCGACCGGCAAAACACGTCAAATTTGCACTGAAAATCACCATTGTTCCAAAACAGAAAAAAATATTCCTGTAACTTGTTACCCAGTAGCGTGTAAGACGTTACTTACACACTTTACACTGCACTATTTTCGGATTCGCATTGGATTGGGAATCCCACAAATCACTCAAGCACGACCGTGAGTGTCTCGCCGAGCTACTTGAGCGCGCATTTTTTCAACCATATGCGATTCAGCGAATCCAACTAGCAGAGGTGGATTGAGAATCCGGTAATAAGGGATTCGAGGGAAAAAGAGGTTGGGTGGTTTGTAGTAAGTCTTGGACAATCTTTTCTGTACTTGCCTAGTGCTAAAACCACTACCGTGGAACAGATTAGCCTATTCAACCTAATCTGTAGCAAAAATGATGGAGTAATTTATTTAATAGTTTTGCCTGTAGGCTAACTACACCTAGTTAGGGAAACAATCAGCAAAATTGAATCGGTTAAGCAAACTGAAAGATTATTCGGTAGGTTATAAGACATCAGATAGTGGACTGAAGGACTATCACCTCAGTACTGATTAACAGGTTTTCATTATACTTTGTCATAGTAGAATGATACAATCTGTGCAAAACATGGAACCTAATATCGGAAGTGGATGACTTCAGTATAGGCTACACTTTGAACTTGGTATCCCAATTATGTGGCTAAAAGTTTGTGAAATAGACTGTAACCGCAATTTGGCAAAGTGGCTTTGCAATGCAAAAACCAACTCTCATTTCCTGCCCTGTAGAAGCTGTTCAAATTCTATTAAGTTACTTGAAGAGTGCAATTACGATGCGATGCGACGCTCTTTTCCTGACCTCATCGCCCAGCAGTTCTCTACGATTTTCTCTGCTGCCTGTTATTTTTCGAACTACGTTAAATAAAATCACGTCTCGGCGATTCCAAAGCACCTTTCTGTAATGGAATCAGCTTTCACGTTTTCATTTTCACCAATTCCCCAGCTTTGGCAATAACATGGGCCAAGCACACGAAGCAAATCTTCTAACTCCTTTCAAGTGTAAAAACGCCCCAATATCGAGTTCGCAAGTGCGTTCACGAAGGTAAACCAGGGCGACGAATCTCTCACGCGTCAATCCGATAACAGTGCAGTGTAAAGTGGGTAACTGTTTCTTTTCTGTTCTCGGTAATTTTAGTGCTCTTAAAGATTACGTCTACTGGTGCTTTACACTGGTTGACGTTGGGGATTCTTCTCTGCCTTTCCTGCATGGTCCATCTTTCCAATATACGATCACGCATCAAGAAAACAATTAAAAATCGTCAAAAGAAGAATAGGTTTGGTATTTCGAGGCAACTGCTTACGCAAGAAATCGACGCATCAGCATAACAACAAACGTAAATCGATCTTGACTAGTCAACAAAATCCCAGTTCGCTGGAAAAACCAGAAGCTGTTGACCTGTAGACGTGCACAGGAGCAATGAACACCAAAGGCAAAGTAATTGAACAAGTAGTGCAATATAACCAGCCAGGACTGCGACTACCTTCCAGCTCTATTTGAATAAGGACTGATGATGCGTTGGAAAACGCGAAACTAGTTTCCCCATCAATAAACTGTGACTGATTTACTTGCCGCCATCTTTGTGGCCTTTAACTATGAAAAATAGATGCGCTTGCAAGTTTTAATCGTCGCACAAGAATGAAAGCAGAAAGCAGGCAGATTCCTCAGAAGCTCTTCCGCAAGGCTAAAGTTTGTTTACTGTCTCTGGATATCCGTGAAAATAAATGGTATCACC
>JGI24159J19872_10002947_pt1 | contig 20763 bp, 4 predicted proteins | sample Ectturendosymbi4_FD_19872 | JGI IMG/M metagenome (IMG submission 19872) | reverse complement strand
AAATCGGTCCCTGCATCAAGTGCTGCATGCAAAGCAGAGAAGTTTTTGAAAAAGTCGAAGATACCGTTGTTGAAGTAAAGTTATTCAATATTCTCCGAGCCGAGGAAGCCCTTGCATATTGCAAGTCAGTTTTCAGTTTTTATGAAATGTTTGAAAGCAGCCTTTGACGTATGCGGTCATCAACAGGCTTGGAACTAATTCAAAAGCATCACTTGATACTTTTGAAACACACTTGCGTGAAACGTTGCGAAACCAATCTCCCTGCGTTGAAACCAGCTAAACAATGTTCAGTATTTTTTTAGATTAGATGTAGATATAAATACTTTGCATGGATGTTACGGACGCTTTTGCATGCAGGGCAGCTGGGTGAAAAGGAAATTGCTTACCTCCGAAAAGTGTTTCCCGTACCCAACTCAAAAAAACATTTAGCGCTTCTGAAACAAATCACATTTTTATCGTAATGTACTGTTGTATTCAATACAAAAATGTAATAACACAACCAATACCACGATTTGCATGCGCCTAAGCAATTGCTGATGCTTATGCCACAAAGTAAAAGTTGAAGAGGCCAATTTTAGAAAAAGTCATTTTATTATTTGAAACGAGCTTTGGAGACCTTTTTCGAGAGGTGGAAGTGATTATTTAAAAAGGTATTTATAAAAATTCGGTTCAACTGGGAATACCAAGTAATTACGTTGAACGCCTTCTCTTTGTAAAAAAATTACTTACTTGAAATATGCTGTGGTTGTATATATATCGTCTCATTCCAAAGCGTTTGATGTCAAGACAGTCACCGAGATTAGCATGAAACCTTAACACCATTTTCACAAAATGCAAAGCAACTAAGACGAAATACTTGTAAGAGGTTTGATTTGCATCAAAAGGTCATTGAAAGGATATTAAATACAGTGAAGTCTATTTTTGACATAAACGTTTAATGAAAAAATTGCTTTAAAAGTTTTCTAGCGTTTATACTGTGCATTGTGATTATTCTTGCGGCCATTGATGAACACGATTGAGTTTATAAAAAATGTGCTTGTACGTGAAGAACAGCGAGTAAAAAGATTCTTATCGGTTAGTTTTCCCTTGCACTGTACGCTTTCGTGCTAGTATTTTTTACAGAGAACTACCCGTAAGACATGCAGGGTTTCTAATTGAAATAATTTTGAGAAGTTTTCAAAAATTATGTTAAAAAGTTGGTCAAGTACTAAACACGTTCAAAGTTAAATATTGATTGCAAAAATTTAATTCAACTTCGACTTCAAATTCACTACCCTGGTTTGAGCACTCACTTTGAAGTTTCACTCATGGTCAGCGGCGTCTATATTTTGCATGCCTGCGACATGTCACGTGGCTGCTCTCGTAGTGACGTACTGGTGGTAAGCCAATGACAACACCGCTCGTGATTTTTTTCTTTGCACCCACCTATAACGCCGAGCACAAGCCTGAACAAGCGCAAGTACCAGCTTTCGAGTCTTCGGTATGATTCGACCTGGAATCGAACGCAGCCGACCAACATTAGTGGCGCGTACCATCAGCTGGTACAGAAATTTGGCTGCTTGCCAAATAGGTGCTGTGGAATGTAGGCTGCTACAAAAAGGCGGTAGGCTATTTGGCAACTTGCTTATATGCTAAGCATTTTCGTACTAATGCTTAGTCATTACGAACTGAATCTTTACCGCTTTCACTCCTTTGCAACTTTCATCGAATTAGTTATGTGAATTATGTTTGTACTTATGTATTTTACAATCTATTGCTGAAAAAGGTTTATTACTTCTGTTTTGATCTGTTACGAAACGTTGAGTCTTCCAAAGCAAACATTATTGACTGAGGAAGGCTGGCACACTTCACAGTCTAAACGAACTGCGTTGGTGTGTGGTGAATGGATGCATTTTTCTTGGGATCATTAATGATATGTGGGTTATTTGACGAAATTGTTAACCTGAATTTAAAGAACATATTGTCGGTCAACGCTTCGAAATTTGTAAACATTTACTGGTCAATCCCACGTACTTTTTTAATTTCAAGCAACAGGAAATATTGGGAAACATCGCCGGGCAAAAAAACTTCTACTCGAGTCTCTTTAATAAAATAACGCCACGAAGATCTTTCATGGATACGTCATCTGTTGTGTTGCTCTACAGTAATTTAACACACAATGTCATTTATAACGTCACATAGCACTAATACCTTCACAGCGCACCTTCATGTCTCTATGATATATTGCTGATTTAGTTAATTTTTTGAAGATGTCTTGCGACTAAGTAAAAACGTCAAATATTATAATATGTTTTTTGTAATTGTGGCTTACTGTTAACAAAAGATATTTGCAGCAACTTCGTGAAACGTTTACTTAAGCAAGAGACGCACGTTTACCGTATATTTGAAAGCTTTGATCTTTGGTTAAGATTCAGCTTTGATCTTTGTTAAAAATCATCCTAAGCCGCTGCTCATTCTTTTCATTTAAATCTGCCATAACACATCCTCATATACCTTCTCACGCAACCCTGTCCAAAATAGGTTTGTAGGAGCTGATGGCACTGTCGTAGTCAGCCCAAAAATGTGGGGGGACCAAAATGGTTGATTTTAGCCGAATAACACTATTTTGTTTAGAAAAACGCGTCTCAAAGCACACAATTACTATTTTTCTAAAAATTCGGAGGGGCATGGCCCCTTTGGCCTCGCTTGGCTACGCCTATGCTACTATCAATACTAACTTCGAAGAAAAACAAAAAATTGCTTTTTTCAGACCGAATTTGTCGTATTGTAGGATAACAGTTAAACTTAAAACTCATGAATAGCGCCTACAAGCAACCAAAGAGGTCGGGAGCGACAGGAATAACAAAAACAATAAAACGTTGTCACGAAAAACGCCCAAAGCGGCAAACAATGAATAGATAAAAGAGATTCGGCAAACCAAGGACAAATACGTCACTTAATACGAAGCAAATTCATTCTGTTTTTCTTAATACCAACACTGATTTTGTCTACAACTTAGCTTCACAAATGTCAAGGTAATTGTTGCTAGTTTTTCAACAAAAGTAACAATCGCCCTCCGCCAACTTGTATTTGGTGGAGAAATAAGAAATACAATGTTTAAATCGAAGAACTGAAGACTTCCTGCTACGCCTGTCTCGACTACGTAAAAATCATAAAGATGGAAGTCTTCTCGTAACATGATAAATGACATGATTACGATGGTTTTCTACGTGGTGGAACAGACTCCATCTCCCCAAAAATTGTAGTGTTTAGCCAACCATTTTTTCCAAATTGTTTCGTCTCTCAGAGAAAGGAAAAGCTTTTAACAGCGAAGTCATGATCGCATACAACAGACCTATCACAGTTGGTCAACGTCTTACAAACAACCGAACACTGCCAGACAATGAATCTTCCAGCCAGCAATGAAGATATTCAGGGCCAGGCTTACACTGCGCTTTGTGCGGTAATTCTGGCAGACGTAACAAAAGCATGTTTCGTGAGTTGAATGCCGAGCAGTCAAAAGGCAGATTGGTCCTTAAAAGGCAAGCGCGAACTTGCGCCAGTTACGGATTTTATGTGGTCACTTGCGGGTTTTGTGGGAATCAGTACGCAGGAGAGACCGCTGATAAATTCTCGTAACGTTGAAGATCACACTGAACTTCGTTGAACTCATTTGGTCCGGTGGCCACGAGCACGTGGCTTTATTACAGCATGTCGTGCTGGTTCGTAGAGTTGAAATCAAACTAAAAATTGGTGATTGTTTTATTCTGGTTTCTCTTTCAAAACAGACCTGTTCATATTGCAGACCACCCATAACAGACCTGTCCATAATAGACCCGTTCATAACAGACCAGTCCATCAGCTCATAACAGGCGACCTTCATAATGGGTCTGTTTTAAATGTCTTGGAACTATAACATATGCCGTGCGATAACTCTTTAGTAAATGCTAAGTACATACACAAATCGGTTAAAACAGTGGCTCTTACCCGAGGGGCACGTCTCCTCAGGGGGGCATCAATAAATTTCCAGGGGCCGCAAGCTCTTACGCGCTCTACAACACGGAAAATTTGGGATTGGAAACTGTTCCGCCCAATCTGCTTATTTAAAGTCAGGGAGGCTTGAAACACTGGACATTAACTTAAGGGAGGCGTGGTAGAGAAAAGGTTAAGGACTACTGGATTAAAATATCGCGTCAATGGCCTGGATTACAATTTTTTTAATTTTTGTAGAGACTTACGGACAACCTGCAAACTTGAAGAAGAGCAAACGCNATAGAAAAGAAATGCACCTAATTACTCGNTTGATGCATTGATTTNAAACCAAATGACAACGGAAAAGAAATTTAGACAAGGGTAGTGGACGACCGCACAATTTTGGCATTCGTCAATGTTCCATAGATAAATATTGGTTTCCGGTCGATTCAATTTTTTTTCTGTAAAACAAGAATCAAATGAAATATTTGAGAAAGCGACGTCTGAGGTCAGAATTTTGATTGAATTTGTTGCAACTACTCAGTCACTTTTATCAAATTTTTTATATCTTCATTGAAAGAATTTTTCAAACGACACTAAATAGCTTTAAATTCACTTGGGAAATCCTGCGTATTGTTTACCGTCACGTTATCATTTCACATAAATAAATAAGTTGTCCAGCTCCATTCATTGCACTGAAAATGTTTTACCCATACATTACAAATACGACACAGCTTGCTGAAAGGATTCACGGGGATGGCAGTCATTAAACTCGTATTGAATATCACTTCATGACAATAGCACAAAGGATCGAGAGCCAGTTGTGGTTGAGCTTCGCTTCTATCAACAGCAGACTGGTTAGCTCAAATTTGAAGCTAAACGCACGTAGCTTTTCCCAAACGTGTTCATTTTCTTAGACAAGCAAAAAATGAGCACCGCAGTTTGGCTGGCANTGCTGTTCGTCCTTAAGNATGGTAAGNAACTTCGCCGCAGATTGCGTACAGGCAGCGTGCTTTTTCTTATCCGCACATTTATAGCCACTTGATGCAAAGGTTTAGTGAAAAGCTCTTTGTNGAAGCAAAAAGTTTACAGCAAAAAATCTATCTCTTCTACTGTTACTAGCTGTTTTGAACATGCTTTCAATTTAGTTGACAAAGAGCATNGTTGATTTTATGTNTTCAACACGCCGCTTATACATGCAGAAGGTGTAGTCGTTCTTGATATGAGCAGCAACACTATTGACGTGTACAAATTTACGTGAACAAAGACTCAGGGCATTATGTTAGTAAAAAATAAGTTGGACAGGCATGTTGCGTTCAACAGATGTGAAACAATACCAAAATTCAGCCATGTATTGCCTTCACTTACACTGGGCCAAGAGCATATTTTGGACAGAGATGTTATTCCGCACAATTTGGACAGAGATTCTTGGGTTTTGATGACAGTCTTTCCACAAATCATTTGCTGTCTTCGTTGGGTATGATTTTAATGTGGTTTATTTACTGATGGTGGATTTAATTCATGACGTGAAAAAGATTTCACAGAATGTACCTACAATCAATGGCTTAACTAGGGCTTTGAGCCAGGGGAAACTTAGCTGAAGAAGGCCCAATAGTCAACATTTAGAAAAAAAGTTGATAAACTATAGCGAATTCCAATGTAGATGGCTGTACGAAAACCCGAAATCGCTGGAAAAACTCCGAAAAAAAGCAACAATCTACTGAAAATTAAAGAATACTAAATATCAAGATACAGTATAAGCTAAGTGGGGGCCGGTTGTTACATTTAGATTGGGGGGTGGTGGTTCGCAGGTATGTCCCCTGTCAGTTACCCCACTGCCTAAAATGTTACAGTAAATGATGATATTGAAACAAATATTCATGTACAAAGTGGAAGAAAAAGAGTGAATTGAAACCTGTGACAAGTTCTTCTAGAATGCACTCACAGTAGAGTTTTCTGTTATTGGACAAAAAAGTTCTGACTGTCACTATTGAAACATTTGCATAATCACCACTATAGATTACGATTAAAGCTTAACAAAATGATACGCTTTGTTTTATAAACAACACTAAAATACGAAGTTACACAAAGCACAGAATATTTCTGTCTCATACGAATGAGAAAATTATGAACTTGTTCTGGTAAGTGTGATATTGTCCAAGAGTGCGGGAAATTAGTGAAAAATGCTGGTGAAAAAAGTACGCTGACTCTTAAAAGCTGGAAATTGTTGAGCTAGATCTGAATTGATTTTAAGTTGTAAATTGCGTTTGAAGGTGAACAACACGCCTAAAAATATTTGGATTATTCCCTTCAAAATTACAAAATATATATTAGAAAAGATTGAAATGATTTTTTCGAATGAAACACACCTTTGAAATTTAAACAACTAAAGCTCCAAAACCGACGGTGATGCACTACGTGAATTCCCAACTAAACAGCATAATTGGCAAAATGTCTTCACAATATTTGAAATGTATGCAAAGCAATTCCAGATCACGAGAGTTGGCGTTACAATCATCCAAATTTAATAGTCACCACGAAGTTTAGTATCGAATAGAATGTAGAACAGCTACGACCAACAGAAATTCCTTACTGAGTGAAAAATTATATCACTATTTTGATTAGGGCCGCACATTGAATGACTTACAGTAATTTGATCTTGGCAAACAAAATTCAGTTTAAGCTACTGTACTGAAAGCGTCCGAAGCTTAACTGCAATGGCAACGACAGTTTGGCACTTTACTCACTCCGTAAGTGTAATGTTATACACAAGTTAAGTTCCACTGGAACAACAAAGGTAAAATCAGGAAACTTTACATCAGTTTTGCACGAAAGTTTCAGTGGACTCGTGTGAAAATCTCCCAGTACGCAGGAGAGACGTAGTGGCAATGAGGATTGCTGCATCAGAAAATGTCAAATTTATGTTTATCAAATTAAGGACATGTTGTCAGGATATACTTCAACTACAGTGAAAACCTAAACTGGGCCGCACACCCTCTGATTTAGACAACAAACTCTGCGGTTATTAAAACTTTGGCATATTTTCATCTCAAATAAATCCTTTGTCTTAACTCGGTGTGTACACCAACCAATGGGCCATTTTACTGTGGCGGTAAAATGCCTGAATTTTAAGTAAAACATACAGCAGGTAAAGGGTTTAATGCTCCATACGACCGTTTGCAATAACATGAATGGAGATTACGCAGGTGATCAGATTTTAAAATGAACAGAATTTTTAGACAAGCTACAGTATTGCGTAAATGCTTGCTTAACAGTTACCGGAACGCCACCTTGGTTTTCCGCAGTCACTCTCATATTTACCGTCGGGACGCCTGCAAGTTGCTTTTTGTTGATCAGACAAGAAACTTCCAATCATGTAAAAACACATGGTGACCGTCTTCTTTAGCCAAAGCATTTGATACCCATAGGTTCAGGTTGAAACGTTTCTATTGGTTTCCAAATGTTAGGGTGAAGAATGAGACATAATTTTTCTGGCTTGCACCAATCTTATTTAGTTCACAGTGGTATATTGCCGTTTAATTTGACAGAAGTTGGGAAAACAAGCTGTCAGTCCACGGTGGCAGCCGGCTACATTACAACCGAAGATGCGGATTACAACGACGACGCAACAACTAGTTTCACAAACAGTGAAACAACAAACAGTATGAGGACAGCTGGTATGACAGGCACCAGTTTTGCAAATGGCGACGAAGCTACAACAGATGAAGTAATGACTGATGAGACAACTACTAGTTTGACAAACACCAACGCAATAACCAGCAGTATGCTAACTACAGATGTGGTGACCATCAATCCGTCAAATAATCCTTCGACAACTATTGATACATCAACCAGCGTTTCAACAATCACTGACGCAACCAATGAGAATGTGATGGAAACAACTGGTCTGATTTCGAGAGCATCGACAACCAGCGATTCGACAAGCGACAGTGAAGCAACCATGAGTATGGATGCTAGCAGTAGCACAGAAGTTGCGAACCTTTCACCAACACAACCTTCATCTGAATTTTCCACCACAAGCTCAAATGACAATGTTGGTAAGAAAAACGATCCAGTTTTACTATGTTTCGCCAGTGTTTTCTCAAGGATTTGTTTATACTGTATCGTTACTCTATGTGCAAATTTGTTAGTGCAGAAACATCCATGCCGATAGTAAATCCGAATGATTGAAAAAGCTCTAACTACAAGAAAATTTGTCGTGGTGACTGCAAATTCGGTTTGCAAAATGTAACAGCAATTTTTCAATTTCAAGTTGATTCGGTCTAGCCCAGTGGTTCCCAACCGGGGGTCCACAGAAGGATTTTTTGGGGTCCATGACCTTCATATGTGTAAGATGAAACAAAATAACGAAATGCCAAATTTCGCTCCGTGGTGGTTAAGCTTGCAAAAGACAAATTCAGCGCAACTCTAGAAACCAGGTTGCCAGGTGCTGATGGACCAAAATGCTAAACATTTTATCAAAATATGTCAAATAACTTCAAACTATGCTAAACAAGCCGGAACAGGCTGATGGCTGACGGAACAGGCCGAACAGGCTGTTACCTACAGAAGACCTACCAATTGGACAAAAGCTAACAACTACAAGCACATTGTTTAACCAAGACAAAAAAGCAAATGGAAAGTGTGTGAAGACCTTGCAAGCACTTTGTACTTTGTGATTACCATGGAAAACAAAAATACAACAAGTCTATGGTCCCATGTGTTTCACAAATATTGACGAAAATAAATATTTTCCGCTGAACCAAATCCTGACATGTGCAAACTATGGTATTTGCTGTATGTAGCAACTTTTTGAAATACCATCAACAATATGATGGCCAAACAGCAAATAAAATTTCCACGGGATGGTCACAGACTTGGACAATTAGAATTTTTTTAGCTTTGCTAAATCAGATTAAAATTAAAATTAGACCTATCTCATCTGTCACAAACTAGTTTGTAATTAAAATCAGCGGATTTGGCGAAAACCANAAATTGAAATAAAATTCGACTTACATTTACTCAAATCTGCGTGTGAGTAGATNGGTAATGTGACGTGATAATTCATCATTGATAAGGCTATATAGTTTGGACTGCAGTTGTTAATGAGAAAAAAAATNAACGAGTTTTCGTTGTCTTCTCTGCTCAAATGGTGGTAACATGGCACTTGTGACCATTTTGTTGCATTTTCNCTTCACGAGGGCTTGTTCTTGTTCCATCTTTAATAGGATTTTTGGCAAAACCAGAAATTAGATTAGAACTGAAATTGGAGCAATGAAGCTATTAGCAAATTTGATTAAAATTAGAATTAGAGTCATTTCCCTCTAATTCATCGAATGAAAAAACTAGAATATCAGGTTTTCAAAGACTGGATGGGCATCGCATCCAAGTAATTGATACAAACCAGAGATCAGGGATGACAGTGGTTAAATGGTTCTATCGCGGCACTATTCTTTGTTTCATGACATCAGAACTAAACCACCTATCTGTGAAGCTTTAACTGCTACCTTTATAGAACAATCCAGTGTTCGCTTTCTTGACACCTGTGAAGATAAATATTTTGAAAAACGTAAGCACGATCCTTCCTCGTGTGAAATAATTATATTGTTCTATTTGGGATGTTCACTGATTTTCCCATTCAGATTTGCTAACTTGTTTTGAACTTTCCTACCATCCACGCAGGAACCGATATTGACACTTCCTTTTACTGTTTACCATTTAATTTTAAAGACGCACAAAGCTTGTGGTTCTGCATCCAACATATATAAATTAGGTTGATACATGAAAATATGTTATTTTCAATATTTGCACTTCTTAGCCACATAGGGTCCTTACAGCAAAAATAGCCATATTATTTAGCTTACAAATAAGTTCAAATGTTGCTTTGTTACTCGGCACGTATCCATGGCCAACATGGGCATATATTGCTTTAGTTTCACGACAGTTACCCAAGACCAAATTGGAAAATGTTTTTGTTACACGTCAAAAGAGGAAGGCCAAATAGGCCATTTACACCCCTCTAACTTGATAAATATGAAACATATGCAGATTTTAGTAGGACTGTTCGACAAAGCGCATAAAAATCCACTAGCTGAAAGCATCAGTTTTAAACAGCAATTCTAAGTATTTCTAATATTAAGTTAAAACTGGTTTTAACCACTTAAGCCACACATGTTCTTGAAGGGTTTTGACTGGTTTTTTTAAGGGGATCCACAGTTTTCTGCCAAATCGTCAAAGGGGTTCACGACACTGACAATGTTGGGAACCACTGGTCTAGCCTTTAGTTATGCCATCAACGGTCCACATTTACTTGTAACATCAAAAGCTATATTTTTTCTTGAAGCCTCTTCTGATCTTGTTTCAGTTCATTTCATACCAGTTTTTTTCATGATCTTGTAGGGTGTGGATGCAAATGAAGCTAATGTGAACGACTAGGACTTAGATTTATAAACAGAATAATATTGGTGCAGCAACGTTGCTTATGCTCTCAATTCAAAATTTATGTTGAACCACTTAGTACAATCTCAGTAAGACCACACCAGTTTCTGAATCTATTACGTTATGGAGACCAACGAGCGATTATGTCATATGTAAAAATGGGACAAGGTTCTTAGCCTCTTTTTCTTTTTGTTTCAAGACAGCAGTCACTTGCGTTTGCAGTCTTTTTAAGCATTAGTTGGTGGCAGCAGCACTATTGTGAGAAAAATCAACGTTTTAACCAGCGATATGATTACTGCAGATATGAGTACCAACAATCCCTCAACTAGTCCTTCAACAACTATTGACACATTGACCAGCGTTTCAACAGTCACTGACGTGACAAGCACAGATGTGGTGGGAACGACTGATCTTATTACCGAATCCTCGGAAGGTAGTGATTTGACAACCATCGATGGAGCAACCAGCGTTATGACAACTGCAGACATGACAGACAGTGGTGTGACGAATGGTGGCGAAGCAACAACAGATGAAGCTTTGACCGTTGAAACAACCGACGATTTTACCAGCATCACCGTAACATCGAACAGTTTGACCAGCCCAGATATGGATACCATCAATCCGTCAACTAATCCTTCGACAACTATTGATACATCTGCCAGTGTTTCGACCCTCACCGACGCAATGAGCACAGAAGTTACAAACCTTACAACACTATCTTCAACTGATTTTCCAACCACAGGCACAGACGGCAATGTTGGTAAGAAAATAACCCAATTTTTGTTTATAAAAATAATAACTTGCCTAGAATTCAAACATATTTTTGCTTTCTGTTTGATATTCAGGAGAAATTATATAAGAATTTCCCAATTTTTCAACGCTGAATTTTCATCTCACGAACACTAACCCGGGGTGGATTTTACCCCTTTTTTGTAAAATAAACAAACAATACTTTTTTTCAATTTAAGTTGATGACAAAAACTACACTGAAAATGTAGCTCCAATTCTGTTGTTTGTGCACTAATAAAGTCACTTTGCACTTTAATTGATGCTGTTACTGATTGAAAGGAAAATACTAAAAAATAACGAATGTTTTATAAAAGATGAAACCAAAAAATTTAAACAAACATAACAGACTTGAAGAACTTTTCCTGCTCCATGCTGGTACCGAGGTGTCTGAAGCATGCCTTGAGTGAATTATAGCCTGTAATGCAACTGGAATGTATATGGGAGGCGTATCAAAGATGGCCAAATTTTCATGTAAATGAATGAATGTGTATTGTTTCATATGAATCAGCTAGTAAACATAAGCAAGACAAAAACAACAGTTGGAGATCAAATGCACACAGTCAGTAACATAAACAAGCACAGCTGTGATCAAGGTCTTTAGTTGGCGTGGTAGAAAAGGCGATGACAGCCGTTGTTGTGCCCATGGTGTTATGAGGGCCTTCCCCAGATCCAATAGGAAACACCCTCTGTTGATGATAGCCATATGCCTCTCCTGGCCAGATTTTCACGGCTGATGATGTAGGAATTAATGCCTGCTGCATTCAGCATTCCAAACATCACACAGAGGGGCCAACGTCGTGTTTTTATGGAGCATGAGTTCCCTTCATATCACCTGGTGCATGCCAGATGTCGACCTTAACGTGGGGTGGGATCAACCCAAAATCACCAACTTTTCCAAACAGTGGAAAAGTACTGCGTAGGAGTACAAACTTGATTGCACCAGACCGCCTGTCTGACTACTGAAGCGCTGAAAGCGCTGCAGCGTTTGTTTNGATAANAACCGGACGTTGTGCACGCGTGGCCGGCTTGGATCAACCCCGTGTTAGCGTTGTAGGGTTTTGAAAATAATAACACCGCCACAATGCTTGTGATAGCCCTTGTATGTAGCATTACACCAGCAATACCTGCTTTGCTTTCTGCAAAAAATCACTTTAGTGAACTCGTCGCTATAGCTTTTTGAACCACATGATTCCAACAAAATCATGTTTTGGTAATGAAGCGACAAGTTTCCAGCAGTGGAAAGATACAGAAATAACAGTGATTTCGCAAATTGCTCTTTGAAGTCCTAGGTCTAGGATATGCAGAAAGTACTTTTCCATGAGTGTTTATAGACCAATAAAAATTCTTCGAAGTGGTCACTTTTCCTCAAACGGCAATTGACTCATTTGTGTTCATCTTAGTAAATCATTTACTGATAAAAGCTACGTGTTTTGAAAAATATTTCGTTCGTGTATACCTGCAGCAGCGTCGCATGTTTGATATTGTTGTCTCTGCAGTCCAATGCATTGAATACGCACGTGTACAAATGTTTTGCAGGTTCATTAACTGGAGGTCAAATAGCTGGAATCGTGATAGGCTCTTTTGCTGCATTCTCAATGATACTGGGAGGTTCTTATTGTTTTTACAAGTTACGCACAGGGGGACAAAGCTACGGATTACCCAGTACTACATCGTTTAAATACCTAGAAACTAGACTGTAACACTTTTGAAAAAGAAATGCCTAAAAATTACTTCAAACGTAATCAGCTTACTTTATCTTGGTTGTGTTCGTGTACGTTCAAAGCAAACTGAGGCTACTCAGACGTTTTTTATTTCGTTTACGTCTGGTTGGAACGTTGGGAAAACTGAACAGAGTGTTTTAAAGATATTATTTCACTGCATATTTCCAAGGGCGTTTGTGAAACTCAGGACGTTTCCCGTGCTTTTCATTTGCTACTGCATTTTGCTTTCTTTCATATAATCCNAAGAGGATTTTAAAAAGTTTGAAAAGCGATTTGAAACGTTTTGGTATCGGCATGCTGTTCATTACTGCCTTTGTTATGAAACCTGTTGAACTGTTGTGCAGCTATGCAGGGACCGAGTTTCTGGGGAGACGGGAGACATGTCCTCCCAACTTTTGGCAATTTTACAAAGAGTTCGTACTATCACACACAGTTTTTCCCAAAGCTTTCTAACAAACTCGGTCCCGGCAGTTATGTCTTTACCAGGAAGAACCTTTATGTTAATGGTAAAATGCAGTTAAAAGGCGACAAGATCGTTTAGCCTTGAAGAAATTCCCTGTTAGCCTCGCTTGATAGCAGTTTGCTTGTCCAAGCGCAATTACCGATATCTTTGCTGTCTCATGTAGAAAAGCAGACCATGTGTCGCCATTGATTCCACTATTTTCAGCCTCATGATGCTGTGACATATTTTTTTTCTAAGATAGTGAAGAGAAGGACAAGTAGTTTTGGTTTCAATGTAGTTTTCTCGTTAAAATTATGTGCCAAAATTCCACGAAGTGGTCGACATTTTTGCATGCAAACTTGAGTGATGTTGTACAATCTGCGTTCTTCTACTGCGCATTTGTTTTCTTTCTAATTTGTCGATCCTTTTAGCGTCGTAATCATTTGTGCGCAAACTGTGCTTGCCTTTTTTACGGAATGCCAACTTTTGTTACTCCTTTCAGAAATCCTATATTTTGAAGATTCTTGTTACTGCAGTGTACACATCTCAGCAGGTATATGTAAAACTCAAGCTGGAGTGTGATTTTCGTCTTGTGGGTTGTAGTTAGGACTGCTAATCTGGAAAATCAAATACTTTATTTGCAAGAGTTACATGTGGGCTTTCCCGATTTTTCCGTTTTTCCGAGGACATTTTTCTTTGTCTACGTTTGAGTCTCCGTTTTCAAGTTGTACAACTTTTTCTACCTCGGAAATTTTAAGGATTTATGCTTTGATCTATCTTCTGGCGCAGTCGCAAATAAAACAATTCGAAGTTTTTAAAACCATTTTGTTTCCTTAAAACTATTTCTTACACAAAATGCAAACAACTGTAGAGAAAAGTAGGACAACACGAAACTCTAATAGCTTTGCACATCCTGACATGCGTTTCATGTAAATAAGTATTGTTGTGTTTTTTGCTTCGATTCCGACGTGAATAACCAATTCCACTAAAAAGATCGTGCTCGAAACCATTTACTTTGGTTAAACAGAATTTTACTAAAAATCTCTAATTTCCATCCAGCTTCGTTGATTGCGGAGTGGCACCGCAATGATCCACCACCTATCCTTTGTCCACGTTTGCCAAAGGAGATCACTTAAAAGCCTTTTACACGGGAGACATTAGCTGTNGCACATCAACAGAAGTATCGCATCCCGGCAGATATTCATGGATGAGTTCGCGTCCGGGAAAAATTCCCCCAGTTATACTTGTTCCCACGTGGAGCCAGTTCGGTCGTCACGAGGAAGCTCTGATTGGCTTAGCCCCTCAAATAAAGCTCCAAGACCCCGAATTGATGCGTGAAACACTATAAATCAGTGGAGTTTTTGTCAATTTTTATAATGTCAAGCCCCCACAGAACGGCAAAGTCCCCTACTGAAAACTTTCTGGCGACGGTTCTGCATGGAGCCTATTGGAAGTGGATCTCTTCCAAAATAATGTAGTAGAATTCTGCCAAAATAGAGTATTCTCTATTCTCAAACTCCGGATGGCCAAGAAGGACTAACGCAACTATTAGAAACTGCACATTTTCAACAAGAATTAATTACCGTTTCGAATGCAATTTTGTTATAATTTATCAGAATGTCTGACGCTAATCAGCTTCTCAGAAGCCATTCTGGTTTGTTTGAACCAGACTAAAGATTTTCTTGTGTGAATTTTGCGCAAATAAAAGCTCACCTTGCCTTGAATCGGAACTGATGATGCCTTACCTAGTTTGCGAAATACAAAGTCTGTAAGATCTTGGTGTCTGATTCTTAGCTGCGAAAGGATTCCTTTCGATAGGCATTGCACTTGTAAAAAATGTTGCTCACCGGTAATTCCTGAGTGACGTTTTGCGCCAAACCTCCAAGATCTGGTCGAATTAGCAAATGTGTATCTATATTTTTGGCTGGCTAGTGAATTGTTGTTCTTAAATAACCCTAAATAAACACTGTTCAAATTTTCGAATTAGCTCGCATTTTAAGTGGTGCGAGGCGTTTATTTACAACAGGGGTGGGGAACCTATTTACTATCACGGACCGCATGAATTGTACAATATTGCTGGGGGGCAGCAAATTTTATTAGTTTACTCCTAAAATTCTACCTTTATCTAACTATGAGGAAGAGTGACTTCTCTTGACTTACTATCTAAGTACCTGCTTATCATGGAGCTTCGTTTTGACGCTATGTTATGCTCTAACTTAGGTAACGAAAATTCTGGGACGGACCATATCAAATGTTCACGCGGGCCGCAGGTTCCCCACCCCTGATTTACAACATATGCAGTAAACGTATTTATGAGGGAGGTCACGCTGAACACCCTAAAACAAAATTTCGCATGTATTTTGGAAAAAGGCCGATTGATTTGAAGAGCTTTGTCTTCATGACCAGCAGCTACAGCTCAAGAAGATTTTGGAAATGTAGTACTGAAGTCAAAACATAAAATTAAAAAGTGGAGGCAACTATCAACCAAAATGTGGCTTAGCACCCCGAGGGATTCATGTACCCCAGATTGGGAACCCCTGGTCTATGCAGTCAAACTACCACAACTGCTTTGGCACAGCCTGATATTAGAAAGGCAGAGTTGTAGTTTTCTCTTTAACCACTGAGGCAAGGTGGTGGTACGAAAGCAAATCTTTTTTGAAAACTGTTTTTTAAAGTAAAATAAAAATATTTTTGAAGTGCTATTTGAACTGCCATAGCAAGCAGCTAGATCTGGACCAGGCGGCAGAGCAAGGATGCCTGCAGCGATATAGCGTGGCCTGTTGTTTTCCTGCTGATATGTCACTCATGTTCGTTTGTTTGTGAGCACAAAATGTTAGCGTTAGCTCCAATGCATCATTGCAGCATGTCCTGAATGTTGTCTGCAACTTCAATTCTCCAACACTGATTATAACGTCACAGACCCTAATTTACTTGTTCATGAAGTTGCACACCATGCAATTTAGCGGTGCTGTTGATCTGCATACTGAATGGATATCTTGCTGAAGTAAACTGAAAAGCTTGTAGTTATGACATTTACCATAAGTTAATGTTTTTAAGTATAAAAAATATGGATTACAGGTAGTTCAGGAAAAAAGGCTTATCAAATCATTCTAGTTTCGGCAAAGATGGTGTGTTTTATAACCAGGTAGGCTATTTTAAACTTATTATAGTACCTAGATGTTGCTTTAACACCAGACAGACTTTTCTGTCTGGTACGCTGCTAAACATGGAATGTGATTTAAGTGCTTACGTCTGAACCTTGAGCGCAGCTTTGCTGTATTGATACTCATTACAGAAAAGACTGAATAAATAGGAATCTAATGACATTTCTTGAAAAATTTCTACACTCTGCGTCTGCTTTCATCCTTTTCGGCAAATAAATTTTGGATAGAGTGCGAGTGATAAGAACGATAACAACAAACACTGAAGTCCTTCCCCTACCTGGAGTCACAGCTTTGGTAAATTCCGATTTTTGACAACTCATTCTAACTTCATAACAGCAGAGGTTAGTGAAGAAACGCCTACCCTACAAGAACTGAAGATTACAGGCGAGAACGTTTTCCTCACGTGAAGAAAAACGCGAGTACAGGCGTGAATGACGTGCAGGGCAAATTTGAATAAACACTTATATTTTCGAAGTACTGTTAACATTTCTAATCTCATAATTTTTATGCTTTTCAGCGCCATCTCGAGCGCCGGAGAAAATCACGCGCCCTGCCGTATATTTGGCGCCCCTGTTTTAGGCAGCACATTTGTAAATTTTTGCTTTTCGCAGACTGCTAGGAGCTTACACGTTGTACATTTACGGCAATGCTTTCACCAAGACCTGATTTATTTATCTGCTCAGGTGCTTTTCCGACATTGCTCAGTAAGTTGGTTAAAGAAGGAGAAGCTGGAACGCAAGTGTTATATTGACTTGGCGTGAAAAGTGCCAGATTTTGAAAAAATAACTCAGATTTTTGTTGAAAGCTCAATCACAACTTTGATCTCGCGAATTTCATTTTTTAAATCTTCTACAGAAAGTATTTAAAAAATTATCTAACAAATAGTCTAAGTATGTGAAATACATGCAGCACTAAAATGAAAATAGCAAATTTGTATTGCTGAATATATGCTTGTAAATATTGCTGCACTATGACGTGAGGTCACACAGCGCCTATTGGAAGTCATCTAGTTAAAAGAAGGCGCAGTGCAGCATTAGCATTAAGAGTGAACCTGGTCGAGCGCGGAAGTTCTTATTTGTGCTGCTGAACGGTCCCTGCATTTTGAGTTCGCGTCTCGAAAAAGCGACGGTTACATAACAAATTGTTGTCTGATCTTTCAGATTAATGCTGTTTTCGTCAGATCGCTCCTTCTGTTCCCAAAGAGTGGGTGGATCATCAGGTGCACAGCAAACAACTTATAATAAGCTCATTGGCACCTAATCACCAAACAGTCTATGTGTTTGTTTTTGCCTGTTAATGTATTGACATAAAGACTTAAAAGAGAATAGTTTTCTATTGCTTTCCTTGCAGACGTTTTGTGCGTGCAGAAATTGCTAATGAGGGTGCCTTGAACAACACCTTACTTTCTTGATTTGTCATAAAAGAAACATGTAGCAAACAATGCTGTGAGTAGCTGCTAAGAAGACCTGAATGCATACTGAAAAGTGCTTCAGCCGCAACTGCACCCGCTTGACTTGCTACCGCACGAATATGATTGCAAGCCCACCTGGAAAGTGATGTCCAAGCGTACAAGTCTTATGAAGCAAAAGACAGAATGAATGCTGTATTTTGGTGCGCATTCCCATTTTTCTTTGAACTCGGTAAGTGTTTTGAATTTATAANAACTAAAATTAGCTAGAAATAGTCCAGGCGTTGCAGATGTCAGCCGAAAATAATAATAACGATAGTGAAGGGTACACATTGCAATGAGTCCTTTGGAAGCTGTATTTGTATCTGCTTATTCAGTTATGTGTATACAGGTGGATGCCGCCAGTCTTCCTAAAACACATTCGATAATTGCATTATTAGGTAAAAAGCACTGTTTATACTATTCCCTGGCTACCTATTCATTTCACAATTTCGTATGTATTTTGTAATTCATTATTTTATTTGGTATACCTGTCCTTCCCATAAGGGCAAAAACATTTCGTTCTAGCTTTGGGGCAAAGGCCAGCAAAGCTTTTTTATTTCAATTATTTTTATAGTATTTGGTTGACCTCATTTCAAACACTTGTGACTGCGCATTGTTTTGATGGCTATATGCGTTTATCTTTATTATGGTTTCGCCATTGCGCGGTTCTTTCTGTTGGGTTTGTGCGACGTCACTGACGAAAACGAATTTTACTTGCTCGATAATGCTTTGCCAAATTCCGCGTTGTAAAATTATTCTGTAAATGATAGATGTAAAACAATCGTTTTTGGGTAGTTTGTATCGGTTATCACGATACCAGAAATACCAAGCCAAATTGCTCCAAACAATTTGAAAAGAAAAGCAGAAAGCTCACATAAATTGAGAAGTCTGTTCAAGGCATGAGCTTTCATTGACTGCCATTTGACTTTCAAGCCTTGTAATCTTTGTCCACTGTGTGCATTTATATCCACCACCATGATGACCTGTGTCCTCAGCATAAATAAAAATAGACCCCGCTATTGTGATAAAACAATGCGTGGAGGTAGCATCGCGCGTTGGCAATTGTATTAGATTTGTGCTGTAACAAGCAGCTGGTCTCCTTCACCGAAGAAACTGGTTTAATTGTTTCCTTCCGCAAATAAATTGCGATTGATTCGGTTAGTGTTGGACACTGCTGTGACTTAACAATTATTGTTGGTTTTTCTGAAGTTTTGCGCTCTTTTAATTTGAAGACGCTTTGCATGAAATAGTCAAAATTTTTTAATTTTAAAATATTCGCTTTAGCTGGATCTTAGTTTTTTCAAGTGGCCTGCTGCACTTTTCGTGCTATCATATATTGCTGCTATTCCACCTTTGTATATTACAACAATAATTTGCGCTTTAAATGAACGAGTGGGAAGAATTTTCAAGGAAAAGACTTGTGTAAAAATGAAAACTGCTAAACTGTAAAATCCATACGCTTGAAACGCTTTCATTTCCTCTATTTTCCTCTTTTGTGTTTGGAGAATTATTATGTTTTTCACAATTTATTTTTCTTTGCAACACATGCTCTTCGTTGCTTTACTGAGTCCATACGGATAGTAGTATTCTGTCCATACGAAAGATGCATATGCATAATGTCTGTATTTTTTGTTATTCTTTAACAGGATTCTTTTCAAGGGGAAATATAAAAAACTTTGCAGGCTCGCATCTTGATGGTTGGGGTCTTTATGTAAAGCATCAAGTAACTAATGAAGTTAAATTTTGTTTTTCATATGCAACAGTGAAACTTGTTTTACAACGAAACAACATGTCAGAGCGGGATTGAAAGTTATAATCTTGAAACACAATTCCAAAGGGTCAAAATATGGTTCGTTTTAAAACAGGCATAAGTAACATGAAATGCAAGTTGCATTTGAAAAAAAATTGACTAACTGCTTTGCTTGTTACACCTTAATATTAGGCAAACTGCGTTTGGACTGATTTTGACAATCGTGAGTGATATTACGCCAAGCAATCAAAGACTGTTCATAATCTTTTAGATGTAGGTTATTCAGCCCAAAACCTTAATTTACCATCTAAAATCAATCGAATGCTTTAACGTGAAGGATAGAAGCAAAAGACCAAGTGCGTGTTTGCGGAAGTTGCTCCATGTTTTCCTTGTTGTTTAAATTCCCATGAATTAAAAGGAAATAAATTGTGGAAACAGTTTGATCTGAAACCATTTTTCGATCACGTTTTGTGAATAGTTGCGACTGCAGCAGTTGCTGTTTTGATGAGACAAATAAAAATCTGTCTTGCCTCCTTTTTCAGTCCTCGTTAAATATTCAAGGATCTCCGACGTACCATATCTTTGGGAAATGCTACATCAGTATGTGATATGCTGTTTGCTTTAGGACGGCAATATTGATGTCTTATCATAATAAAATCATTGGTATTGTTAGTTTTTCCCAGAATTACCGGCAAACTGAGTTTAAAATTGTCAAACTATAGGTTGTGATGTATGCCATTAGCATGGATTTCCATTTTCCAGTTATAATTGATTATTTTTTTCATGGTGGTTTTGTGCATTGCTTCAATTTATTATCTGAGTCTTATGAAACAATAAATCAATCAGCAATCAAACTTTAGCCTTGCGGTAGGCTTCTGAGAAATCTGCTTGCTTTCATTCTTCTGCGACGATTAAAACTTGCAAGCGTATCTATTTTTCATATTTAAAAGCCACAAAGATGGCGGCAAGTAAATCAGTCACAGTTTATTGACGGGGAAACTAGTTTCGCGTTTTCCAACGAATCACTGATGATGCGTTGGAAAATGCGAAACTAGTTT
>JGI24159J19872_10002946_pt1 | contig 20764 bp, 12 predicted proteins | sample Ectturendosymbi4_FD_19872 | JGI IMG/M metagenome (IMG submission 19872) | reverse complement strand
AAGCAAAATAAATGAAGTTTTTTTCTTGTTTTCAAAGATACGAAAGAATCATATTGTTGAGGAGAAAATGACTGCCAGAGAGGTTACGACTTTTTACAGCAATTCATAATAATAGGCCAATAGCGTATGGGGGGCCCCACGTGAAATTTCGGGGGGGGGCCTCACTTACCCTTGCCACGGCACTGAGGTTACTGTCCTCTTGACGGCAACCAAAGAATCACCCCGAAAGGCAACATCTTCCTAGCTTGAATTATGTTATATAATGCGACTGTCTGTCAATGCATGTTAAGAATTAAATGCTCGTACGTGTGTATCTGTAGTTTACTTTTTTCTACGTGTTTTAATATAGCTTGTTATTTCGTGAATACGTTGCTGCCGCGGCCCAGTTCTTGTTGCAGAATATCAGAAACACTTGCAGAAGAAGCAGACAAATTTTCTTACGAAGACTATCTCTAAGTATGAACACCTCAATCTCCATGGAATCTGCATCACGGCCAGAATCAATAAACCATCTTTATAATGGGTGTGCTTGGATCAAGAAAAGGTTATGGCAATCCGAAGAGGATTTCTTTTTGTCGGATTTTCCTTTTCGTCTGGAACCTTGCGGCCCATGACAATTAAACGTTATAGCCGTTTGTTCCCGACAAGAGTAACCTCATCGCAATTTGGTCATTAATCCCGCAACCTGTACATCGGACTGCGACAGCACATCTTGCAGTGGGCACAACCTTTCATCATGGACATCTTGTCAATCTCAGCTAATTTGTGGGGCACCTCACTAAATAACCTCTGTTTTTTTCCGGTGCACCGGCGTTTTTGCTGTTTCAGAGAGTACGTGTAGCGCAATTAATTCAGTACCGCCAAGTAAATATATCCATCTTATTGTGCTTCTAACTTTGCAACACATTTGTGGTTTTGAGACGCGATTTTACGGCAGGTTGAAGCGGACCTGAGGCAGTGTTTCAGTATTTTTTTCTAATTCTGTCAAGCGCGGATTTTCCGTCAAAGGCAACGAGACCTAATCATGTTTTCGTTTTGTATGGTTGCGCGCATGCAGTCGGCAAAAGTTCAGTTGAGGCAACTGTTATTTTCCGCCTTCTTTCTTTTCTTGGCCAGGGCCTCTGTGAGAATATTTAATAGGGGGTACGAAGACCGATACCGACCCCTAGATTCTGGGCCCCTCGTCAAAAACTGTATAGCTTGTTTTTTTATTGACCAAGATATAAATAACACAACTACCATGTTAAAATTTACGAATAAAGTAACACTAGCAACTGGCTTATACTAATAATTTTGGGCTTGATTACAGAAAACTTAGCGTGCGTATTTTCATCCTCCCGGACCTCAGTACCTACCGGGCCCGGTTACGATGTACCTCTTGTACCCCCTTTCGTAGGCCCCGGTCGTGGCTGAGGATTAGTGCAAGAAGTTGGTGCATTGGGTTTTGTCAGTGCCAGGTATCGAACCAGTCACTTCAAGTGTTGGTATCTAAAACCGAACAGAGCAGATATTTTCACAGGGCTGGTGCGCCGTAGCGTAGCTAGTCCAAAATTTTGGGAGGGGTCAAATATGTTTGACTTCAAGCGAGCAACAGTATTCGGTGTGGTACACTGCCTCTCGAAACACAAAACAACATGAGCCACAAATTTGTGGGGCATGGCTCCGTTGCCGCCTCTGGCTACGCCCATGCTGGTGCACGTTGCATTTTACGTCTAAGAATGCAACTGGTGCAGAAAGAAACATCACCCAAATCACTGAAACGCTGTAAATTATTTCGTATCTTATTTTGTGAGTATATGTGCTGTCGAGGTTACCTTTTGTTTGTCAAGGGAAATTCAAAGATTTGATTATATTGCACGATAACTTGGTCACGTATCCCAAAATTCGGAGAGAGAAATGTTTTAGTGAAATTGCCCCTCAAAACACCCAGGGTGTATCCTTAATGCGGAACTCTCGAATGTTTGCGCCCCTTTCTATGTATCCAGATGCGAATAAGGGCAGCTTTTGGAAAACTGTAGGACAAACAGGATAACACTGAGGTTTATTGGTATTCTTCCGGTTCGGAAAGAAATAAATAGCATTTTTTGCTCATCATACTTGGAGGGAACTTACTTTCTTCTGAAAAATTGCGGGATGCGCCACCAATTCTTCGTCTGGAGATTATAGCAATCATATAACCAAAACAGTGCTAAAAAAAACGTTCCGCTTTGGTAACGCACTGCGACGTCATGCGCTAGGCCCAGACCCACCATTGCGATAAGCGAAACTATTAACATAAAGTGATGTTGAAAAATCGCTCCTGTTTTTGCTATTAAAATCCTATTCTTGACTAGATGAGGTTCAAATGTTGAAACAACGAACCATTAAGTTCTTGCTCATCACCAAATACTGTTTCTTTTAGTTACATTTCACGTGCACTCTTTATTCGTGGCGAAATAATGTCTGCCTGTTGACGATTGCTGCGGTTCTTGAACCTTCCTTCCAAGATCTGATTAGTTGACGAGGCGGACAGAAGTGCATTGTACTTGCTGTGGAGATTAGATTGTCGACACTTGGGGAAGTGCTTTTCCGCCGAATACAGGCAACAAGAAAATGAAGCTCAGCACCGACATCTTCAGCGTAAACGAGGCTGGAAGTAACATGTGGCGCGATTCGGCTGCTAAGTCGTTATGCGACAGATGGAGATAACAATTCAGTGGGGCGCGACCGATGGGTTGCCGAACCCAAGAAATACGGTCCATAATTTTGGTTCTCGACCACCGTGTGGCAAGCGGTTCCGTCTTCCTTGCAGTTAGGCGTTGGAACGATTAATCGTTCATTGGTTGGCCGTTAGCTGAACGAAGTCAATCGCTTCTGTTCTACTCGTACGTTCTTCGGTGCTGCGATGGAAGTCTCATTGCCTGAGTTTCAACATTAAGTTTGTCTTCAAACTTCTTTATGTCACGTAGTCCCTTCGTTACGCATGACCTTTCCGACAGTCCTACGGCTCCCTCTTTTTGTTCACTTCCGGCTATGAATGTAATACGAACTACTTGACCTTGTAAATGCTAACAAGGAACTAGCTTTTTTGCACCTATGCTTGGAGAAAATCTAGAGAACAATGTTGAACAAGCCTTTCAATACCTATCTCTTCAGCAGCTATCCTTTCATCGCTGACAACGACGGTTGCAAATTAACATTGTATATATATTTGGAGTTAGTCGCAATCAAATGTATAGAGACTAGCGGTGCGGCAGCAAAATTATTAACGCGTCTGAAGCAGTGAATCGGAGCCCTTTTCAACTCTTCGACGAGACGTTTCGCCAAAAACTATAGAGAACACACAAGGAAACATCGCTCAACGCACACGCTCAGCACGGCGACAAGGAATCGTTGACGATCTTTAACGTCTTAGCTGCAAATGTTAGAACGGTACCTTCACAACGCGTACGACAGAGGTAAGAAACATTTTGGCAGATTCGGTCGCATTGTTAACATATTCGGCAACAGCCGACTTGCACTGATTTCAAACGACTTAATGCAGAGCAGTCGGAGACGCAAACGAACACACCCGACAAACACCACAAAACGGCGTTAAGCGTTATCATATTTGAGAGGTCTGTGCGGTGCGCTACATAAGTTCAAAGCGTATTTTACAGAAGACGCAAAGGCAAATAAAACTGTACAAACGAAAGAACCGCTCTTTTGCGCCTGCGAAAAGAATAAAACCTTTCCACAACGTTGTAAGATCTGAACCGCGTACGACACGCACGCAAAAAATCTGGATACCGTAGAAGCGACAGTGTTTTACTGTTTTCAAGCGGAAGAACTGCGCAGTCGACGCCTCAGTGTAATTCATCATTGGCCGACAAGGTTAGTGACCGCGTACCTCAACACAGGAATTCCTTTCTGTGAAATTGATCGTTCGCAGTTGACTGTTCGAGATCTCCCAAAACTGGTTTTGTCCTAAATGAAGCTTTGACGCAACATCTTTGATGAAATCGCAGTTTGCGAACGATAAGCCGTACAGGATCGTCTTCGCATTGGCGATTTTTCATAGGCACTCACCAGGAGTTTGTGACTTCAGAATGAAAGAACGGAAATGTATCGCAGTTGCACCAATTCGTTTTGCGTGAATTACCGCATTGACACTAACATTTGTTTCGTGCGTTTGGACCGGGTCGAAATGGCTTTGAATTTACGCGTCTTACGACGTCAGAGACCAACGGAGAAACCAGTAAAACACCAAAGAACAGTTGAAGTAGAACAGAAATCTTGTTCCACGGCGCTCTGCGCGACAGACAACGCTGCAGTCGGAGGCGAATGTTACGGCGCTGAGGTGAAAGTACGCGTTTGCGGAGTAGGTCTCACTGTGCGCGAATGCAACGCCGACAAAGGAAACAGCGAAGTCGCTTCCGATGTTCTTACAATACATGGCGAGCGCGTACAATACTTTATGGACGCCAACTAAACACTGGAGTGGCACAGGTGACAAACGACTGCATTTCTTAAACAAGGCCCAAGCACTTTTGCGCTACACGTAAAACACCAACACAAACGAGTAGCGACTACGGCAATGGCAAAGACAGCAGGACAGCGGCGATTTAAGAGCGAAAGCTACCCGGCAAACAAGCAGTTAGCACGATTTGGTTGACCTGTTGGAGATGCAGTGGGTATAGTGTTTCTTGAAAGGAATGGAAGGTCTGTCACTCAAGTGATACGCGGCATAGTCAAAGAGCCACCGAAGCACGAACTTAACCAACAAATACTGATTGAAGTTGAAACGTTTGGCTCAAGGTGTTTTGGCGAAAATCCTGCAGGAGCGCAACGCTGGTGCTTCGCACTGCAGTTCGGCTGAGGGGTGAGGGCAAAGAAGTATTTGGCGGTGCGAAAAAGACGAATCAAAAGACTTGGAGGTTCTACGTTCAGGGTGCGAAACGCCAAGGTTTGGATCGCCGATGCCAGAATGAATGTGTGCGTTTTTCTTGCAGACACAATCAGCACCGTATCCCGTCACACATACCCGTAGGTCAACTGGCAAACACGCAACAATAGATATTCAGTGCTGTTGCGAGATACGTTTCTGTCTGAGAATGCAGTTGATGCAGAAACATGACCCAAATCACTGAAACGCTGTAAATATATTTCCTATCTCATTTCTTGAGTATATGTGCTGTCGAAAGGCCTGCAACCAGGGTTGGGCAACTGGACAATTGCCCTCCCCCGAAATTTTCAATATCATTTTGAATGCGCTGAAAACAAGTTGCAATCGTTTAACCCCTCTCGAAAATATCAGCTGGTTGCGGCCCTGGTTGCCAAGGTTGTTCTGTTTGTCAAGGGCAATTTGACGATTTTGATGATAATATTATACGACACAGTGAAATGCCCCACCGCACTCTGACATATCCCGTCAATGACTCCAAACTATAGGAAACCGATCGGTTAAGTTCGAAACAAAGCGAAGTAAACTGCGTTCTTTTCAGTACTGAGACTGACATAGGGTTAAAGTGAGATGCAAGTGAACAGGCAGCACTCAACGATGTTTCAATGCAAGCCACAAGTGAAGCATGAAAACGCGGGGACAAAGCCACAGATGTTTTCCCGCACCACGGGCACTGCATGCGAGACCATTAGCTGTAGATCTGATGAAAAGCAAACGAACACAGTTAAGTTACGTCAAGGGCGTACAACCTTCGCAATAGCGAAACGCACAAACTTTTTACTAATGCCGGCCGTATCGCGTCTATTTTGATGAATTACGGCCGCCAGTGAGTTCAGGATATTTTTATTTTTTGCATTGCTTCTGTTCCGCTCAGACGTCTGTTTAGCCGTCTTTCTACAAAGTATCCGCATACAGTAGACAAAAAGTATTTATTAATACACGGCCGCCATAACTTACTTGAAACTACATGTGCACGGCCGCATACATTTTCATCGAAGGCCGCATGCGGCCACAGGTTGCGCACCCCTGAGTTAAGTTAATTAACGAAGGTACATTTAAAACTGCTGCCACTGACAGAAAAGTGAGCACCAGGCACCGAATTATCACACAAAGCGCGATCACTCACTGTTTAGGCGAGTGAAAGCGTGAGTTTTTGGGTCCGATTAAGCTTACAAAAATGAAAAAATGTTGCCAACTTCTTTGCAAAGACCTCTTTTTGAATAACGTCCACCAGTACAGGTCAAGGACAATTCACACAATGACGAAACAGTTGGAATGATATTCACAAATGACGAAAACAGCTGGAAGCAAAAGCCCACCGTATTCTTTGAGACGTATTTGTTAACAGCGGCTAAAACCACCGACAGCACCATGGTGTTTCCAAGACAGCCCTTAACAAGTTTCCCAGACCTCGAAAGTNTTNACCAGCACAACACCGATTAAAACGATATCGATGGGCTTGNTTCAAATTTCGTTGCATTTCCACCGAGGCGAGCACCTACTTACAGCACTGGCACCTCTAACATATACCGCGCAGCAGTGTGCAGATGGCCGTCCGCATTTCCTAGACGTGCAAATCAAGTGTATTAGCGGTTCAGAGGGCAAACGTTTAGAGGCAGCACCGGTCAATTGTATTGACGGAAACTGCGTCGAACCATCTCGGTGCGATGACCGCGGAAGAACAAGGCGAAAGGTTCCAGAACTTTCGCGCACGCAGGGAAGCACGCGTAGACCCGACTCTGCACTGGGTGCAAGTCGAGCGGCGTCCGCAGCTTTCCTTCTCAGCGGTTGCAGACAATCGGCGTCGAGGTTAGCGGAGAAGAGAGCAAACATTCTTACCGAGGGAAGAACGCGGTCGCGGCAGAAGCGGAGCCCTGTATTTGACAACTCAAACAGCACCTTGGCAAGCAACGGCCGGCAACCGAGCTGTGCGCGTTTGCTTAAATTGGTTGCTGCGGCAGAAAACAAAGACTAGTCCATTCGCAACTCGGCCACTTCATGACGAAACTGAGAAAAGTTAGAAAAGGATCAACCAAGCAAAAGAATCGCTAGACTTTTTCTTTGATCAACAACTTCAACCAAACGTACCTCTGGACTTAACGTGTTTGACAAAAACGACGTATAATGTAATGGTCCCTGACAACTGCTACCTCCATCGCAAATAACCGCGCATAGCAGTATTTTCGTACACATGTTGCAGTTGGTACTAAAATACAAGAACTTTAAAAACTCTTGTAATAAGTAAAACTCCACATTCGATTCGTATGTTTAAACATTTCGGGAACGAAATGAAGATCAAGCGCTACTCGTAATTAGTGTCAAGCAAATCTGGAGTAACAAACAACAGCTTCCGAGCCAACTGAAATGGACTGTATTGTTCCTGACCAGAATGGCGCATCTTTTTCTAGTTCCGATTTTTGCCGAAACATTACGAAATAATCCTTTTTCTGCTGTGTCCTGGCATAGTTTAAAGTTTGTTTCGACAACTGCTTACAGGTAGTCTTTACCTTTGTCCTGCGTCCACCTCCACATGACAACAAAGACCGTCGCTATTTCAAGCTAGTCACCCCACAGAAGAGCAAGTAGTGAGACCACGGACTCAATCCATCCGGACCACAAACGACACGTTTTCACAGGACTTGCCACAGAAATAATCCAGTCCAATACGATTAAAAAAAAACAATTATGGGCAACTTCAGAACCTGTGGGACTTGAGAAAAAATAAGGACAAAACGATGAAATTACAAAAACAAACAACAATATCACCCTCTGTTCACCGACAGAGATGAATTAGTACCACACAATACAAACACAGCTATTGAAGCACAGACTGTGGCGGAAGGGAAAAGGCTTTCGGTACCGAACGTACGTACACCACGCTCATCAATTACACGGAAGTGCGCGCGCATCACGTTGAGAAAAAAGCAACGGTTCCTGGCTGCGACAGACAGACGGTCATCGGTTGTTTGAATCGGTTGTTTGAACATCAACGTGCGCGAAACTTGCTGCGGAAAAATGGCAACGAAACAACACGTTGAAGAAGACGAAGCAAGACCATTACGCGACTGCACCAAGACAGAATGATTGAGCGATCGTTGGCTGGCTTGCGCAAGGCTGGGACAGGTCTAGGTCAAGGCATTCGGGGCACTTAGTTTCGGACATGACACTGCGGGCAGCTTCGGCGTCTGGTCGATGTGGAATAAAGAGCCTGTGACTCAGCGATGCGAGTTGGCAACTTCACCCATTCCCATGCGGGCGAGGGTGCTTCGCGGTGCAACGCAGCAGCGGCGCATTACAGATGTCACGGAGTCGGGCAATTTTGAACGTATACAAACGAACAGTGCGCCTCGTCCCAAACGATAGCGTGCTGGGAATAAACAGCCGGGCTCGCGCTGCGTTCCGGCAGTGCAAGATTAAGCGCAACAATGCAAGTTGTTGCATCACAAAGCCATCAGCTGCTAAAGCGTGAATTGAGCGATTGTTGTGGGGTGGCGTTCGTGGACGTCCGGCGGCAACAACAGCGGCTTCTGCACAATCGAAAAAGTGTCTGTTCGCTTGAAAATTGATAAGCCGCTGTCGCACAAACAACGGCGCCAGCGAGCACGCGCGTAAGGCACCACGCATTCGAGGGCAAGCTTGAAAAGGGCGACAAAGATGTGTGTGTGTGTCAGCTCAAGCGTCTTTTTAACGTCGGCAACTAAAATCGATGATGCGCAGATAACTGATGGGTCACTTCTGCTATGCCAGCAGGTCTATTTCAGGTGCCGGCACCGGGCAAAACACGACTGCTGATGTTCACTCCAGGTCAAAGTGCTTCGCAGACGAACACTCCCTGTCAGCACGATTGCACTTTGCGGCGCGCTTGGCCGTCCGACGTCCACGGCCGGTGAGGAATGGAGCGTGTGCAGCCAGCAGAGTCACGTTTGTTTTCGGTTTGCGATCGGGATCAAATGAGAGAAGTTGCGAAATTAGCCACAAACGCAAGGATTGAAGCTCGGACCGCCGCGAGAGGGTTCGTCATTCGCCGCTGTTGAGTCACTTACACACGCCATGTCGCACGTGACGAGTCGCCGGTTGAGTCCGCGCGCGCAGCTTCGTCGGCCAAGCGAAGAGCCAGCCCGGGTTTATCATGCACGCAACACACAGCTTGCCCCGGTGGTGTGTCTGCGCTGCAATCAAAGGTTTACGACAAAACCAGAAGGTCGGTTGGTTTGCGGTTGAAACGGGTCGGACGGTTTGGCTGCCTGCGTCGTGTTGTAGAATGGCTGCGGCTGGAACTGTAAGGCAGTCATTGCGTTGTTCTGCGCTTGCATCTGCACGCTGTTCAGCCATCGGTCCGCTTCGGATGCGCTGCGCTTGTGTGTGTGTACGGGCGCGCCGCTCGAGCCTCCGAACTGACTGTTCGCTTGCGTGACGCTGTTGCCGAACTGATCGGGCAACTGGCGACGGGCGTCTTGGGCCCACGGATTGGTCTCGCGCACGGGTGACGACTGCGCGAGTTGCGGTTGGTTCGGAACGAGGGGCAGCGCGGGGAGGGTGGTCGGCTTTGCGCTTTTGTCGAATCCATTGACTGCCGGAGTAAAAAAAGAAAAGACGCGATCGATCAACGCGTCGAACACAGGCAAGTTGCAGACAAGCCGAGACGAAAGCGACATCTGACCGTGACAAGCGACGGGTTAATTCCAACCAACTGCGCAATTACTCGATCAGAAAAACTGCTTAATTATTCGGTCAGACCGCTCGAGGCAGCGTGTATTCAATCGCAGGCCGGAATGATTGGCGTCTTATACAATTGCAACAGGCCGTGTAACATGTATGCCGAGCGTGCGCAGCGTTAACAATGGAGAAGATCGATATTAAAATGGAGCCTGTGTAGACCAACGCTTGCTCTGTACATTGATAGCTAGCAGCAACGGTGCTCGCAAAACGTTTCTGGTAACAAGCCTGCAAGCGGCGACGAATCGGTCGCTGACCTGGTTTAGGAGTGAGAGGCGAGCCGAGCATGGGCGCTTTGGCGAAGGGGTCATCACTGCCGCTGGCAAAAGTAGTAGAAATGGTTGAGCACATCTTGCTGATGTCCAAGTTTTCTTCTTCCACTTCTGGAACTGGCAAAAAAACGATACTTGCTAAAAATGAGGGATGCCACGGTTTTATTTGTGTTTAAACAACGGCTAACGAATATTACACGAAAACTTTTCGCGATGTTGTTTCGAAACGAGGAACGAGTGCTAAAGAGGTAATTCAGCGCCAAACAACTCACCAAAAAGCTCGGCCTTTAATTCCAAAGCGGCTAACATTGACAACTATTTACTTTTTCGCTCTAGCACTTCCATTTGTGCTTAACACAAAGTTGATCCGTAGCCATGGCATGCCTCCTTTTTTACACAAAAGACCAGGTTTTCGTTTGATTTTTACGGTCAACTCTTACCTATTGATACGGAACTTAAGCTCGGGTGCGGACACAAAACAGCCGGTACTAGCCTACATTTATTTAATGCCAAGAGCCCTTTGTTTTCAGCGCTTTTGAAGCCCCGCAGTGCTTTGGAATCACATATTTTCCTCCGCTGAGTTTTACACAGCAGCGCACTACTAGAATCAGCTGAGCTGGTCTGCGGTACGCCGAGGCTACGATTCGAGATGAATTGACGTCGAACAGAATTCGCGCGACCATATCAAATATCTCCAGTATTTGCAAAGGGTGCCTTGCACATCAGCTGCTGATTCAACACCACAAACAAGCCACGTTTCGAAGCAGGTAGATAAAACAAAATCAATACATTCCCGCTCTGGTGCGCTACAGCACACCACAAAAAACAGGCGATTCAGTAACAACCTTTGTCGCAAGAAGATATCGAACAGTTAGTCTGCTCAAGTTGAGCGTCGCGAAAAGACCAGAACAAACGTAGACTTTACGTTTACAGGGTTCGGTGATTTGCACTCACCAGGCACAAGATAAATAGAGATTGTCGAAATGTTTGCTGAACGGTTTTACGGCCTGTATAAAGGCTTAGTTACGAATGCCTAAATGTAAACAAGATCAGGTAATGGTTGCCAACACATCAACAAAAGCCTTGAGACTGAATATAAAATAGGATTTAAACACTTGTACGTGCGCGTAATTCTGTGAAACGGCCTTGCCGCGGTGAAGTTCACCCAGGTATGAGCTGTGATTTATGCAACTTCTCCAATCGGGAGAATTTCATGATTACTGCTGAGATGAACTCTCACGCTCTCCATGCCCCATCTAATGACACACACAAAAAACTTATGTACATCACAAATTAAAATATGGTCGTCCAGGTACGTGAAGCTACAGGTGCAATTACTACAACCACGTGCGATCTGTTACCTTTCTTTCTGCCATTTTACTGTGAAGTTGAGGAAGGCTTTCAGAACAAAGCGAATTGAAGTTAACACTCCTATTAAGGGTAAAAGTTAATCACTAATAGTTAGCCACCCTTATAAGAATGATAACTTTCATTCGCTTTTCTCTAAAAACCTTTAACTTCACATAAAAAATGAAAGCTGACAGGTCGTATGTCGTAGTAGCAACCTCCATGGACGAGGCGTTGCGGTCGAACAGATCTTTGCTGTTCGGTTTTGGGAAATCTCATTTCAACAATAAACGTTCGCGAACCACTAAGCCAGGGGTTCCCAACCTGGGGTACATTTGCCTATCCGAAGGGGTACATTTAAGGTTATCAATAGAAGAGCAAAATACATTGGCATATAATTTATTTCCAAATATTTATACATATATCAGTGAATATTCTTTTCAAAAATCATTATATGCTTATTGTGAAGTATATTTATGAATAATCATGATAAAATGTATTGTCATAGGAAATCTTAGGGGTACATGTGCATCTGTCGAAATGTTGAAGGGGTACATACATATCTGCTGAAATGCTGAAGGGGTACATGCTCATCTGTTCGGAATGCTGAAGGGGTACATGCTCATCTGTTCGGAATGCTGAAGGGGTACATGGTAAGAAAAAGGTTGGGAACCCCTACTCTAAGCCTACCTACACCAACTCTTGCAGTTAAGTAGTCGTCGACAAAAAATAAGATCAAAGTTAACTTGCAACATCGTCAGTTCCAACCATAGTAAAATCTTAAAATCTGCAAGGCAATGAGTAAAAAGCGATAAATCGCAAAAAAAGCTTAATGCTAACAGTCTAAGTACGCCGTTCGTTCCCAAGCAATGGGCCTTACTATACACTCTACCAAAGCACTCTAACACAAGCGATAAAGCAAAGTACAGTATAACATCCATTTATCGCCCAACTGCAATTAGACATGAGAGCACAAAGTGAACAGCAAGGTTGAACAAACACAACTACTTGCTATTTTTCAAAGCAAAATCATGTTTTGGATGTTACTTTTATCGTCAAAATTTATAAAATGATTAATTTTCACATTCATCGGGAGGTATAGCTTTGGATTGTTCTACAAACCTTAACCCTTAAAAAACTGCAAAAAAGGACGTTGATCAATTAACTGATGGTGCCTGTGAAAGTGCTTTAACAAGGGCGCATTATCGTCGTCGGCAGTTATGTTAAACTATGTCCACACAATGCGGTGTGCATTCGAGTAGCCAGACTGCTGCTACTCAGTTCGTTTTTAGCGATTTTATGATTTTGGTCATTGCCTTCCAATTTTACTAATTTAGAAACTGACGATGCTCTTCTAAAGGCAATTAGCATTCTGTTGCAAGTAAACCGAGATCTGATTTTTGTTGATGGCTAGTGGCTACTTCATTGCGAGACTTGGTGATTTTTTTGATATGGAGCAATTCTTCTCAAAGTACGGGTCACGAAGGATAAAAAAATGGGTAGCACCGAGGCGATCCAAACCTGACTTGTATATTTTCAACGTTACCACTGCTTGTTTTGTCTGCCTGTAGCGTAGTTACTTGAGAATGGAATAGATTGCTGACATTGAAAACGAACTTAGCAACTTACTGTCAAAAATCACCCATACAATCATTATTTTTGTCATGCTAACATACGCTGTCTGAGGCTTGAGTCGCAAGATGTTCACCAAGCTCAGATTTGGGTCGCGATCAAAAATATTTTGGGAACCGCTGGTTCCCAAAATTTTGGGAAGAGCATTGGAGCAGTTATGGAGCGGAGCACAGCGCGTACGGTCGAGTTCTTCCAGCGGTCAGCAGGCTGATTCTAGCACAACTCAGTGCAACGCTACGACAAAAGCACACTCAGATTTAGTTTAATTTTTTGTGCATGAATCCGAAACAACTATTGCTAGTGTTTAGTCATGTGGGCGGTCATAACGGGCCTGCAGGTTAGCTCTGCAAGAGTGCATTGGGTGCTTTGTTCAACAACGCGGACGTCCACCAAGTCACGCAGGACGGGTCATCACGTCCTGCTCTCACGTAGTAAACCATTTGTTGTTGAGGTTCAATCACTTGCGGTGCATGCTCAGGCACGCAGCTCACTAACTAGCACCACTGGCAAGGTCCCTGATCCACGGTCGAGACCCCTATCCTACAACTGGGGGCCCGCGTAGTCTGGATACAATCCGATATGACAGCAGATAAGCAGCTGAACCACAAGCGGAGGAGAGATTACAGGAATGTTGCAAACATTTCGTAACATTCTTATTTCCTCCGTTCGGACACACATAACCGAAAAACATCACTTAACCGTCTCTTTAAAATGCTTCATATAACGTCAGACAAAATCCTCTGTCCATGATATGTAAGACTTTGCAGACAATTGAGAAAAGTTTGGCGGCTTCAGTTCGTCGTGCAGCGACAGGTAAAACAACAACCGCTTGCAAGGAAGATCGGCGATGTAAAAAAAACCGTAACACGAACTTAAACTTACCCGGATGCATTAAAGGCTTTTGCTGAACGTTTAAGGAGTGCTTGTTACTTCGCGCCGGCAACGAATAATTTCTTTTGAACGGAGAGGTTAAGGAGTTCTCGTCGCTCTTCTTTGATCCGAACGTTCTGTCAGAGGCAACGTGATTTAGCGCGCAGTTATGCGACCACCACTTTAACGGCGCGGGTTCGTTTGAAACTATCGGGATTAAGATAATGCTGTTTAGTCAGCGCGCAGTAGATTGCGCTAAAACGCATGAACTGTGTTCCACCACCGGTGCGAGATTAAGCCATTCAGCGATTTCGCGGCATTGTTTTAATAACCACTGACAATTTCAAAGCACCCCCTGGTTCCCCGCACTTTTCTGAACTGAAAATAACCACATATGTATCACTTAAAATACAACATACTAATTTCCATAGAAAATTACGAAGCAGTAGACATGACGACCAGGTAGAGCAGCAGGCAGTTTTTCTGCGGTTACATGAGATGCACGTGATTCATTCCTACAAGGCAGGCCCGGTCCGGTCCAAATAAATTCTGCCTATATTTTCAGCAATTCCAACCGATATGGCACGTGTCTCGTGTGTTTCACAACACAAATCATGTTCAAGACTTTTTTACACCTGACGTCTGATCAAGGTTTCATCTCATGATTTAATTTTTTAAGCCGTAACAACACATGCGGAACACGTTTATCGTAATTACCCTCATTCGGCCCAAACCTAATTTTTGCTGTGTGGCCCACTCGGCGCTACTCAAAAGAGCGCAGTAACTGGCGGCAGCAACTGAAAACAGCCCAATCTCACCAAAAATCTTATGGCGTTTGCGTTGAGCTACAACATTCTAAAACAATCACCGGACACTTTAAATCCAGAAACTTCGAGAAGCTATACTTTAGCCTCTGGGGTGCACCTGACCCGTTATTAAATTTCTTGCCTGGGTTAGGGAAAGACCTATTTTCAAGTTAAGTTTTTTATTTGTCTCTCTGCTTATGTTCTGATTTATATTCATTTTGTCTTGAGTTTGCATGCTTTCTCTGTTCTTGCTTTTGCCTTGAAGCGTTTCAGCCGTAAGCATTGTTTGCTGATTGTAGAACTGAGGATGTGCAGTGTTACGTGAAATCGATTTCCGATTTTAAAAAATTGCCTGATGGATTCAAACCCATCACCTCTGTGGTGAGTTGTTACTTGAACACACATATTGCAAGTGTGGATCATCGCAAAGAAGAAAGCAGAGCACAGCCACAATGGCTGATTCCTGAAAGCTTTCAGCAAACCTAGCACTTTTATTTGCCTGGGTCCATCCATGATCCAGTTGTTTTAAACAATGCGCGCATATCGCTGATCTTCGCAAGTTAAAAAAATATTGTTCTTCCCTTTACCACTGGGCCCACTCGAGACCAAAATCACAATCACATTTTTAAGTTGATTTAACGCTCAAAACAAATTTTGTCAGTTTTAAAGAAAAAATACATTTTTGTAGAATCTCGGTTCTATGAAGTTGCCAGTCGGTAACACACATCAGTCGTCGTGGGCGTTGGTAGCAAAGTCTTAAAAAGGCCAATACACTGAATTTCCAATGCCCAGAACACTTTGTCAACATTTCGATCTGGACAATTTCTTTCTGGTTTGTAAACCGAGAACAAGCACAAAACCGGTTGCTCGCTACCATGACGTAAACTTCATTGACATACCTAAGTCGGGAATTACACAAAGAATCTACGCCATGCATGCATCGAAGGTTTTGCTTAAATCACCAACATCGCCCTTACCTCAAAGATGCTTGCCGTATAAGGTGCAAAGGCGCGTGAGGGCGCGGAACAGCACTTGGATTGTGGACTTCCACTTTAACTTGCGCAGAGTCACTGCTATCTACAAAAAATCAAAGCAACATCATAAACACACAACAATAACCGCAGGTTCAAGAGTGACAAAAAAATCCCGTGTGTCATCACATCCCAAACAAGGCCCGAAATTTATTGAGCGCACATTGCACTTCTTACCAGACGAACCCCCGCCAAGGTTGGGTAGAAAAATTCACCTACCTGCATCGTGTTTGTTTAACTCTTCCTGCTGCTCAGTTATCGTCTTAACGCGAAACGAGCCTTCCCTTGTAAAAGTCGTCCGGTTTTGGTTGAAGGTCGCTGTTACAGACTCTTTTTCGCGCTTCTGCTTTTTCTCTAAGCAGGCTGCAAATGCGCACCCGACTGCATGGCTGAGCCTTTCACCCTTAAAATAAAAATGCTCGAGTGTGTTTGCGGGGACTGGAGACAATAACGGCGTCAGTGGAGACGACGATTCGACCTTTGAAAGACATGCATTCTTCGCCGGTGTTTTTTGCCGTTTATTATTGCAGTATAATCTAATTATAATTCATTTGTTTTGTGCGAATTCCTCAAAATGAGGGTCGGTAATGCACGGTTTCTTCCATCCTTCTACTGCGGCTACCTGTGACTTTGAAAACAAATAAGCATTTACTTTCGGTTTACTTATACCTTGGTTCGTTAGTTTAGCAAGCGCGCTTTTTGGGCCAAACACCGTTACATCGAAGAAAAGAAAATTTTGATGATAACAGAAAGTTCAATGCCACGCATCATTTGCTCTCACTGTTAACGAGACTGATGCAGCAGTATGCTTAGTATGTGGTGGAAAACTGGCAAACAACAAGCAATTGTTTTGATAAATTTTTATGATAACGCATAGCTGTTGCTGCAAACAATCTCAATCGACATGGGAGCAAAAGTGCTTTCCCAGGACTGACGCACAAAGCTGGTCTAACAAAAAATCGTCTCAAGTGGTAAAAAATATATGTAACTTTGTCTGCATTTTACAAGTTAAAAAGGATTTGTAGCTTCGGGAGTTAGTGGCTCTTGAGTATTTAAGGTTGTTGACCCTCCTTTTCCAAAAAATATTTGACATGCTTTGAAACAATACAGAGATGATGCTTCGATGCTAAGCAGTGCAACATAGTACAAAATGAATTTGTTGCTTCTATTTCTTAGTTTAATGTAAATTCTTCTTACTTGTTGATATTAACATAAATCTTCTATTGCATGTAAAGAAGCTCAAGTACAACAACACAAGAGATTTGAAGAAACCTTAGTTGCTGCTTTGTTCAAATTATATCCATGTACCCCCCGTTGGGAACCCGTGGTATAGACCAAATACTCGAAATCTTTGCATATGCATTGAGATGCATCTCAACGTTCAAGACGTTGAAACTGACCTTATGTGAACTGTTTTTTTTCAGACAGCCTCGAGACTGCCTAAGTTTTAGCAACGCTAAAACTAAAGATGACAAATTTGCTATTGATGCACCATAATCAGCATAAAAATATTAACCAAATTATTTTTTCAACATGGCCAATTAACCAATTCATGGAATTTCTTATTAAAAGCAATTTGTTTACCCACAAATTTCAATTTCACAACAATCATTCCACATCTCTAGCCACTACGACCGTCATGAACCACTCCAGCCAATCTTTGAAAAAACAATCAATTTCTGTGCGGTATGCCTTGACATCTGAACAGCTTTCAAGTTACTAAATCACTACTTCACTGACCATGCTCAAGCACAATTTAGCTTGTAGAAACATAAGAAATGTGATTCAAATGGGGTGTCAACCATGGAATGAAATTTCAAAACATAAAACTTTTGAAATTTCATTCCATGGTTGACACCCCAACATAAACAGAACATAATCAAACCCGGTGTGTGTTGTGGTGGTCAAATATTGAATTAAATTATTAAACATAGGGATCTGGAACTCTGTGTATTTGTATTTGAAAATTCCAGTTATGCAATAATTACTCCTAGTGTTGGTAGGTTACAACAGCATGGCTTCGAACAAATTTTAAAGTTACAAGAATCAAGCCTAACTGACTGCTGATGTTTAGCATATCTGACTTAGTTAGCAATATGGATCTACTACTTCATTTCAACCTTGCAACCTAAAGCACATTTCCAGTCCCTCTATTACTTTTTTTAAAGTGACACTTACAGCACTTTTTTCCTGACAAGTTTCATATTGCAGGTTGCATAAAGCAGTTAAGAAACTTTTTGCACTATTTGGGAGTTTGGAAGTTACTTTGTACGTTTCCTGGAAGACTTTGAAAATCATTCACTGTTCTGTTCACACTGTCTACACAAGGTGATGACAGGGATCTGGCAACATTTGTAAAAATATATTTAGACATTTGTATCTAAACATTGATAAACAAGCAAGCCATTAGTCCATAAACATCACTGGGTGTTCTATACAGATGTAACACCATGTTGAGAGGTTTGGAAAAAGTATATAGTTTAACACAGAGGTTGGCAACGTATGTCACACCAAGTAATTTCCAATTGCATGCTAACGCTCAGTTTTACATATCAATTTTTTATGATTCATACAGAATGTATATCAGGGGTCACCAACCTTTGTGGAACTGAGAGCTACTTCCTGAGTACCGATTAACGCTAAGAGCTACTAGTTTGATGCACACTTCTGAAATAAAAATTTAGTTCAATTTACCCATTATGTTACCATTAATGATGTTAATCTATGTGACGATACTATCATCTAATGCTATTTTCAAAACAGGCCCGCGGGCGACCAACATGGTCCTCGAGGGCACAATGGCGCCATGTTGGTGACCCCTGATGTATATTGACCTGACTTGCATAAAAACACATGCTGCTGGCATACTGAGTGATTTGAAACCTTAAGTTGGTACACAGCAAAAGGTTGCTGACCCCTAGTCTAACACACAAAACATTATGGACATCTAACTAATGAATATAGGGTTAGAGACATTTCTACACATGATAGCTACACTAGTTACATTTGTTTCAAAAAACATTTAAAATCACTCATACAAAAATGAGATTTCAGAACTACCATATTTTCAGAAACATGCAGTGACCATTACACATTAATTGATCATGGTAGTCTTAAAGATTTTCAAATTTGAAACACAGTTGGTACACATTGTACAGGTGTTGCACTGACAGCTCACAGCTGTACGAGCCAAATGATATGGCAGTAAAAACAACAAGACTGGAAGGACAAGAGCCCAACTGTTCAGTGTGACTCTTTTGATCCAGAAAATGGATTGTTGAATTTATTCCAGAAGCATAACAAAAACAAATGCAATTTGTTTAGCACACACATAGCAAAATAAAATGTGATATGTACACAATACATGGCAGCATTTGGTGTCCTATATAACACTTACTGATTCCTTAACGGCAAAAAATGAGTGACACAACCATCTTCTTGTAGTACCATCACGGCAAATGTATGAAAAGGCACGCTCATAGTTTCTATCTGGAGCACAGAATGAAACTTTCTCAATGGTCTGATCGAGTAAAAGTGCTTTTGTGGAATCTTCAACAACACGTAATGCATCAGGAGAAACATGCAGAACAGCACGTATCTTTTTCTTTTTGCCCTGAAAACACAATATTGCTTTGCCACAATGAAAGTCAACACCAAAAACACACAAATTCAGTAACTCATCACAACAAACATGTGATGGTAACTTTTAAAATACAAGAAACAAAAATTGAAGTTTCATTCAGGAAACACAAAAATAAAGCCTTCAGATAAAAGTTATCAAAAAGAAGTGTAACACAAGGATAACATGATATAAATATTTTTTTCGATGCAACTGGTCAGGCTTTTTATAAGGAAAATGTTAGGTACCCCATATGGACCTGATTTCTGTGATTCCAGAGATGAATGATAATTTTCGCTGATTCTAGGGACCCAAATCAGGTCCCTAAAACACCTCAAAAAAACCTGCTAACTGGTCATAACCCTCCTACAAGTTGTTGTTGCAGTCTTCTCATTTGGTTCTTGTTTGAACTACTCTTTGAGCTTCAATATCTACCAGGCATTTGAACAATGAATACAGGTGTGTACTGGAAGATGGCAAAAAATAACTTTCAGAAGTCATACATTTCATTTTAGCTACCAATATGATGAGCGCTGTCTTTTGTATCAGGTTTACAAAGTTAGCTCTTCAGAAACTAAAGATTTAATCTGATGGACATAAACCCATAGACAAGCAAAACATAAAACAGAACATGATCAAACCTGGTATACCTTTCAATGGTTATCACAACAATATGCATGCAAAAACATTTTTATTACCATACAATACAAGTTAAGCATGTTAGCCCAGTTAATGCAGTGGCATAGAAAAGAAAGTGCAGATATTTCAGTCACTTGTAAGTGCTTAATGTGCCTATATCTGCATAAATAAAATTTTTTTCAAAATAAGTTTGTGTTTTATATACCACATATTGAAACACTGAAACTATGCAAGCTAACTTTGGACAATAAAAATCAAAAGCAGTGAATTACGACTTGCACTTTTGCGAACAAAGCATTTCTACGACAGTCTACAAGTCATGGTTTCTGTGTAAAGGAAACTGACATAGTTTAGGCATCGATGACAATAGCGAGATAGAAGTTATCAATTACAAAAAATACATATCACTCACTCTTTACAATCATGTGAAACAAGTCCAGTAGTTACGGAATGTTGCAATGTGAGAAGTGCAGTTAAGCATGAAAATGACATGCATGACAAGAGTCATGATATTAACACGTTGAGAGCCAGCCTACGTGATATTCGTACTTGGATTTCAGCCTAAAAAACAGCAGTTTTTGGTTGCCTTACCAACTCCCTAGCTCCTTCGCCGATTGCACTAGAGAGCCGTTCAGGAGCTCAAACGGATCGGCCAGTCTAGTAGATTGCACTCGAAAAAAAATTTTTTGGTTGGGGGGTGTGGATTTTTTGTGACTGATGTCATAAGTGAAGTAGTTTTAAGGTCATTTTGGCTCATGTTACCTGGCCTAGGGCCCAACCGCTAGGCCAAAGTGTTTCACTGAAGTTTTCATTCGAAACTAGGCTCGAGTCCGAGTCTTTTAAGCCTTTGATCGACTTTCTAGCGTTTCTGGTTCAAAACTTATGATTTAAAATAAACAAATTAATTAATT
>JGI24159J19872_10002945_pt1 | contig 20766 bp, 16 predicted proteins | sample Ectturendosymbi4_FD_19872 | JGI IMG/M metagenome (IMG submission 19872) | reverse complement strand
ATTTACGCTCATTGCGTTAAACTAGTGATTTTCGACCGGTGTTCGATGGAACACTAGTCAAGCTTATCAAATTTCCTGCGGAACACCTGACGATCTTCCACGGAACACTAGTTTTCCGCGGAACACCGGTTGAAAATCACTGGTGTAGAGCATTATCCCTGAGTGTTTTATACTCGGCAAGATGTCTGGAGGGCATTACCTTGCAAATAGAGTGAATGTTTATGGACCAGTCGCAGGAATCTGCATCAGCTCAAATTTCCAGATTTCTTCGCAGCCAAGTAATCTAAAATTATGAACTTAAGACTGTTCATAACTGCTGGATATGGCGGTTACTAGTCAGATGTATCATAGTAAATACGTCGATAAATCCGTTTTTCTTCTGCGAAAGTCGTAAATGTGTTTAATTTAAGTAGTTTTCACCGATATCTCAATATTTAGATGACGTCAAGCTAGAAACAACCATCTTCGGTTCATCCGGATCTTCGCCTAAGTAGTAGTAGTAAGCTTATTTGCGATAAGGAAGGTCAGTAGAATTTGCCTAATTCGTCACCTCAAGGGGATTAGAAAATAGTGACGAATTACGCAAACTGGTGAAAACTCTTTCATAGAAGCTCGTATACTTGATCATAGTAACTCGTATGCATACATAACGCTCTTAGTTGCAGTAAAATACAAGTTTATGACGTTATGGTTGAATACAACAATTAATTCCTCTGCTCTACCTGGACTCCTCCATTCAATCAAGCACCTTTAAAATCTTTAATAAACTTTTCCGCGTTCTCTCAATGGGGAGTCAGGTCGCGCTTCGCACCTCGTGTATAAATTCGATAAATTGTGAGGTGCAACAATTCTCAGATAAAGATCCTACAATGACGAATTAGACGAGTTCTACTGTATTACACTTGCATTTTCATAGTAAAGTCTGCCAGGGCAGCACGGTTATCAAGTCAGATGTCCCTTAAAAAGCTATAACATTAAAGACACACTTCAGTTAATGAAAAGGCCATGCGAAAAAGGCAACTAGCAACGCAGTTGAAGGGGGGATGTTTGCAGGATGATCCATAGTTGCGCGGGGGGGGTGCTGGGTCGCAACTGGTTTCTCTCGTTAGGATGCACCAGTTACGCAAGGAACTGAGCTGGACGAAGAAAGTGTAAACCCAGCCAAAATGAAACTCCATTATCCGGCCTGATCCGCATAAAATCGTCGATCAAATCGAATCCGGATTAACCGAGGTTTACTGTGATAGTAATCGCTTGAGGTAGACGCCAGACAGCCATTAGTGCCTCATGCTGGCCAAACATTTGTGTGGTCTACGACTATTTTTTAAGCAGAAGCAAAACAAATGTGATCGACTTCTGTGTCCAACGAAAAACATCAAAAAATACTTCGTTGTTCAACAGTCCCGGGCGGAGGGCTACTACAGTCGCGACTACTAGTACAGTGTTATCGGTCAACCTGCATGAACCAATCGATCGCTTTGCATGACGTCGCCGTGGTATTCCTACCGACTGTAAACGGCCAAGAAATCGGACTTTGTATCAGTACGTCAGCAGTGCCTGCCTGCATTTAAAACGCTGTTAAACTGCCGTATGTTTTCGCATAAAACACATTACAGTCACTAACGAATGTGGTTTTCTTTGAATTCCACACTTCAATGCATTTGAAAGATAATTTCAAAGTAGATTCCTGTCATCATTGCCCAAACTAAGTCAAAAAATAACTGGAAAGTGTTCACGCATTAGCAGTGCGCTTGCTAAGTTTTGGACGTTCACTTGATTAATGATGAGTAATAACCGTGTTTGCACAAAATCTTTCAAAAAGCCGAACAGCACCTCGCTAAGTTTGTAAGCTTTTCTGTTTTAACATGGACTTCACCACAGTGAACTTCGCAGAACGTGCGTTTTATTATGGCCACATTCACTAAATCGAAATCGGAAAAATTGAAACCACTTCGAATTAAATTTGAAAAAATCGCTGGGTAATCCAGCCTTTCCCATAAAACTATCTCCAGACGCTTATGTCTTGAAGTAATGCATGCAAGTGTAGGTGCGCTCAGACTTCATCTTGTTACGATTCCGGTTGTGTTTTACCTGCTGATGAAAATTCAGATTCGAAGCGATTGTTTTCACGATTGGTATTTTACTTTCCCTTTAACAAGAATTGTTTTATAATCTGGACGGCGATAGCTGAATGATGCAATGTTCGTCGTCGAACCGAAAGGTAAAACAAATCCGGAGACTCTGCAATGACTGCAGTAAAGCCTCCTAGGAATGTCAAACCTCGACCAAATGAGAAAACAAGTTAATTTCAAGCCGGCGACATTGGGGCAAAAACAGACAGTAGGCGGAATTATGTTGATCTCTTTTTCACGTTAACTGACACCACCTGATCATCAACCGCGGTAAAATCTTACAAGTCATTCAGCAGCTACAAAAACCGCTTCGTCATTAAAAGCATCAGCAGTTTTCTTGAACTGTAAAGCGACATGGCCTTTCCAAACCAGACCAAAACAAAACAAGACCTTTATTCGTTGTCCTCGGTTCCAAGCAAGCCAAACTAGTTTGATCGACATCTTGAATGACAATCTTAAGAGAAAGTGATCAAATAACTCTAAGAGACGCTATACAGTAGGCCTATGCAGTGCATATATTTAAAAAAACGCTACAAAAAGTCGTGAAAGCACAGACATATCGTAATGTATACCCAGACAACTGCAGATGGCGTTTGTGATTCAACTTCGTTATCGCATTTCCCCGGTTTTAATCCAAGTTTCTCATTGGTTCCTTAGACACGATCGCATTCTGAACGATCGAACAACACATTTCTAAAAAAAACACTCTAATCTTGATACTGGAGATTTTTTGTCAGGTCTAAATAAAGCCACACATTTTTAAGCGTTTCTGGAAGCTGCAACGTATTCTCGCAAAAGCACATCCGGCGTATTTCCTATGGAACACAAATCCATTGACAAAACAACGAAATGATGAGCCACGTATATGGCAAGGCATGGAGAAGCCAAATTAGTCAATCGGATGCAACACCTTTCAAAGCTTGGAAGAAAAAAGCCATACCTCATGTGCGTTGCTGAAGACTACAGAATGATTATGTTCGGAGATGTTCGTCCGGCTAGAAAAACTTTTTCAGCAAATACGGATGATGCAGGCTTTAACCAAAATCACCCTGATACAGTGACATGATGCGCAAAAGTTGAGCAACCGGTATTTAAGTTAGCGACAAACTTCACATATGGCCTAACCATACACTGAACTTTCTAAGTCAAAATGAAAGGCTGCGCCAGCAGTCAAAGCCACAAGCGTCGTAGTGTGGCGCAGAGGAAACCTCAACACTGCGTACGTCGTCGAAACGCATATTTTCGCACGTTTGCGAAACAGTACACCTTTGCACTTTCTCGAAACGTCGTATTCCTCAGAACCTCGACAGGAAGCGCGGCTCGCATACACGTCGCTGCAACGACGAAAGTTCGGAATGCGTGTCATCTTGGCGACATCGAGTCGGAAAAGCGAACGACGACAGCTGATGGCAAGGTCGCTCCTGACTTCAACTGCTTTATTGCTTTTTTCCGCCGCTTCTCGCCCTTTTTGTAATCTTCCTCCAGTTTACGCTTCAGCAGGCGCGCTTTCACCTCCAACTCTTTGCGACGCATTTTTTCCTGCACAAACGAGTACTTTCTGGTTAAGGAAAACCTGATTTGAAACTCCTGACAATATATTAAAAACAAAAACGATATCACTTTACATGGCAACATGTACTTAGGGTATCGAGACAATGTATTCGTTTCGTGGCATACAAGTTCAGTTAACCAAAGCAATTTTGTTGCTTGAACAAGGGTCTTCAGGTCGGTATTTGAATGAAAGCACCAAACAAATAAGTTATAATTTCTATTTTTTACCCGGTAACAACGAGCTCAAGACATATTTGCGTCAATTAAAAAAGTTAGGTTTGTCGGTCATGGTTCGATGAAAGCAGTGCTTCATGAGAACTAGCAACAAGGAGATCTCCCTAAAATTAAAATGCAAGTTTTTTAAAAGCATTTGCATTGGACGCAGTTTTAGGGTCGTCCGAGGTCTGAGACAAAAATTACGGCACTTGTTAATTTTTGAGAAGTGCTTTTCAGTAGCATCAAATGGAATTCGCTCGTTGCGAATGAACAGCAGGAAATTTTCGCAACACGTAATGCATGATTTAATTGCGCGTGCCCGTTCAGAGTTTTGAAACGTGTAGTCGTTCAGATAATCTTCTATTGGGAGGAAAACGTCGGAAAATTGCGCGTAGCCTTCCAAGTATGAGAGACTGAAACGGTCTCTCAAAATACCACAGAAACTCGCTTTGCCACCATCCAATGCGCTTGGTTTTTAGTAAACCCACTTTTTTCTTGTCTTCTTTCTCCTTGCGCTTTCGTTCTGCTTCTTCCTTTTTCTTCCTTTCTTCTTCCGCTTTTCTCGCAATTTCTTGCTCCAACCTTTCGACCTCGGCCTGCTGCGCTTCCACCTGAGGACGATGCAGCAAAAAGTGATACCGACCTGGTGTTGGTCAGACGTAACATAGAATATCTTGTGCGAATGCTGAGTATGATTTTTTATTGTAGAATCATTTCTCTTCCACCATCTCACAATCAATTCCATTCGCATACGTTTCAAGACAAAAAAGATTTTGAGAGCCATTTGTTTTCTCTTATTCGATAAGAAACCGCTCAAACAGCACTCTTACTGAAGTATTTTCTTAAACACCACACAGGCAAGTGCAACAGATCTCAGAAAGCACGACAAGCAAGATTTACTTGCACACACGCTATTTTTTCGCTTACACATTTCGGTCACTTGTCCTGCAATATTATTAAAACTCGACGTAACAGCATACCTTTTCGGACATTATGACCAAAATGATTTAACTTTTTTCAGTCATTTCAAAAAAAGGTCAATGACCGAAAAACACAGCATACAAAAATATATTTAAAAAAGTTCGAAGATGTTTAGAAAACGATTAGATGCTAAGGACGAAAAATCATCGAATTACAAAAAGCGTAAATTACTACTTTCCTTTCAAACCCTTGGTAGCAAGTACTTTCTCTCCTCAATATGATCTGTTGGAGTCTCCTCATTTTCAAATACTGCATTCTGGGATCATGAGCGCAATATTGTTGTAAAATGTGAAGGGGACGGCTTGGTGTGAAAGTAATATATTACGAAACCTAAAGAGAAAAATGTGGGGGACATGGCATATTCTATCCCCACTGTCTGAAAAAGTGGGGGGACGCGTCTACCGTGTCCCCCACCCAATTGCGCCCATGGCTGGAATAAAGAATAAAGTGACAAACCGGTACCTTAACTCGATCAAGAACTTCACTAAGAAGCCGTATGGATTCAAGCTTCCTCTGAGCAAGCAACAACTTTCTTTCTTCTTTCGCGATCCTCAGCGCTAGACGGGCCTCCTGTTCTTTTTCTTTCTTTTCTCTTCGCTTCCTACTTCTTTTTTCCTCCCGCCTTTTTCTTCTTTCTTCTTGTTCGCGTCGAGACTGCTCTTCCTTCATGCTGAACACAAATAAGCGATCACACCGTGTACTGACAAAATGCAAGTCCAAAAAGGGAGTATGATCGCTAACGCAAAGTTTAGAAGTTGGAAAACCATCGCAACCAGCGTTGCCACTTCTGATGTTTTAACATCAGATCTGATGTTTTGAGAGAAATTTCTGATGTCTGATGTTTTGGCGACAAATCTGATGTTGAGTGGGTAGTAGTTATTTTCCACATTTCTTCTCTTTCTAGGTTGAAAATAAATTAGATCAGGTTTTTTTTTAAGGAAAGCGTTAGCCCGGTATGGTATCCATACCCGGTATGGATCTGTAGGAACCCGATTTTCTCTGATTTTAGGAACCCGATGATAATTTTCTCTGATTCTAGGGACCCGAATTGGGTCCCAAAAACGCCTTTAAAAAACCTGGTTAGATTCACATATAATTTTTAAGTTCCTTTCATCAATTTCTCAAGTGTCAACCTATTTGTGTGTTTGTTTGTCGTTCCAAACTGAAGATGCTCCAAACGCTGCGTTGAGAATAATATTTTATGTTAAGCACGAAGGACCTCTCAATTTAGTGACGACACTTTAAGACAGTGGTTCTTAACCGTTTCTATACCACGCCTCCCTCAAAGTAATCGTCCTTTACTCCAAGCGCCCTGACATTAAGTAAGTTGTAAAAACAAGTGTATTTTTGTTGGGAAATTTATTGATCAAACTTTCTATGTTGTAGAGCGCGTACAAGCTCGCGCTTCGCTGGAAATTTATTGGCTCCCCCCGGGGAGGCGTGCCCTCTGGTTAAGAACCACTGCTTTAGCACAATGAGGTTCATCGCGTTTTGTTAGGCATTGGTAAATGGAAGTATTTAGCTCAGGGGTTCTCAAAGTATTGCCTCAATACCCCCAGCGGGTATTGACATTAGATGGTGGGGTATTCAGCAATGTACACCCAATCATTACATTCGTTCTAGCAATCTAGCAACACTGTACCCATATGAGGTAGAAAATTAGTATTGATGATTGTGATGCAGTCTTTGCATTGACCTTTTTCCTCACCACTCCAGTGATGGAGCATTTCTTTACCAGTTCTGTTTTGTTTCTTACAGTTTTTTGTTATTAAACTGTTGAAAAAGGGTACCTAGATGGACGAAAATTTGACTTTTAAGGACCACTGATTTTGCTTATATGAAACTGTAATGTAAAAATCTGATGTTGAAGAAGGCGACAATCTGATGTTGACGAGACTGACCCCAGTGGCAACACTGATCGCAACTTTGCAGGAGAGACATGTGCTCGCTAAGTTTGTATGGTTGGAAGCTCTGAAGTTAAACGGCATGTAACAGTCAACATCAGGGGTGGATCCAAGGGGGGGGGCGATCTCCCCCCTAAAACCTACGAAAGTAACTCTATTCACCATGATTTTGTACAATTCGGAAAACAGCATTCGCGATATAAGGCCATTTTGCCGTCCATTGTTTTGTCACAGAAGTGTTGTGAAGTATACTTCATCTCTCTTACACCGGTAAACTCGCAATGATACTGACTACCAAATATTACTGAAATCGACCCCCCTAAACACACTGGCTGGATCCGCCCCTGATCACCATGTATCATGGCGGAGCTACGAGCTTTCAAATGTTTTCTATTTGTATATCATCCGTGACAGCTGGTGATATTTCACAGAAGTCGTCCAACAAAAACTGACCGACAACACAGAGGTGCCCAGAACATTTTTCCAACAGCCCGTCGCAAGCGTTTTAATAAAAACACATCTGTAATTCAACCTGATACAATTCTTGCCAATTGGCTCACCCCGTAAGTCGTGAAGCTGACACAACTAAAAGCAACAAGCTCCGCTTTCGCATCGCAAAAACATGGTTTCGAAAAGCATGCATAATTATGAGGTAGCTAATCACAACAGTACCTACCAGTGTTGCCACTCTGTCATTACGGAAAAGTACTAGATTTCATGACAAAAAAACACTAGATTACAAAAGCAAACTTACACACAGTGAAACTGCCCGGAAAATGCGTTGCAATGCCAACCATAGACATTGCGCAATTCATTGTAAACCAGAGACAAAGAAAACGGGAGATGGCACCAGCAACGCTTGTGTTTGTTTGTACAGGTCACTGAAACTTTTAACAGATGTCCAAGCGACTTCGCCGCGGTTTAGCTCAAAACGTATTATATTTTCTTGTGTAATTCAAGATTTACATAGAGTAGGTAGAATTTTTCGCAAATTACAATTGCACTAAATCAAAAGGTCTGAATTACAGTCACAATTACACAAAATTATGCAATTAATTACATTCAGCTCACTCATGAAAAAACACTAGATAGCCGTAAAAAAACACTAGATGAAATGAAAAAATACTTGATCTAGTGGAAAAACACTGGGAGTGTGGCACCACTGGTAACTACTGTTTAGTTCTAAGTAAACAGCCCCTAACCGCTCTTCATTGATCTTCCTCTCTTTTTCCTCCCTTTCCTTTCGTTTTTCCTCTTCACGCAACTGTTGCAGTTTCTCGATTTTCTGCTTTTCCAGCAAACGATGATGAATCGATTGCGCGCTGAGGTGTTTCGTTCGGTCGAAGTCAACCTGAAACAAAAAAAAGAAACCCGACGCTTGTGATGGCGCTTGTCGCGTGCACTTTTAAGTGACCCCGCAATCCGATTGGTGTTTCTATAGTTGTATTGGGCATCACAATATGACAGTGCGTGCACAATCCAGAAAAGGGGTCATACTAGCTACGTACCTCAAACCATGGGTCCGCAAATATTTTTGGCGCGACCCTAAAAATCAGTTCTATATTCTCGCGACCTTATAATTTTTCGTGCAAAATACTATATAAACAAATACAAATTTCAGCACTACTAATGACGGTAGCAATTATCGTGCACAAAATTGTATGAAACTTAGCACATAAAACAATAAATGGTTGCATTTATTCAGTCTACCGAGAATGACAAATTTAAAATGTAAATTCAAATTATTTCGCGACCCCGGATGACTCAAAATTTGGGGCATGACCCACTATTTGCAGATCCCCGCCTTAAAGCAGAGCGCAAGCTTCAGAANACATACAGCAAATGCATTACTTTTATCGTCGCGGCCACGCCTTTTCCATCGCTCTCCTTGGCAACAAGTTTCATTCCCTTCAAAGCAGCCATGCATTTCGCGTAGCCGATGTACTCCTTGTACTGAACGAACGCTTCAAAATTAAGACGAGACCCGAAGGTGAACGTTTGAAAGTTGCCACCAACTACCCCCTGCATGAAAACATCGTGTATTTCATTTCTTACTTACTCAATAGCATTTTTGTTGTTTACACTACATCCTGATCAACCTCTGATGATGTTTTTGTTCTACATACTACCCGTAAGTAACAGGTTCAGGATTTGACACACAATGTCGAAAGCATAACAAACATTTTCCATAACTTCATCATTTATGAAAACTTCTGCGAGTTTGGAAATGAGGTTTCGAGCGGGGCGCGCACTCACCTGGATGTCTGATCGGTACGGATCGAGCATTGGGATGTCGATGTTTCTTATTTCACCGAATGACAAGAATGCTAGTCGAAAAAGTTCCTCGCTCACGTTCTGGGACTTCTACAAAACGGAACAAAAGATGATCTACTGTACATAGCATCTCACGCCCATTCTCACGCTGCTCGATCGCAAGACAGCCTTGACTGCCGCGCGCTATAGTGCGAAACAAGCAGATATGGTCACGAATACTTGGCTGAAACGACACGTCCGCAACATGCATTTAACGGCTTTTGTCCATTTACGACTAGTTAAACAAAAAACGAACGCACTTTTACTGAATCAGAATATTTAGATATTTCACGCTTAAGCAGCGACGAGCTCCCAGGACGTGTTGAAAACTACTGCTATACAGATTGCCACTGAAACACTAGGGTGCACTGGGTCGGTCGACCGTAAGCACCACCGAATGATTACTGATGAAGTACTATTTTTAGGACAGAGCAAGTTCCAAAATATACACGCAAAAAATGAAGAGTATCAACAAGTTTGGTATACAGTCGGCATGGTTTACGTTATGCACCTTAGGTAGCCAATTCTGACATCAACGGTGTTTATGTTGTCTCATGTCCTTGGCTCGTTATACCTTACATTGACGGTAGACGCCTCAATCGGTCAACTTTTTACCGGTCTGGACCTGATCTTTTTATTCGTCACACCGAAGTCCAGTTTGGAAATTGATTAGCACGAAACAAATGACAACATTTAGTGTTTATATTTTATCCATACTGCCATGTGCTTCAACACAAAAACTTTAGGACCATTGTTTCACTTGCCTTCACGTTATGTTAAAAGCTCAGAATCGGCATTAAATTTAGTTTTACCGCATTTTCGGTACAAATGCATAAAGCGATGTCTTTAGCCATATCGTGGATTTATCCCAGAGGTCCTATCGATGCTTCAAACCTTGTTGAGATAATGACCCAAACCATGGGGCGTCCTCTTAGCTGCACTGAATGGGAATTGAGCTTGAAGCATATCGGCACAAGAAAACGACTATAGCAACTGGCGTTAACTGTTTGACTGGACATCATTGGTTGAACAATTTACACAGCAGTGTGTACAGCCCAGCCCAAAGCAACTCGTTTAAGGCCTTAACTTACTCAATAAGGAATCGTCTGTTGTAAGTAAGACGAATTGGAAAAGTAATTCATTCAAAATGGTTTGCAACAACCGTTGACGTCAAGCCTGGGTTTTCCACATTTGGCTTACAACAAAAATTCGCAGCTCACATGAAAGGAGCAAAGCTAACAAAGCTGTTGTTCCGTCATAGCAAGGTGCAGCACAACACAGGGCACGCGTGCTAAAAGTTGCACGCGGTGGGTTCGGAAATAGCACGCGAGCTATTAGGTTTTTGGGTGAAAGGAGATTTTTCCAGCTGGCGTCCAATGTTCATTCACACACGGCTAGTTGCTGTCAGAAAGGGACTAGCAACAAAGTAACGAAGCTTACTGCTGTCGGATTTCACATTTTCTTGTGATAAGGAAGTTTGTTTGCAATGCTGTGGCTCACAACTAAACCATATAAACAAATTTGACACGCATCGCCACTCGAGTTGCACGACCCTATGCCACAGACTTCTACGCAAAAGCTGATTACAATGAAACCTTAGGCATTTTTTAGCTTCTCTAACCTCTATGCTGTGCTGATGACTGATCAAGAATAATTCTTGTGTCATTCTTTGAATGACGCATACAACTACTTTACTATGGTCAACAAAAATCGTGCAACGAAAGCGTTCGCGTTTTCGCTCATCACTCACCTTCGCAGTGAAGAACTTGCAAGGTAAGTTGGAGAGATGAACAGTGTCGGGACGTTCTCCAGGCAAAGTTTCATCGTAGTTGTCAGAATCACGGAAAAATGAATCCCAGTCGTGTTTGCTTGGAAACTGCACTTTGCTCTCACCGCACGAGACCTGATAGGAGTGAACGTGTCAAGGACTTTGATAGTGCAGATTTTAAACATCTGCGTACAAGTCTTGGTATTAAAAAAGAAAGAGAACACTGTTGGTCTATGCCAAAAACCTCTTTTGAAATTCCGACCAACTTTTACAGCTTTCGGTCAAAGCTGCGGTAAATTTTTTACCCATATACTGATTACATTACATTTATCGTCACCAGCATTCCAAACAATATGCACAGGTACAAGGCTGTCATTTCAGAATTACTTGAAAGATTCTAGGCACAACACATTATACACAATAAGTGAAAAAGATGGTACACAGCGAACGCTTTTTGTAAAGGAAAGCACTGCTGATATGCCAGCTATACACACTAAAACAGATGACATCGCACTGATCGAACAAAAAGAACTGCTAGTTGCTAACGGGCGTTGCAAACAAGCGCTGCATGTCTACGTCGCAACCTGCAATTACAGTGACCATTTTTGAGAGGCGAGTTTGGGAGGCCATGCAGCCAAGTTTTTTTGCCAGCCACTTCCCAAAGACGTGCCCCATATAAAATAGCTACTTGTCAAATTTGCGCTTTGCCCAAATACTTTTTGGTCTGTCCGATTTTAGATGCAATGCAATAAAATTGCTATTGTGAGGCTTTTTACGTGACGCCTATTTTCACAAAGGCGTGATGGGTTCTAACGCACAGATTACCTTAAGCAGTGCTGGAAAACCGGTCAGTTTCAAAAACTTCCCATCTAGCATTGAAATAAAGGTCGGCAGAAGGATCTTGTTTTCCACTTCGCCTTCAAATCTAGTAAGCATAAAACGACTGTGTAACCAAGAGCTTAAGCTAATGCATGCAGAAAAGAAAGCAACATGTATCGATGTGGCAGGTAAGATGCATTCCGAATCTATTGTGTGAAAAGAGCACATATCACCCGCTTTAGGTGGTACTTCAGTCGTAAACACAGAAGAGATTGATATCACGTAAACAGCTTGTGTTATTGCGGATGCAGGATCGTAACGACGTTAGATGGCGCCCGGGGCAAGAAGCAAGTTTAGCGCCCCTATGTTTGAACCAGAAGTCTTTTGGAAGCAAATGTACTGTATTGAAGAAAGTACTTGTGACATTGTTGGGACTTTTCGGCGGCCTTCGCAGTCATTCGGCGCCCGGGGAATTGTGTCCCCTTTGTTACGTTCCTGTGCGGATGTGACACCACTTAAAACAAAGGATGCGGTTTTTCGAAAATGCGCAGTTTGGAGCCGGTACATGTTGGTCTTAGTAATAAAATGATGGCCATATCCGGAGCACTGCAAAGTATATTGCAATAGGTTGGTTTAGGCCATAATACTGAACTACTCATTAGCGAACGTAACAAGGTCAACATTTTCATTTTGTATCTTTTCTAAAACCGAAGTGACTGGGGTAGTTTTACAGCCAGACAAGTGTTGGAATTTTGTCCCACCAAAATACAACATTTCTGATAAAAAGAGGACTGTTTTACCAACATGAACTTTTTGTTAGGATGCTTATTTGATTAGACTAAGAGCCATTCAAGTTTGAAAACAGTGCTAGATTTGGTTAAGAATTAAGCAAAAAAGACATTTATTTCTAAATGTGTGTCTTTTAACCTGCTTTCCCCAACCTACCTGACAAACTCCAGAGTGCTCTTTGAAACACGCAAAACGCTGAATTGGTGAGGAGAACACATCGCCTTAAGCTTCTCCATCACTTCCCAGTTTGAAATAGTCTGACCAGGTACCTGAACACAACTCTAATGATTAGCTATTACATTGATTTGGTATAAAACTATTACTCTGCTCATGACACTTTTTTTGATAATTCGTCAATCTTTACTATACAACATATGAAAGGTGCTAATGTACCAGTTTTAGCACTGCTAAAACTAAGAAAGGCAAAAATAGTTCACTAGCATGAAATTCAGCAAAGAAAACTCACCTTCAGTTTTGGCAGTGCGACAGATATGTTAACCTTGGCAATCGGCTTCAAATACAAGTTCAACTTTTCACATAATGGGGCAGCATCTGACAAGTCACTGATTAGCGATGTGTTCATGATTTAGCTATTTTAATGATTCTATTGAACTGCCTTCCATCTAACTGCAGAAGAATAACAAATAACTAACAAAACACAAAGCAAACACAGTGCTTTTTAAAAATGAAATATTGGCATCAGTGTCGAAGAAAGTGTGAACAGTGAAAAATCAAAACACCTCATAAGCTGAAACACTGGGAATGAAATGAAGCAGAACACAAAACTTAGGTTTGCAGCAGTAAACAAGAAGTAGTGTGGCAGGTGGGTAAGCAGAATTTGTGTAAATCACACATTCAATACACTAGTTCGTTTTATTGTGCGCTAACAGGTTCTGGACTGTTTTGTTGGCAAGAAATAATCTCCATACACCAGAATGATATACAAACACACCTATACAACTGGAAAAAAAGTGCAGAACATGTCTAGCAGAAACTGATATTTTTATCAACAAATCAGCAGTGAACCATAGAAAACAAAAAACAAATTGCTTCATTGGCATGAGTGAAACACAAGCAAACCACACCACAATAAACTGAGCAGAGGCTAGATTAAATTCACACAAAATGAAACACTGTCATATCAAAATTACACAACATGAAGAAGCATCAGTTTATTTGACAATGTGTAGTGTCACATTTGCAGGTGTGTATACTATAGACTATAAGTAAATTGCCAGTTGCACAAAAGTTTGTAAATTTCATTTTTCTGAGAATTATATGACAATTTCAACAAACATATCTGGCACACTTCCATGCGTTGACAAGAATATCATCCAGCCAAACATCTGAGGAGGTTGAAACGTCACAAAGGCAAACATCCACCAGTTTTTGACTCCAGTGGGATTCATTACATACAACTTTTAAGCAATGTGCATAAAACTGCTTGCCAATTACCAAATCTTGAAATCGAGCTGACAGCTCTTCAGACCACCCTTGATCAAGTGATTCCAAACCAGTTAATCTTGCATGCATGATCATAGGTGGCACATCAGCAAAAGCACAGGGCAATTTGCAAAACATTGACCTTTCTGCTGTGAATTCACAGCTGCCATAATCAATGAAATAAACACTAATAAACCCAGCTGCTTTGCTTTGAACTTTTACTCGATACCAACACTTTGGAAGCTGAGGCTTGGTACAACAAAAAGCATACTTCTCACCCACCTGTATGTCTTCACTTGTTAACTCAACAGTGGGACATTTTTTAACATACTCAGTAATTGCATTGTTCAGATTTTCTCGAAAACAAATGTTTCCATATGGGACAAGCTGCAAGTAATCCAAAGACAGGGCATCCTCTACTTTGACAAGCAGCATGAACCCTGGAAAACTGTCGCCATCTTCAAGCTTCATGGATGATTGGAAATTGCCAGTTATTCTGTTGGCAACTTCACAGGTAGGAAGCCACACACAGGGAGAAATATCAAGATCTGTGGAGACCATTGGGGAAATTTTGGGTCTGACTAAGCTTCCATTACATGCAGAACCAGGCTCAGATAAATCACCTGTAGCACTACAATAACTATTTGTAGATGACTCAAGAATAAGAGAATCACTATTACCACCTCTGGGAATAGTTGCAGATGAATCATCAGCAATGTCAGAATCTTTGTCATTTGATTCTTTTTGTACCCAAATTAAAACTTTGTGTGGATCTCTACCAGAAGATTTTTCCGAGAACTTCATCATTACAGGCCCTGGTTTGAGAATAGCAGGTGAAGTAACAATACAATAGTGTTTGTCTTGTTCAGTTCCTAAACACATAACACATGCGTTCTTTTCAGAAGAAAGTGTACAACACAAAACCTGGGGTGGAATTGTAAGCAGTTCTTCTCTTTCAATTTTATACAGAGACCCTCTTGATATTTTCTGAGATTTTCCACTATCAACCAAAATTACACAAATGCCACGCAGCTTGTCATCAATAAGTTTTTCAATTTTAACTCGATAAAGTTTTCCAAAAATGTTAGCAAGACACAATTTATTAATGTACAAATGGTCAGCAAGTTTAGGCTTTTGGTTTTTGTGCTCTTCTTCAATTTCCCGTAAGCATGACTGAAGTTTGGTCAATCCAGGTCCATCTATCTGCATGTAGACATGTTCACCTTCAATATGACTAATGCAAGCAGAAAAGGGATTGTCGCTCTCAGGAATCGATGGATCATAAGTATTGTCTACAATAAGATTGTGACACAAGCTGCTTATGTTGATGTTATAATCCTTGTACGTTCCCAGTAACTCAACATGTGGGGAAGAATACATATTTTGACATGATTCTACTCTTCGCACAAAAACAGCATCAAAATCAGCCAAATTGTTCAGTCTGTAAATGATTTCTTCATGATGCACCAAGGGGGTGTGTTCAAGTCCAGCAATACACAAATTCATAGCTTGCACTGGAAGATTACAAAACTCTTGCTTGAGTGGTTTCAATGCAGATAACTCCACAGTGTCAGTAATACCATAATCAACCCAGTACACACTTCCTTCTGTCCCTGAAACAGACACCAGTCGTCCTCGCAGACAGGTATCTGAATACAATACTGCATAAATACAATTCAGTGGAAGTGCTTCAGCCAATAAACTATTTTCACTCACATCAGAGTAATAGTCCCACATGTTTGTTTGAAGCTCTGAAAGTTTGTCAGAATAACACTCACCAAAAAGACAAGCAGTCACCTCAATTGTTGACAAAGCAACAAGTTGGTGCACTTGAAAGCATTCACCCTTCGGAATACTTGCAGTTTCCATAGGCTGAAACTGAAAAGGATCAACAACATTTACTTGATGACCAGCAGTAATCTCCTGTTCTTCATGGATCAACCGAGCATTTACATTAAAACTGTTGAAGTAAAAGAATACAGCGTATCTATAGCTGCAATCATCACATTGCAGTGATTCAACATGCAAGACTTCAACAACACGCATTACCATTTCTGCTTCCAGGTACCTTTCTTTGAAATGTTTGCCACTTTCATGATGCCATTCTGCACCCTTTTCAGTTGGCCTGTGCATACTACAACAAACAGCATAATGCTTGAAGGCAGCAGCAGCTGAAGGCAAGGCAAAGAGTTGATTTAATGGCACAACAGCATGGCCTCCTGTATCCACATAAAATACATCAGCTTTTCCTTCTTTCACAGCTTTTATTTTTGCTCTCAAGCCTTCTTTTGTTACAACAAACCTGGGAGCATCTTCAAATTTTCCTCTGATAGCATGATGAAGCTGTGTACTTTTTTCCAGACATGTTTGCATGTGAAGGTACTCTGCATGATCACTTTTTAGGTGGATGAAAATCTCATTACAGTTAACAACATGGACAATTGTGACAGGGTACTCTTGACCGACAGTCAATGGTTCACGAGCCTTTGGATTAACAGCTGCAGGGTTTTCAACATTCGTTTTTTCTTGAAATCCCTGGGAAGAACACTGTTTTTTTTCTGCAGGAAAGATTATATACTTTTTTCCAGTAAGTGTTTCACACACATGCAATGAAGCACAATCTGTGAGCTGTTTGTCCTGAATTAGTTTCTGAACTTCGCTGGGTAAAACTTTGCTGAATTTGTTCTTGTACACTTCACTGAGTTTAGATATATGAAGCCCAGCCGAATACTCAGAAAGCAGTTTCACAAGATTCTGTGTAATTTCTTCACTGATAGGATGCGATACATGTTCCGTTGAATTGATCTTTTTGGCCTTTGCATTATTTGAACTGCTTTTCCGCAAGTTGTTATTGAAATGAAAACCACTGTTGCAACCACTGACATCAACATTTTTACTTGCTGACTGCTTTGATGAAAACTGAGGTAACCAAGGATTTTTTTTATTGAAGTAAATAAACTTATCTGCAATATGATTTGATGGTTTAGTTTTCTTGACTCTCCAAGGACTTGAAACATTTGCTTTTCTCTGATTCTTGGCACTTTTTTGTTTAGCAACCATCAACTTTATGTGCTGAGTGGAATCATCTGCTATAGCATAGTACACTTGTCCACCACATCCAATCCTGACAGTATCTGGAATTGAGCAAATAAAATCATGCAGGTTTGAAGCACCAAAATTCCTGTATGGAATAAAACTACCGTTCAAATTTTTGTACGTTTTCTGTAGGTCTTGGGCAGTCATTCCCTTCTTTGATGTAATAAGAACAGACCGAATATTTTTCTTTACCTCCTTTAGCTTTACATCTTTTTCTTTAGCCATCATTAAAAATTACTCACACATTAGCTCCAGTTATGCTTTAAATCAAGTCTACACACTGAAAAACAACCACACATGATTTTTTTACAATTTTTAATGACTTCAGTAAAACAACAGTAAAAAAGATTTATTCATTTTCATACTCACTTTCCTCTGGCAAGGGTATCGGGCAACAGCCCTAGGAGGGCTGAAAATACCTCATTATGGGAAAAATAATTACCTACTGTATTTTTCAGACCATAAGGCGCAGTATCAAAAATTGAATGCTAGCTGTTTTTTTTTCATACATAAGGCACACCAGATTATAAGGCACATTAAATGAAGCAAAACTCAGATAACGTATGAGGGAGTTTAATCAGGCGTATCAAACTCCCTCGGATTACTGTACATACGAAGGAGTTTAATCTGTTATATACACATGTCTTATCTGCAAGACAAGAATAGAATCAAAGCTGTGCTCGTGTTTGATTTAGTGTGCACTGATGTAGTCAGGAGCCTCGCAGAGTAATACAATCTGTGGTTTGTGCTAGCTCCTCTCAGAACCACATACCTGCTCATTGCAATTTTTGTTGTTTTTTTACATAGCATGATCTGTTTGCACAAAAATTGTAACTAGCAATTAAATAAATCTATAGCATCTTGAACTGTCACATAAAATTGGTTTTAGATGAAAAAGCACAACAAGATCCATACATTAGGCGCACTGCATTATATGACGCACTTGTGATTTTTGAGAAAATTGAAGGATCTTAAGTGCGCCTTACGGTCTGAAAAATACGGTATAATCATAAATTTTCATCACTTCTGAAAAGTCATTTTCAATTTGATAATTCACACATTTGATTGTCTGTTACCATACAGCAGCAATAAATATCTTGGAATGGTATTTGACTCTGTTAAGTTAATATTCAGTAGGCCTAGATATGATTCAATGAACTTGAACATGCAAGCTGTATCTACCAGTAAATCAGGTCTTCTATGTTTAGAAAGATAGAGCCACAAAACTGGTTTCAACTGACAAACTAAGGTAGCACTGGCCTACATATTTTTATGTACTAGGTAATTACAGGACAGATGCCAGGGCATGTACCTATACAGATTTTGAATCTATTGGACACTAAAGCTGTATCTTTTTCAAGCTTGAAATTTCAATTTTATTCACACAAAAACTATAAGTAGCAGGTTTAGCGGCTCAAGCCCTTGTTTGGGCTTCAATTGAAAGGTGCTTTGTGAAACAAGCATAAACATGGTCAATTCCCAAAAACTGCACATTAACCAGCCCCCTTTTTCAAGAAAATCACCCAGTATCAAAAGTGTTTTCATCATTATATTTCAGTGAATTGGTTTAATCTGCTGCTAGGCTGTACTAGCTCTCGGGGCAGGTGCTGAACAGCCTTTTGTCTGGTCATCCAGTATCATCAAGCCATGTGCTCCATATGTGGAAGTCGATGAATTGGACAGTGAAGGACAACATGGTCAATGGTCTATTCCTTTCCTCTGCACCACACTTACAAGCTGCAGAAGGAGCCATATACCATTCGTGTGAGCAGGAGCGGAAACGTCCAACACTGGTGCAGAGGTAGTTAAGCCAGACTCACGCTGTTCTTGGCAGGGCCATTCCAGGAGGATGGGTGCCAACTGCCAATGTTGGGACGAAAGTGCAGCATCTTGAAGTGTTCTCCAACAACTCCACATTCTATCAGTGATCAACACAGGATGCTGCACTTCTGTTGTTGAAACAATTATAGGCTCTAGCTTTGCAGCCCACTGTTTGAGGAATCTCCTGCCTGGTTCTGCTCCCATCTTCTTGCAATGATTCAAGCTTGCACCCATCAATCAGCAATAATAGTTAAGTGATGGCAGTGACCCACACCAAGCGAATCAACCATAATTTATTTGCGTAAGAAAACTAGTTTTGTGTGTTTCATATATTCAGTCCAGCACAAGCCAGTAAAACAGTTACTAGTGAAAGTCGACTTAGAAACAAAATACTAATTTTTCCATTTTTTTTCAACCTCGACTTTCACTAGTAACCTTTTCCGAGTCGTCAGAAGGTTTGAACAGCTCTCTAGCTCAATCAGCTGGGAGTTATGGCCTATAGCCAAATATGTCCAGGTTCACCTTTTGTGTGACTGGAAATTTATCCAATTTTTGGTTTTTGAGCCATAATTTTGGCTCCAGATGTGCCAGCAAGCCAATGAAAAGCTCTGAAAACTTGGATCATAGCCTAGATTCCAAAAATATCTTGTGCCAAAAATGGCTTGTTGGGTTGGTGCTCAGATCCAGGTAAAATTGACCAAAAAGGCAAAAACATGCCCTCATTATGACATCACCCACAAAAAAAACAAACCCAAAACAAAAAAAAATTTCCAATCTAAACTAGAAGATTTCCCAATCCGTAGGTTTGAATAGCTCTCTAGCTCAATTAGCTAGCGAGTTATGGTATTGCAAAGCTCTGCAAAAAATGTGGATTGAAGAAATCTGTGCCAGACTGAAAGTGTTAAGAATTAAGCAAGAATAATAATTTATATGCTGTACATACACACTGCAATAGGCAATATATATAGTAAGTAATTTGGCCATGACTAAATGTGAGGAAGAAAGTGTTGTTAATAAGAAGTTACAAGCTGGAATTTATTCCACAAGAATCTTTCCTGGAGAATGTAAGATTTGGTCTTCATTTGTGGAAATAGAAGAAAAAAAAGTGGTTGGTTATGTGATATGTCAGAGGTGTAGTGCCTTGTACACGCATAAGCAAGGGATTTCAGTCACTTCTACATTGCATAGGCACAGGGCTAGATGTGCTCAGTCAACTTCAGTGACTTGTAATAATGCAGAAAAGGAAGAAACATTGAAGCAGCATTTAGTTATTTTTTAATTTCACCAGTGGTAAGGAGTTAAATTCAAGTTATCAAATACACATATATCAACTTCCAATATTTTCATAAATTTAGGCAAGGCAGCCAGTTACGTTTGATTAATTGTGTTCTTGGCAGTGTTATTTTTTCCTTCAAGCCACCATGGGTTGTGCTTTTTTGTCATGCTGTTGTTGCTTGTGTTACAACAAGAAGATATTAAAGACTAGATATATTGTGGTTCTTGTTTCAATGTTTGTGTTGAAGGTGTATAACTGTTTTTGCTGCATCAGAAATTGATGTGGAAATCAACATTTGAAGGGAATTGTTTTTTAAGCCATTGTCAGTTCTATTATACAATGTATAAATCATGAAATTTTGCTTGGATCTGAAATGTTCTGTTGGAAACTCTACTTTAACTACATAATCATTTTTAAGTCAAGTTTATTACTACAAATAAGTTGGTCATTTGTTATTTCTTTTTTGTAACATTACTTTTGTGAAATCGATCAAACATCTGCAGAATATCACATCTAAAACAACCGTTTGGAAAGGCAAATTGTTTTAAAAACATTTGAAAAAGAATAGGGAATGACTACACCCAGATATTTTTTTAGTTTGGCTTCTAGTGACGGCCAAGAAATTTTTTGAAGACCGTAACTTATGAGTAGGGCAAG
>JGI24159J19872_10002944_pt1 | contig 20769 bp, 13 predicted proteins | sample Ectturendosymbi4_FD_19872 | JGI IMG/M metagenome (IMG submission 19872) | reverse complement strand
TAATTCAGTCTGTTGCATGTGGACCTGCATCGAGCAGAATACTACTTTGATATTTAATCGACCGCTAATAAAGGCTAATGGCGGAATTTTTTCATTCTTCCTGCCTTTTTGGCACCTTCAGTAAGCCCACCTCCACCATTTTTTGGGAGAGATTATGTTTGGTTATGAGAAACTAACATTTTTCGAAATACAACAAGCTCGTTTTTTCAGGTCAGATAAACTTAAGAATGATTGCTGAGATGTTGAAAAACGCGCCTGTGTTCCTAAAACCTTTGCGTAAGCCTCGGTTATGGCGGGAACAATATTTGCCAAATTACGGCTGTGATACCAACGGTATGAGATTTTCGTTTCAGCCCTAAGCAAGGTTAATAGTTTTCAGTATATTCAATTCTTAGTTTGTATAGACATTAGTATACATTTAGTTAACCAAGGTTTGTGGGCTAGTTTGTTTTTTTCCTAGACAGCTTGACAAATGGAACGTAATTATTTGTCATCGCTAGGAAAATGTCAAAAGATGTTTTGAATTTGTCATCAGGTTTTTGCTTGTCCCACGAGAAGCCATTTGATAACGTCAGATCCAAAGTAGATAGAAATGAAAGAAGGTCTGTGTTCCTAGAGTTTCTTTTCCAAATTGAAATACTAGTTCCTGTAATTGGTATTTTCGCTATGAGGAGCGTTGGCAGATCGTCAATAATGTCGATGTATGAAAGACCAGGAAGAACATGATTGATCGCATCTGTAGTATAATTGGTAATCTAGTCTGGAAGTTGATACATTAGGCATAAATCGTGTTGGGATATCTAACAGAGACTACACCCTGATAGACGTTAAAGTATTAATGTAATGTTCTACATCAAACGTATTCATAAGTAAGTTGATGTTGAAATCACCTAGCAAACAAAAAGGCAGCCGATCATCATTTACCTTATGAATAGTATTTTCTAGTTCATCTCTGAAATGAGACATGTTATTATTAGAATGAGAATATGGAGTTCCGACCATTATTGATAAGTCATTGCCAAGAGCTAATTCAGTGGAAATGTTTTCTATACAACTAGGGGTTTAGTGCTAATAAAAGAAGTGTGGCAACGCACTCGAAAAACTAGACAAAATTCAGGAATCCATAACTATGCTAAGGTGCTATGCAAGAGATAGCTTGTCATTTATTCATTTGTGCGGCGTCTGGAGCTGCGCACATGAAATATGAGTAAAAATAAACATCTTCAAGTCTCGCATCTGCTCTTGCATAAAAAATCAGTGCACAAGAATTTATTTGCCTATTTACGCAGACAGCGTTCAGTGGAATCTGCGGTTCTGATTTTCATCAGTGGATCAATGTACTAGATTACGGCTACGAAAAAACGGAGTTCTCGGCGAGCTCTGACTGGCCAGTTGTTCCTGGGCACGAGATATGTGGCCTCGTTCATTCTGTTGGGCCTAACCAGTCAAGCTGTGAGTTTGTGCATATTGCCGCACTATTTAAAATGTCTTGATATAAACTCTGCAAGATCGTAAGCCTCGCACGCATGTGCTTCAGTCACTTGCAATAGCTACGCTGACTGTAGATTGAAACTGCTTTAATTTTTTTTTGAAATGCATAGTAACCGGTTGCAACCAACTAAGAATTCGAAAAAACGTGGAATTTATTTGCAAAGATTTTGAACTTTGAAAAAACAAATTAGGTATTACAGTAATGACAATCTTCTAGTCTATTCCTAAAAAAATGTATTTCAACTTAGATCACTTCATTCATGATGCTTTATTGCAGCGTTGCTCAGCCTGTGCACCATGGCCTACTGGTGGGCCATAGCGCAGTTTTCCAGTGGGCCGCGGAGTTAGGACGACATCATGTTAGAAAACAGCTATCTAGACATCTAATCAGTATGCCCTCTGAGGTCCGCAACTGTGCCAATGCGCAGTCCCACTATACCATTTGAGAAATTTCATTCTCGCGCAGTTGCATCATTCCAAATTTAATATCGTATATATATATTGCATAGCCCTAGTAATGCTTGAAACGCTTCACTGGTTGTATGTCTGCATGGTTGTGCAATTGCATGCTCACTGAAACAAATATTTGCTCAGTATGAAGTTTTCTTAGAGTGAACAGTGGATCTAATCACTACAGCGTTGGAACGCATTGATTGTGTCCAGTTGCAAGATTCTCACTGAATTGCATACAGAAATATATTCGCTGCTTTAGAATACTGTTTTTTTGTGTATGCGTGTAAAATCATAGCCTACGCTAACAAGGTAGTGGGCCACACAATTTTTACGAAAAGTTATCTGGGCTACGTAATTGAAAGGTTGAGAAATGCTGCTTTAATGGAAGTATTGGTTTGGAGAATCCTTCATTCAGACTTGCTTTTTCTCCATGCTTTGTTCAACAGGAAAAAGCCATTTTTGCTACAGCTATTCATCCACAGAAAACCCCTAATATGTACGTCATGCGTTTTTAATTTTATGATGTTGCCATCTTTTCTACCCACGTAGAGTGCGAAACCGTGGACATGCACCAAAATAACAAGCTATGTTTTCTACATACTGAAACAAAACTTCAGATCTTAGACATTCACCATCACGCTGGGGTCGGCAACGCGCCACTCTAAACTAGAGTATAAGTGGTTCTTTCATTCGCCAACTGCGAATTCCTGTGACTTTCAAAAATAAAGAATGAGTATTCAATTTAGGCTTGTTATTTTGTTAGTTCTTTAGGTTTTCAATAGGAATTTTTGAAAACTCGTTTTTGTTGCTGCTGGTGTTCACTGACTTTGCAAAATATACAACAAACCATAGTTTTCTGTTCATAGGACATAGGCAAAAAACGTACCTGCATGGCTTTGTTTTCATTTTAGNTATCCAATGGGTTTTGTGGCTCCCGTTGTCTTTTTTTCTTTGGAATTTGGTCCAAGTGGCCCATTGANTAATGCGACTGACGGATCCATCGCCGAAAGCGACTTGTATTGTGCAAAACCTTATGTAAAACCCAAANGTTTCTCGATATCTTTGATTCCCGATCAGAACTCAAACAACTTTGCGACAATGACATCCTTTACATCATAATATAAGTCACCTACAAGACGTTGCACCAAGGGATTAGCGTGGAAACGCGTAGAAGGTGCCCTTTATAAAAAAGCTTTGCATCACTAAACGCTTCATAGCAAAATAGTTTACATTTGGGACGGTAGCCTGTGACTCACAAGTCTATCGGTGGTCCCATTTATTTGTATGTGCAGCTCGTACTTTGATTTGTTGTATAAATTTTGCTTTAGCACTACTTTGTTTAGTCTTGGAGAGTGTGAAAAAAATATTTGATCTTCCATCCGTTATTGAAAACAGCATCATTGCAGTTCAATTCAAGCTCTATAACAGGGGTGGGAAAACTGCGGCCCGCGGGAAAAATGCGGTCCGCGTGAACATTGACATGGCACGCATCAGAATTTTTGTTACCCTTGTTAGAGTACAACATCGTGTGAAAACGAAGCTCCGTGACAAGCAGGTACTTAGTACGTTAAGAGTAGTCACTCTTCTTCGTAGTTAGACAAAGGTAGAATTATTAACTGATTTTGCGGCCCGCCAGCGATAACGCACAATTCATGCGGCCCGTGACAGTAAAAAGGTTCCCCACCCCTGCTCTATTACCTACTTATGTCTAGCTTACCTTGTGATGAACAGCATGTACGCAACGGCTGTGGCAGATCAATTACGTCAATCAGTGAGTAAAATTAAACGTTAATTGCAAACTCTTTAACTATTTAAAACTCTAACTTTTGTTATGTTCAGTAGTAAACGATACTGATCAAAAGCAAATGATTGTGTTCCTTTCGACTTAGAAAGTAGTGGCGCCGGAGCAAGGGGGCCTAAGAGAAGGCTTGTTTCTTACCTTATCCACGGAGGGAGACAAGGCCAAAATGCCTTTTTTGTTCACAAGCAATAGCTCACTCTATGTTGTTTTATCACTACCGAATTCGTAAAAATTCACTGCAAGGTGTCCTGCGCAATCGAAATCAGAATTGTTGAACTGTTATTTTTCTAGGTCCACTTTGTGAGAATCATGTAAAAGGCTAGTCGTTCTCCACATTTATGTATTTTGTATGGAGTAAATAGCTTGGAAGTGTTCAAAGTTTGTAAGTGTTACGCAACAAAGAAAAAATAGAAGCGTCCCCTTTTTTGCGGTAAATAACCCACACAAGTCTGAAACTTCGTTCATTATGACTGGTGCTTCAATTTTTTTCGTGCCTCTTCCTGCATTTCTTTTGCTCCAGCATCCCTCCTGGTAAGGGATGAAGAGCTGAAATATCGAAAAAGACATGTGTTTAAAAATGACTCATGCTTGTACTACGCTTCAATACCATATACGTCGATGCATGTTTTCAAAGTTGCTGTACCGATTAGATTCTAAATAAAATTAACTGAATGCTATGACGATTTAAATACTAAGGTATGTTATCACACCTCTCTTCGAAAATCGGGTCTTCATGAACATCTTTGAACCACATCGTTTTACTTGGTTTATAATTTTTTTACGGGTGTTTTGTAGCTCAGTTTGCCACTTCATTTTCCTCACATATTCCCCAACGAACTAGAATTCAGAATTGTCACACAAGAACAGTTAAAGTTGCCAATCATTTTGTGCATACGGTCTTCAAAATGTTCCTATTATAAGCAGAATTATTTTTGCGGGTAGTTTCGTTCGAATACATTTCATGTTTACGAGCAATGGCCATGCGCACATTTATTGTGATTGCATTGCAGTTTCCTTATTCTGCAGGTAGTTTATCTTGCAATATCATAAATCATGCCAAGATCTGAAGACCTCAAGCAACCGTTCCCTTGTTCAAGAAGCATTAGCGCTTTACAAGTTTGCCATGTCTATATTGAAACCGAAACCATGAAAAGATTTACGTAAATCTATTTAGGTTTCACAGCCTACACAAATCTTCATTGGTTTACGAGTATATCGAAAACGTTTCTTTTATTAGGTTGATGACCATTTCCAGCAACTGAAGCTTGAACTCAGATAAAAATGCTTAGAACAAAGAAAAGAGTATCATTTTTGCTTAAATAAATTTTATTTTGATCAGTTTGCTTCTCTTAGGTCGCAAATTGTTTGCCAAAAAGAGCAATTGTTGCAGAACGAAACTTTCTTAAGCGTTTCTTGCACTAGAATGAGCTCTCTGTGTTTTTTACCACTTTAGAAATTCTTCGGGTTTACAATATCATTGGAATTCTTAGCACTGCAAACTTACCTATGAATAGGCAAAAATCTATTCTCCAGTCCAGATATTCGTGTGCTAAAAATATGTCTGCATCAGGGTTTTCTTGGTCTTTTTTCTTCAGTTCGGCTTCGCGTTTTCACCAAAATATTTAGCCAACTCTAAGTTTTAACAACATTTAAAGGTTGCCATGAAAAATGAACATAAATTTGGACATAATTCTTTTAGAAATTTTTGTGTAACCACAATGTGTAAATGGGGTAACAAAATCTTCAAAGTTTTTTGTGAAGATAGAATGTAACTATATTGTACCCTAGTGAATCCGCAAAAAACGTGATTTTCATAACTTTGTTTACATGCATTCATCAAACTGCTCAGATGCGAATAACGAAAATCCACTTATGTTTTAAATAGCAAAAGAGACACCCTTTGTGAACATTCGTAAAAGTCTATTTTCGCAGCTAACAAAAGTTTGATTAAACTGCTTACATTAAGCAGTAATCCTACGATGAGAAGGGTCCGTGTAGAACTGTGATTTGAGTCTTATCTTCTTTATTCCAATTTTTTCCACTGTAGGTGTAGAAGTCTTGCTTTGACAACCATGCGTGTGATTCTTTGTTTGAATTAATGTGTAAGGTACACGAATTTTATTTTTTCAGGCGACTTGAAAGTTGGTGATCGTGCTATAGTATATCCCTGGGGAGGCTGTGGTGAGTGTGCGTACTGCAAGCGCAACGCCACCTCCAACTGTAGAATCAGGTCAAAGTGTTTCGGTTTTGGACTTCCAGGGGGGTATGTTATCTTTGCGTTATCTTTTCCACGAAAAATATTTTTATACATATTTTGCAATCCAGCATGTTTTTTGTTAAGCTGCGTAAAGAAATCGTTTTCGTTTAGCTAAACGTAATGTTCGTTTTTAGTCACGTTTGCTGAGAAAGGACCTAAAAGCTATGCACATTAAGTCGCCCCTGGCTAGTTTAATCTTTCCCAAGGTGGAAAAGTTTATAATTTCGTAAAATCAGTTGTGACAAAAGGCAATATAGTTGATAGAGACTAAGTGAAACCTTTTCCAGTGTTTCCGTATCCTGGACCATAACGGGATATGCACTGAATGTGAACTTTTCTGGTTAGCGTCTGGTTGATTACATTGCTAAAGCACGAAAATTTGCTGCATATTAGAAAATTTAGAAAATCTTGAAATAGTGAATAGGTCATCAAAATGTCAATACATCGCAATTTTCAAAATAGAACTAAAAACTAAGATTGTTTTCTCGTGACAGTGAATTTTGAATGTTGTTGCAGAGACCTGAGAAAAACTTTCCTTTAAATCGTTTTCGGGCCACATATACTCCGATGCAGCTTTTGTTTTCATTGTGATGTTTACGATTTTAGATATGTTTTGGTATTAACTGAGAAGTTAAAAAACATCAGTATCAATTAATGCAGCATTTTGAACCGCTCGTTTCCATTGGGTTTTTGAGAGTACGATATCGGTTAGCCCAGAGCCAGCTGATAACCTTTTCTTCTTTCACAGTTTTATCGAATATGTGCTTCGAATGCGTTATGTGGCCCGAAATAACCTCTTAAAACGATTCTGCTTTCTTTCATTAAACCGGTTATGCCTCGACAATCGTTGTTGCAGGTACGCAAGCTATGTCGTGGTACCGGAAAGCAAATTCGTTGTTAAACTCCCGGACTCCATTCCTCTCGACATGGCATGCATGCTGCCTTGCTCTGCGGTAACAGCGTATAATGCAGTATCTAAAGCGCTTCCTGTAGTGGAACATGCAACGAACTACGAAGGTATTAACTTCTTGCTCGCATTCATTGCTTCTTTAGCTTATAGAAGTATGGAAGACTGTAAATTTTATCAATTAAACTGCTCCAAACGCTTCCTCTGAAAGTATGTGCTCGTTATCATGCAAAACATAATGTCAGAGAAATTTTACATTTTCAGGAAAAGCAAGTGTTCTGATTGTGGGAGGCGGTGGTCTCGGCTTGTGGTGCCTTCAGATAGCAAAAGCAGTATTGCCATCAACAACGAAAGTGGTTGTCGCCGATATTGCAGTAATACATTTTGATTTTTTTTTAATTTGCAGCATTGCATTTCAACATACGTGCTTTCAGAAAACGGCATTACATTTACAGCAATTGAGAAGTAAAGCAGCTCCACATTCGCCGATTGTTGATTTGTTTGTTTACACAGATTTTTTAGGTTTGATTGCTAAGCCGAATCCCAAGCAATGCATGAAGCGGGTTAACAAAAGACATTTATATTGTCATTACCACACCGCAACCTTGAGAAAGACCAGTATGTTTCATTTTGCGAGGTTTGTATTCCTCTTGCATAAATAGGCCATACACAAATATGTTTCAGAAGCACTCTCACAAAAAAGCAAAATTGAGGTTAGCGTTTATGATTCTCCTATTTGTTCATATATCAGAGCATGAAAAGCTACTGGTAGGTTGCGAGAATTGATCCAACACAGCGTGAGTCCCATGGATGAAAATGTTTGGTAAACGACATAAATCTGACCCCGCCCGAGAAGTGAAGACCGATTAGGTTAATTTTCCAAAAAGATAAGTGTGCAAGTCCTAGCATCTGTTTTTAAAAACATGTTTTCAAATAAAAATATTGCTGCAGGTCTTTAAAATACTGCAGCTGACATGCTAATCTTGAAATTTGGTGCATATAGGACGTTTCTCAGATTCTTTCAATCTCAGTCACATTTGGATTGCAATTACCACAAATTTATCGTGTAAAATGTTTCGTGAAAAAAAATTCAAACAGCATTAATTCACTTTTTGAATGCATATCATAAAGAATCTAATAATGAGAACGCAGTTTTAACTTCTAAATCTCGCTAAACCCAATTTAGTGAAAATTTTGTTGTTTTATCCTCACATTTCTCATTTGTTTTTGTGCACAATACCACAGTACTACTTTCGTAATATTGTTTTTGTTCATCGTAAACGTGCTTCCTGCAGAAGACCGTCGCTAATTTCTGCTATTCCGTACGTTTTATCCATAAAACGGTATAGTGTACTTGGTTTTAGCTGAAGTTTTGGAGAAGGAAGGCTTCCCACGCACCATTTATTCTAAGTATACCAAAGCTTAAGTTGTTATCAGTAAAAACATTTTGCAGGAAGATAAGTTGACCATGGCACGCAAACACGGTTGTGACGACGTGATTCACTGGTCAAGGAACGGAGTCGAGAAGGAACTCATCAAACAAACTCAAGACAAAGCTTTCAATGGTGGATTTGACGCAATCATTGACTTTGTCAACACAACAGTTACAGCAGAAAGAGTTTTTAAGTGTCTTCAGCAGGTAACTCTTCAGAGTGGGCCGATTTTCATATTCATCGAACTAGTGTGTGTAAACAATCAAAGATGTTTTACTATATATATTAATTTCTAAAAGAACAAAGGTTTCTGTTACATGTTTCCAATTCCTGTTTTTTTTCTGCTAATGTCTGTAATGTCTCTGAAAAAGACCATCATGCGTTGCACACCATTACTTTTTCCGAGCAACTCGCCAACATCTAAGGCTTCTGGGGTTTCTGAGGCAATAATTTGTTGGGAAATTTTGACTTGACTCATAAGCAGAATGAATGCATGCTTTGGAAAGTGTAAAACATTGTTGCAGCTCTACTACCACGGCGAAAATGTCTTCTATTTGCGTTACTCTTTTTCGCCTCACCACCAAAGGTGAAATCGTTGCATTTGAGACTTTTATTGCTTGAGGGCAATGCAAGCACTGTTCGAATCCAAAGCTCATGCCAAGATACCATTAACACTCAAATGTGAAAAAACGTTACGCTTGTGCAACCGTGATGGAATCAAAGCGTTAGGCAGCTTTTGGCTTCATACTGCAAACTCTGAGCTCAAGATTTCAATCGACTAGTTCTTGAATAATGTTTGCAGAACCATAAAATGGTTCTGCAAACAGTTTACCCTCGCGAGTTCATTCCTTGCTTAGCAGTACTCACTGACTTTTTTATGTTAAACTTATATTCACGTTCACTGGAGGAAACTGGAGATGAGAACCATTTGTTTCCAGAAACTTCCTACACGTACTTTTAGAGCTACCCGAGTTTGTTTTTAAACGCTGTTAATATTCGTTACAGTTCGGAATTTTAGTGATGGTTGGATTTTTCGGAGGAGAAGCTCGAATATCTTTGCCGCAGATGGTTTCAGGGTCCAGACAGATTAAAGGAATATATGTTGGATCTATCGAGCAACTGAAACAACTTCTTCAGCTAGTAGCAGCAAAGAAAGTAAGCGGAAACATCTGGATATCGGCAAATACGTTTTCATGAATTTTGGCAGTTATATTTGCTATACATTAATATGCTCTGTAATTTCTATTTGCTCTTGCATTTATGCATGGTAGAGAATTTAGTTTTGAATTCAGAACTATTTGTGCTGCGAACATGCTAATGAAACAAAGATTGGGTCATCTCAAACAAACAAAAAACATAGTGCAATGGATCCGAGTTGAATTATAATATTCTGAGAATTGACGTAAGGCCTTCCTTTGCTCCATGTAGGCCTGCGTGAAAAATAATTAAATTTGTTGATACGCCGAACGGGGCAACAAAAGAGGTAAAAAAGGTATATTTCCGATAAAAATGTACAAGTTGCTCCTCTTTTCTTTGATATGAAAGATTTTACCAATTGATTTCTACTGTTGTTCAGATCGTTTCACCTCCACTCCGTCAATTCAACTTGGAAGAAATAACAAATGCCATGCATCTATTGAGAGATAGAAAGATGAATGGCCGAGGAATTATCAAATTTGAATAGCCAATCTTAGTGCTCTTGCTAATGAAACATGAAAAATTGTATTTTGTTACCTTTGCTTTCAATCAATGGAAAGCATTTTCAAACGCTTCAATAAAAATTTACTTTTGTCCTTGGATGGTGTGTTTGCCCCCGTTTTATTTGTCTGAAAATAGCAGCATGTTATGAGCACACTCCTTAATGAAATCAACAAGAACCTCTTCACCAAAATGTGTCAGTGCCTTTGTTTGTAATCTCATGTTTTGTTAAGCACATAAATTCTTGTTGGTTTCGAAAGTCATTTGTGCTTCGAAGAATACGAATGTTGTGAGGTGGAGAACTTATTTTGTAGCACGTGTAAGCTGTGTGCAAGGAAACTGGAAACATGCATTGCGAAAGTCCATACTTCCATTTTTGTACAACCTCTCTTGGTTATTTCAAGCTCTACTTTAAGACTAAGTACGAATATGTGAATAAGCCAACTTACAGTTTACTGTTTTTATATCTTGTCGTTTATATTTACCACCAGGCCGGGATTTGGTTGATGCGAGGTCCCAGGCTAATCCAACTGTGAGGAGCTCACACAATTTTAGGAGTTGGGGAAAATAGAAAAGTATTAATTAAATTTCGCACACAAGAAAGTGAGAATATGGATGCGTTCCAAGTACGTTCAACAAAAAATTTCGAAATTCTTGCCAGAGTGACCCGCGATCATTGCTTTGTCGCCTGCCACGCAAAAGCGTTCATGACAGGCAACTGTTGCAATCGTACCTGGCTGCCTGGAACCAGATTTTTAATCTGCACAGGCGTACTGTCTGATAACGTCACGGTCAATTATATCACCAAACACATATCTTACATATTTCATAAGTTTGACATCTATTTTTTTCTGTCCTTCTTAATAAATATGCCTATCGGCGCTTCGCGATTAATACATTTTGCAGTAGTTTGGAGAAAATTAAAATCAAAACAAATCACAACTAAAAGTAGTAAACGAGATTCACGTCATAAAAAAGCAAACAAAGCTGCTGTACTTCTCCGGATCAGAAGACACATTGTAATATTATTAGTTGTTACACTTTGATTTTCAGTAATATATCACTCTGGGTGAAACTTCCCGAAATAACAGTGCCTTTTATGGTCAGTCATTGTCAATGGCGTGCAGAGGACTGGTCATGCCTGGGGCGACTGCTTGATTGTATGCCCCCTACCAAATTCTTGTATTGAGCAGTGGCGTATGGTGTTCATTGTTACTGGATATACGCTGATTGTGACATCACAATATGACGTCATGTTCACGTTTGCAAACCAACGTTTTGTCGAAGTTTGTTGACACAACATGCAAGTTATTCTCTACCAACTCTCCTTACTCGTTGTTGTACATTACGCCGCTGTAATGAACAGAAATAATATAATTTAGCGCTCCAAGTTTGGAGACCGGAGTAACACATAGCACTCAGCTCTAAGACAGAGCAGTTCATAACTGCAAAAATATCCGACAACACGTTAAAACAGGGGAGTAGAAAACACTCAGTGCTACGACAGGCCAGGTCACAACTGCAAAAACACCAGGTTGCGCGAATGTCTTGTCGAACAGCAGTCGAGCAGAAAAGGTATGCGGCTGGGATGGCGCACACCCATGGTTGACAGTTTGAAACTTGCTAAACTACACAAGAATTGAGAATGCACATAAACTACGCAAGCAAGCTTTCGTTCTTTTATCATGTGGCTGTTATATGTTCAACTAATTGGGACAGAACATATACGGGCTTGTGTGAGCCGTTATGATCAATCCACCTGACCTTCCAATTAATGACGAAGCTCGACATGATGCACATATTGCAAGCATAGGTGTGCAGCTGTATTAGCGCACACCCAAGATTGCCACATCAAAAAAACGAAACCGGAAACTAATGATGCATCAAAAAGTCAGCTAAATCAAGCAAGTTGAAATAGGAAAGTTTTGAAGTTGGAGTCAGAAAATCAATTAAATGTTCACAATTATCTTTCAATCCTTTTTTGTGATTTTCCCTTGATCGCACGATCTGGAAAAAGATACGTCATCAGCTTGATTGGCTGTGCGCCGCACACCTAGAGTATGAGTCCCTGGCATTGAAGAATGTGAGAATTACTGGCATTTGAATAATACGTAAAAACTAGTGTTGATAAAAAAAACAAGTTTCGAAAAGTTAAATTCATGCAGCATGCGTTAGTAGCCTTAAAATATAAAAAATCATCTAGTTACAGCATTTTAAATTTTGTAATTTCACTCTTTGGATGCCCCCTGTCTTGGATGCCCGGGGCCATCGTCCGGTTTGCTCCCCCCTTCTGCAGGCCACTGGTCATTGTTAACTGAAGTCAGTTTAAATAATCAGTCGCTCTCACTATTATTAGAAGGTAGGCCTATATAATGTTGGATTTCACTATGTTTTTATTGTAGGATACTGCTAGCCCTACACACACGTGCCGATCTTATCTGCAGTATAACTGTAAGCGTAGATCAGATGCATAACACGCCGTACGAACAACCACAAGTTCTTGCGCCTGATTCACACGTAAAAATCGGTACGATACAGTAAAAACCCGTTAAAAGACCCTGACGTTACCAAAAAGAAATCTGATTAAGTGAATGAAAACTAAATTTCATGAATAGTTACGACTTGATCTGTTGATGCATATTTATTGACCTCATCTTGTACCGGGCAATTGATTCTACGCGCACCACAGCTTGCTGGAGGCCCCTTGGATCTTGAGGCCCTAGGATTAAGCCCACATAACCTATGGATCAGTGTTTCTCAACCTTCTTAATTAAGCGGCCCGGATAACTTTTGGTAAAAATTGCATGGCCCACTGTATACCTTGTTGAAAATAGGCGTTTTTTGTACGCATAAACAAACACACATCTAAAGTAACGAATTTATGGCTGTATGCAATTCAGTGAGAGTCTTGCTGCTGAACAAAATTAATGTGTTCCCACGTTGCAGTGATGAGATGTCTAGATATCTCTATTCTAACATATTTGGTCTTAACTCCGTGGTCCACTCAAACTGCGCTATATGGCCCACAGGCAGTAGCGTAACTGACGGGNGCAGGGAGGCGAGCCGCCCCTCCTGGGAATAAATGCAAAAACTGGGCCCCCCTTAGCTTACATGTTGATATTTAGTATCCNTTTGGCTTTCAGTGTGTTGTTGTTTTTTTGCGTTTTTCGGGGTGTTTTTGTTTATTTTTTANCTAGTATACACATCCACATCATCTGGATTCGCTATNATTTCTTAATGTTTTCTNAGTGTTGGCTAGTGATCCCCTACGGTGGCTAGGGACCCCGTACAATGGCCAGCGGGCCCCTTTCAACTAAGTTTTGCCNCCTGTCTCAAACCTCTAGTTACGCCACTGCCCGCAGGTTGAGAAACACCGCTATAGATAAATCCGGCCGTGTCTACCGCATTGTGTTGATGTGACGATTGCTTAATTTTTTTTCCTGCTAGACACTTACTGGGGGTCAAGGTCACTGGTTTTCACGGCGTAATTTTTTCTGCCGGTGGCCGTTGGTTTTTGTTTCAAGGATTTTTTGGCGCCCCTGGGCTGTTTTTGGAAGATTTCTATAAGAGCGTTCACTTTTTTGGTATCGCGGATCTCTGTAAAAGATGTTGTTTGACGTAATGTTACTTAGGGCATGTTTGAAAAGCCATCGACTACACTTTACATTGCAGTAAGCAAACACCGCATCGTAATCAAATCATGAAAAATATATTTTTCCAATGATCACGTGTTGCACTTTTTTCTTTGCTCTAACTCACTGTTGGCGGTCACTTGCATCATTTGCCATGTAACAACACACGCCACACACGGCTATAAGCAGTCATGTCAGAATCGAAAATCCGATTTCTACAAACTCAAGCAACTTATTGTAATAATGTTGAAAAATGAAAGTTCATTAGATTATGATTAACACTAAATGCTTGTGGTAAACATCAGCCGTCGTTTAATGTAAATCACTTGTCTAAACGCATAAGATGTTTAGGTTGATATGGCCATAATAAGTTGGTCCATGTCAGTAAAAACAAATTTAATCAGCATAGGTGGAATGGTGGAAGGGTTGCTGAACCACAAGAATTTGATAAAAAGAGCTTCTTTTCCATTAAAAGTGTTGGATACAGAGCGATTGCCAACTGCACATGGCATGCTATGACGGTTTCAGGAGATACAGAAGTTAAAGCGAGAATAGGAAGGTATAAAGTTACTGTCAATTACTGCATTGAAAAGTTAGCTTACTGGCAGATAAATTTTTGTATTAATGTGATTAAAGTTAGGATTTTTTGCAACATCAAACAAAAGTTATAAATAGAAAACAGGCCTGTTGATATTAGGTCAGCAACATAACAAAGGTTAAAAACGACTCTACACGGAATTTTTTCTTACAGTTTGGCGGTTGCACACGTTGCAAGTGGCAATATCACTTGTCTAAACATATCGTTCGACCACAGTACTAATTTCATCTTTAAATCAGAACTTAATCATGAGAATTGTTTCAAAATGAAAAAAAACACCAGTGCATTGAAGTGAAGAAATGAAACCGTAATTAAAAAGGCACTTTTGACATGATGAATGCTAAGAAAAATTTTTTGTCACAAACAGTTCCGAAGAAAACCGTTTTCATCGGAAGTTCATTTCATCAAAACTATTTTGGCAGAAAAATATCTTAAGCGCAGAAACACGTGCACTGGAAATATTATTCGTTTTTGAATGGCTATGCAACTTAATTCACCAAACCACTAAGATGCGGTAAAGGTACAGTGTCATTTATAGGCAGACCCGTAACCAGCTTGGGACACCAGGAGGGGCGAAGAGTTTTCCGAGAGGGGCCCAAATTTTTTGAACTATGTTCAATAGTTTTAAACTATTGTCCAACACATTTTTCCAGGGGGGGCAAGTAATTTTCTAGGGGGGTCTTCGCCCCCTGCGCCTCCCTGGTTACGGGCCTGTTTATAGGTTATCACATTCAAAAGAAGAGAAAGCTAACTGAGGTTCCTTTTTATCTTTGAGCTGAATGTCAATTCATATTTCATCTAAATTCTGAATGAAGTCATGCTTAAAGTAAAAAACAAAAGCTATTAATTTTTTTCTCCGTAAAGTTTGGCTCTGAGCACGAAGATGATCCACAGCACAGTTAAAGCCGCTCCCTAGAGTACGTTTGCCAACCTTACAAAAGCAATTCTTCTTACGTATTCTATCATTACGCTCCGTTTTGAGTCACAGCGACGTGATTCAGGGCCTCCTGTTTTCGCGAGTTATGGTCAGGTTGGCAAACGTACTCTGCGGAGTACGTTTTCGCGTGTTCCTGTTTTCGCGAGTTATGGGTGGCGAGTTATGGTCAAACAGGGCGGGCCTTCAATGGGTTAAAAGTCGAAAACGCCACTAACTGGAAATAGACGGAGCGAGAAACTTATAGCATGTTTTGCACGAGGAGAAACAGAAAAACAAGTACAATCGTCTCTGTCACAAACTGTGATAATGGGCGCAAGGGGTGGCGAATCGTCGAGCCCAAAAATGTGGTACTATACGTCACATGCTCTCAATTACAGTTATGGTTCAAGGTAGTACAAAATGCAGAAATACCTTTCGACCCTGGAAAAGTCGCCCATTGAATTCGGCGACCGGGTAAAACACAGCGTGTTGTTGCGCCGTAGGTTCGGTTATGTCGTGTAAATTTGGTTCATCGTCTCTGTGCGCTTTTAACAAGTAGTGGGTGATTCAACGCTATAGTTCCTCAAAACTCTTCAAAGCATTTATCTTCTCAAAAATCTCGGTCTTACGCTTGCTCTAGGTCGAAAGAGAAAAAAAAGACATCTTTGAAAAAATTCCAAGGTTTCTTAGAAGTTTATTGCAGAATGAAGCTTTAGTCTGTAGTTTTCCGGCCAGCATGGAAACTCCATTCGGTATCCTCCAGTGTAGGTTCAGTCATCTCGCGGCATCTTTTTTTCAAGGTATATGGCATACATTTTTCCAGGAAGGTCAAGGAGGGAAATACTCCGGCAGTTCGTGCATTCCCAGATTTCGTTCTTCTTGTGCATAGTTTTATTCCCCGCACTTTGCAAATCTGTCGCTGTCAGGTTGCCAGGATACTTGCGACACACAATTAAGCCAAATAACTCCTCTGTTCAAGGTTTTAAGCATTTTAGGTCGGATTTCGTCACAACCTGCAGCCTTTCGTCAATCTCTTGTCAACTAAGGAGACTTCGGTCGCAGTGTTGGTAGTTTCTTACCCCAAACGCACCTCAGGTGTGTCAGATGATATGAGTAACTGGATTCAAAAAATCTTTGATATACCACTTATCTGCCAAGGATGTCCTTCTCATTGCTTAGTTAGCCACCTTTTTGTTCTTTGATGAATCTATCGTTATCATATCTTTTTCCATGGTGACGTCAGATGGTTTTCCGTAATATTTTGGTGGCTTTACAGCATTTGAACTATAGTTTATGCCCGTGGTCTCAAGATTACATTTTATACTTTTTACTACTGCTTGAGTCACATCCTTTCTTCCTTCAGCGTATCGAATGCAAAAAAGGTTCAGCTTTGTTCTGAAGTAACGCCTTGCACCAAGGGGGGTTGTTCGCCATTTGTCGTCACACCGAGTCGTTTCATCATACAGGAGCAGCTGTTCAAATGGCAGCTGCTTTGAAACAGCCGCCACACTTCTTCCACTATACGTTTCGGAAGCTGTTTGAAGAAGCGCGAAACGCTGTATGCAAAGGCCTTCACTGCGTCCTTGATCAGCAGGGCCGGATATTTTATTTTATAGGACTTCTTCATGTACGTTCGTGTAAGCCCTGTTGTTTTCCAAATGCAAGTGGCCGTCAACTAGGCGATATAATCGATCGACGGTTCTGCACCCCTTTTTGCGCGAACGCCCGATACTGATTGGACTGACAATCATAACGCTTCGTCGAAGAGATGTCAAGAATATTTAACCAATATCGTTTGGTTTCTTCAACAAATTAGTGCTCTTTCCAAGTCAGTGAAGTGATTTGCAGTTTCCAATCAACAGTTTGTGGAACATTTTCCGTTCAGGTGTGGCCGTCAGGTCTCCGGGAGTACAGAAGCATTCTGCGCTGCACCCATTCGTTTCCCCAGATGCTTAACTGTTGCAGAAGAAGGCCTCCATTGGTGGATGGCTGGAGGAGACTGCCAAGAATTTATTAAATGGACCTCTTTGCCTAAAATCTGAACGTAGTCCTTGCTGGCGTGCGCGACACCCCATGCTCGTTTTTGCGCATTTAATGTTAACAGTGTCCCAAGATATACCACTGGGCAAACCAGTGACGCTATTTTCGCAGTCACTTTGAGGGAACAAGGGAACAACGGGAAGGCGTTGCTGTGGGCACATATGTGAGTGGCATTGCGTTGTGTGTTGGAGTCCTGCGCGGGGCGGTTTACCCCGCGTGGGTTTCAGGTACCCACATTTGCGGGGCGGGTGCGGGAACCCGCAGAGCTATGCGTGCTATTGCAGGTCGGGCGCGGGTTGAACTTTGTGCTGGTGCGGGCGCAAGATAAGAAATTCTTTGTGCGGGTTATTGAATGTTGATTCAATGCATGTGAAATTGAAATGAGCAAGAAACTCAATGCTGCAGAGCAGTGGTGGCCAACCCGCGGCTAGCAAGCCGCATGCGGCTCTTTGCCCGGTTTCATGCGGCTCTTACGTAATTACCAGAAGTCCCACTGAATAACATGCATAACAATAAATGGCTTGTAAAGTTCTGTCATTGTCATGGTGGTGTGTGGTATTTACAATGAATCTATCTGAGCAAAGGTATGTGTGAGGAAGGGATGCGGTGATGTTCATGTGTGCCCATGTGCATGACGTGGCTTTTGGCGGTTGTTGCAACCGCTCGGTTGGCGTTGCGTTGAATGTGCGATTCACCACAAACTAGACGTGCGTGAAGAATAACACCCATATGTACATGGCACGAACAAGCAATAATAGAGTGATCNCGTCGGTTGATCTCTATTGTTGCTGACTGCCACAGTGTGAAGCTTTGCGCACTTGCCGCTCGGGCTTTCCGATCGCAACACGGTAACACAGTAAACAAATGTGGCTTTTTGTCTCTGACTGATTGTCCACCCCTTCTATAGAGCGCTTGGGATACAAGGGTGTAGCGACATTCACCATTGGTGGCGAGACCACAAAAGTGCAGGTCTGGATCGGAAACATTGCGGGCGCGGGTTGGGAGGGTGCGCGGGGCGGAGCGGACATAATATTTCTTCCCGCACAGGACTCCATTGTGTATGCTGCATGAGCCCACATGCAACAATCACTACCTGGAAAGGAAAGGCACTTTTCTTGGTGGGGCAGGGCGGGTCATGCTTTTATCCCTTCTGCCTCACAACCCCCAATTTGGTTTTGCTTGCAGGGCATGGTCACTTCGCAGAAATATGCCACCATAGCGGTACGCATTGAATCAGCGGTAACGAAAACTAGATTATGTGTAAACTCTTAATTTTAAAACATAAAGATGAGCTCAGCATGACCTTCTTGAATTCCAACAAATGTTTTTCAAAGGATTTAGGTCAGAATTGCCTGGCCTGAAATACATTCAAAAAATAATGGTCAAAATCTGATTTTTGTTGTTTTTTTCAATTCACAGCTCCTCGACATGGCAATGTTTGAACACTTATTCCAACGTGCCGCTAACCAGTATGGGCAGAGCGGGCACAGAGTTGATAACAAAATTTCCGTCGTGTTTGCACTGCATTGTAATAGGAAACCTTCGCACAACGGCGTAGTAAATTATTTACCTCTACAGTTGCTGATTCTGCAGGCACTGCTCATCACACGCAAATGCTTATTTTATCAGAAACTTTCATGATAAAAAAGCAGTATGAAGCGAGTAAGGATAGTACAACCTAGCAAACCTTTTGTATACGACATCGTTGAAATTCCGACGCCTCCGGATGGAGGACTGGTTGTGAAGGTAATAACAGTCAGTTGGGAAGCAACTGACATTAGTTTTGTTTACTGTAACCACATTTGGTACAATAGAGAGTGTGCAATTTCATCTGAAAGCTTTTACTAATACAGTATCTCACGCAGGTAAGGTAGGTGCTTTTGAGCTCCTAGCGAAGTCTAAATTTTTGTTTCAATCGTTTGGATCAAGGTATGAACAATGAACATTGATGCTGGGTTTGACGCTAACGAACAATTTGCTGCGTCTCGTTCAAATATTGCATCGATCATGTTGTCAGCTGACGAACGTGAATATAGAAGATGGGACCTGATCAGCACAACAGCCGGTGCTTATTTGATACATACGCTATATATCTACAGTATGAGTATTGCAAATGAGCTTTCACCCAAACTTGTTTTTATGCATAGACACAACGAGCATGCATTTTGAATCGATTTTTACCTTCTTGTTTTCAAAGACTGCTTTCTGCGGCATTTGCCACTCCGACTTGCACCAATGGGAAGACCTACTTGACTTTGGTGAAAGAAAAGTACCACTCTCAGCTTACCCCTCCTTTTATCTGCCTATGGTTCCCGGACACGAAGTTTCAGGCTACGTTCACTCATTAGGCTCGAATCAAGCTAATGGTAAGAAGTTGTTTCAACTAATGTGTGTAGTGTCTTGCTGTTTCTATGCCTAATGGCAAATACGTACGACCAAAGAATTGTTGTTTATCCTCGTATATTTACCGTAAAGCATCAACGTATAAAAATGATATACCACTGAAAATCAGCTAGTTACTGGGTTTTCAACTACTGCATTCTATGTAGTAAAAGCTTGAGAAGCAATGTTTGCAATCGACGTTTGCTGCACCTTAATGCATCTTGTTGTGATTTGCGAAACTGAAAACGTTTTACCAAATTGGGATTTAGAAATCTTTAAAAGACAAGTTTTGGAGATTAATTACCAGCAAAAGGATTATTTTTTATCTGTTACACTCTAGAGCAGTATTTACCAAGTATTTTTCTTGCAACCCTTCCAATATCTGCATGCTTTATGCGACCCTATACAAATCGATTTTCCTATCTATCGTTTGCATAACGTAGGCTATATCTGAGAACAAGAAGGAATTTTACAATGACTACTATTCCGTTTATTCACTGTACAAACCTTACCTCTGTAAAGTGCAACAACCAAATTCAGCGCTATGTTTGATGGCTTTATGAAGAAAGTCTCGGAATGGAGTACTTTCTCTGGCACGTCAATTACGAAATATTTTTTTATTCAGTTCCATTTATAGTCTGCAATTTCATGTTGATATCTTCGCTTTCCAAGCGTATCTAGGCTACAGAAAACGCAGGTGTGAATCAAACTCACTTAACAGCTTAAACTACAGACCAGACGCGAAAGCGAAACACAGAAGTACCGAAATAATTTGAAAGAAGCATATCGAAATGATAAACTCAGCTTCGATGAAAAACACTGAAGTGGACTTACTGTTAAAGATGCAGTATAAACCGTTTGTTTGAGTAACAAAGAAACTGTAAGTAAAAATCAAATCAATATTTGTCACACTCTGCTGCACTGAAATACGTTTTCAGGAGGCGATCCACGCAAGGCGACAGAGGATTCCTATCCTCAGCCACTTCAACCCTCTGCTACAGTCCTGCGCGGGGCGGGTTAACCCGCGCGGGTTGCGGGTATCCGCAGAGTTATGCGCGCGGGGCGGGTGCGAGTTGAACTTGGTACGGGGCAGGGGCTGGATAAGAAATTCTTTGTGCGGGTAACTGAATGTTGACTCAAGGCATGTGAAAAAGACATGAG
>JGI24159J19872_10002943_pt1 | contig 20771 bp, 10 predicted proteins | sample Ectturendosymbi4_FD_19872 | JGI IMG/M metagenome (IMG submission 19872) | reverse complement strand
GCCATTGTGTTTTCATTTGCTCCAATGTTCGCTAATGGTTGGCTTACTGCATGCGATGGCTTTTATGATGCTTCTGCTTGTTGGCTGAGTCATATGAAACATAAACCATTGACCATTGACCACTTCGACAGCACAGATGACGACTGTCCTAAAGAACCACCACGATCAGAATGAGCACCGAATCACGCAAGGGCACCAATCGCGCAAGATTCCTCGAAGGGTAATCAACGCACACGCAGAAGTTAAGCATTACACGAACAGAATTTGGCGCACACGCTTATCAGCTCATCACAAGGAAATTATCGCACAGCATTACGCAAAAGTTTTGTAGAAGGCCTACTTCGGAAGTCAGTTAGAGCAGAGTATCTGATCGGCTTCCATTGAACGTGCTGTGTTGCTATACACCCGAAGCGTGTAAATGCAGTAGGCCTACAACAGGGGTGGGGAACCTGCGGCCCGCGTGAACATTTTATATGGCCCGCATCCGATTGTGCATTACCCACGTTAGAGCACAACGTCACGTGAAAACGAAGCTCCATGATAAGCAGGTACTTAGATAGTAAATCAAGAGAAGTCACTCTTCCTCACAGTTAGGTAAAGGTAGAATTGTAAGATAAAATTGTTTGATTTTGCGGCCCGCAAGCGATAATGCACAATTCATGCGACCCGTGATAGCAAATAGGTTCCCCACCCCTGGCCTATCAGAAGCGCAATCGTAGTGGCGGTCTCGATGCCTTTTTGCTAAACGGCAATATTGGCTGCAAAAAGCATACTTCAGATCGTGTACTTATAGCATCACGAGGTTTAATAGCGCTTTTGCAAGAAAGGTTTATGAGCAAATGATGGCTTTGATCCAAAGTGGAAGCTTGGAACTTCACTATCAGAATTTTTAAAACTTGTCAATTCAATGAAAGCAAACTTTTTATTTGTCGGTTTAAATCTTGAACAGAATTGTTCAGGAGAAAAGGCCAGAAACATGTACGTTTCATGGATGATGCTTTGAAAACAAAGAGAATTAAAAATATTTAAATGTTGAAACTCGGTTTTTGTTTGCCACCCCCCTGGATTGCTATCGTGGGTTTATCAGACCCTAGTCAAATGCGGTGACCACGTGAAACCTACGTTAGCACGCGTCGAAGCATTTTCCACGCTTCAGTAGCTTCATTTTTTTGTGCGACTCCGGCCCGGATCCGGAGTCACAATTCGGGAAAAACCGGACCCGGATCCGGAGTCACTTTTCAATTTCGGCAGTAGTAGGAGTCTGTGCGGTCATTTCTTAAGTAAAACATGGGTAAATTAAGGGTGGATCAATGATTGCAGCCGGAGTCGGAACAGGGGTCGGATTCTCAAATTTGAAATAATATCCGCAGCCGGATTCAAAAATTTTGGAACAGGAGCGGAGTCGGAGTCTGAAAAAGTGACTCCGGCCACCTCTGAAATAGGTGCGCGTGCGGTCATCCTCGCTCTTTTCGATTTTGCAGTGTAGGGGAAAGGTTGTGATTTCCGGTTACGCTGACCCGACGTTGTCGTTAGTGTGAGGGTGGGCTCACGCTGTAGTGACCGTACTACTGCATGAGATGTAGCGACCGCTGGAACTCACTCAGCGCATGCTTCTACGGTCGTGTTAGCAGTATAGAAGATAAGAAGTTCTTCAGCCCAAAATTTTTTTGTTATGAGTAATTCAGTTCAGACATATATGAAATCTACACTACCCACCATTTCATCAAAAATCGTATGATATTAGAGTACAAAGTAACTTTGTTAGTGCTCAAACTGCTCAATGAGAGGTACATTTTCAGGGTAGTTTTTGTGATAAACTCTAGTTGAAGGAAAATATTTTTTTGTAAACCAGGTCATGCACACCCGACGTTATGGTTAACGTGACAAAAATCGAACAATAGCAACCCAGGGTTATTAAAATTTCTGGCTACGCGCCTGGTTGCCACTGCAGGTACCAAAAGATCTTGTTGTTTGCTTTTGATTGGATCTCTGTAGTCTTGTGGTTTCCAATAACAGTAGGCTACATTTTATTTCGGGACCGACCAATTTGAATCAATTTGATCAATTTGAAAAGACCAATTTGAATCGATAATCAAAATTTTTGAGCATGTTATGTCTACTTAAGCCCAACTCTCAGAAGTTAAGTGCTAGATATCTAGATATAGCACCTACCACCACCATGGGCGTAGCAATGGGGAAGCACATGGGTCATGGTCACCAAAATATATAAATTCCATAATAATGTGCCCCCGCCAATTACTACGGATGAGTGGCGATGGTGACGTCATCGAAACGCAAACAATAAAGGTAAGGTTCGTCTCCAGTGGCGATTCTAGAATTAAAAAAGTGGGGGAGCCACTGCGGGGCCAAGGAAAAAGTAGGGGTTGGCCAACAAAGTTATCTACTGTACATGTATAGGACCTATGTCAACCAAATGAACTTGAACGGTAACTTAAGAAAAAAACTGGGGGGGGCCAAACAAAAATATGGGGGGGCCATGGCTCCCCCTTAGAATCGCCACTGTTCGTCTCCCCCAAACTTTTTCAGCAAACTCAGCCCCTGCCTGTTTCTGTTACTTAGTGTAATACGTGCTTGCGTTTGACTTATAAAGAGTGTTACCAACCCTTCTTACAACGAATATACCAAATCTAACCTAAAAATATACCAAATATACGAAAACATACAATTTAACGCTGTTGTTTCAATGCCTTTATATTGGTTCACGTAAATGATTAAAAGTTACGTTGTGTACTGCCATCACAGAGATGCTGCAAGCTCAACATCTACTTTCTTAGTTTGGCAGTGAGTTACACTGTATTATGCTCTATAATAGCTGGCAATTATCTTAGTTTTTGCACAGTTAGCAGAAGGTATACACAGCACCAGCTGAATACTGCTTTGCAAGCCACTCCAGCTGTATCAGCCACTCTTTGTTAAATCTTCTGCCACTCTCGTACGCAGCTTTACCACATTTGAATGCATTGTCTGCCTAAAAGCGCATACCTAGAGCTAAGTTCAGTTTTTTCAGAACATCTCAGCTCTCTTCCAATCTCGCTTTCCGCTTACCCAAAGTGCATGCTTACTCCCATGTTAAGGAAAATCGCTAAACTTTTTTATATGCCTTCAACACCACTGTCGGTTTCTCTGTTTTCGCTTTGTAATTAATCAAATCAACTGGTTTAAAATCTCAACTAAACCCTCTCACAAAAATATACCAAATAAATACCAAATAAAAATATTATATACCAAGCACTTTGAAAACATACCAAATTTTTCAAGTTTGGTATATATATATATACACCAGTTGGCAACACTGCTTACAAATAGATGTTAGAACGTCATGGCCGGGTATCCTAAGAAACTCTATGACTCATAAATAGTTATGTGACATCACTGACGTCTGGTCGGAACAACCCAACTGCCTCAGTCCGAAGTCTAATGTCAAGCCTGGATTGAGATGCAGAACTTCTCGGCCTGCAGCTGGCGTTGGACAGCATGGAATTGCATGCGCATGATAAACAATCAGGTTCGTGTGAAGTGATTGGTGAGATGATGTGTTAAATTGAGGCGTTTTGGGTGCAACGTTAACCTAAAAATCGTTCCAAAGGTGCTTGTACTGTAAAGGTAAGATCAGCATCAATCAAAAGAAATTCTTCCACAGGAATGATGAATCAGATACTATGATGGTAACCAAGTATAAATTTCTCCTATTCAGCAGGCATATTCAGCTCCTATTCAAATAGAAAAGGCAAAAAATTGTTGAAATTAAGATCTCGAATCTTCCTACACAAACACAAAGATAAGCGATTTTCTAAGTTCGTGAGGGAAGTGTTTTGAAAAAAAATTGAGCCGATAAGTTTTCGGATGCTGTGGATTCTGAAAGACCTGAACAAAACCAGCAGCATGAGCTCATCTCCCATTTTCAATCTTATTCGTCTCCAACGAAAGTTTTCTCTTTCGGCTTCCGTCATCTGTTTTGTGATGCGGCGGACCATACGCTAGAGAAGTGAGACAAAATGGTTTGGCCAAGTCATGAATCCTGTGCTGGAAACGGGTCGCTGCACTGGCAGAAAGAACAACTAGTCATATAACGCTGGCAGTTTTAAACTCCGCTGCCGAATGCTCACGGACAGAAAAGCTGAGCCAATATTACAGCTTCTCCTTGCCTTTTACAGAAGTGATTTTTGTCAGTTTTTTTTAATGCAAGTTTTAATTTTTTTGTTAGCTATAATTTTTTTGCATAGGATGTTATTTTTATTGATAACCTGTTCAGCACTTTAGTTTTTGGTGTACCAAAGATTTCAACTGACGCTGCGAATGGAATGATTCACTGCGATTAACCCCAAGATTATCCCTAGCATTGCTGCAGAAATCACGATATAGGTTGACAAAAAATTTTGAACAGCTTTTATCCCTTTCGCAAAAATCTTCTGTGGTATTCTAAGTGACAACAGTCACCTTATGAAATTGACCTTATTTCGATTTAAACGGCAGTACGTTTTGTAATACAAATAATCAACAAATCTTGCTCTGGAACCGGGTATGGACATTCTTTTGAATTGGTACTAATCCTGTTACGTATAATCTTAGACCAGTCCATTACCACATTCCGTCTTAAATTAAATACATTTTGTAGAATTGGTGAAGTCATGCTTTTTATTTTGTACGACAAGTGATATGTAAAAATACAATGGACACTGATCACTTTACTTCAGTAAGAAACTTATTCACTCTTCTCAGCCACCGACTGTGCTCATGCTATTAAGTTCCTGCATACGTATCGCCTAGTCTGAAAGCTTCTACGGAATGGCACGGTATTAACTGTTTTAATATCTGTTCCAGTGTATGGATCTAATCACTCTACCGCACAGAACAACAACTTCAGACTTTCTAACCTAACTCTCAGCAAATACGATGAGCTCATGCCAAAAACTGCCAACTCTTCTCCCCTTGGAACGAGCGGAAGTTTCGCGATGGTAAATTGATTGATGTGCTGCTAGTTGTTCGGATGTTTCCGACACTAGCGGTTTATCGTAAACTATGTTTTCAGTAAAAATGTATATTTTTTAAATTCTCAAATTGAGCATGACATTGCTTGGCTAACAGAATTTCAACGGTAAAGTGCCAATTCAACGGTGAAGTGCCATTAAATTTTGTTGATTTTTCCACATATTTTGAAGCTTTAAATTTTAGAGGATAAAAATGTTGAATCAAACTGCAATTGCTACTTTAAAAATGTTTAGCATTTACTAAAAACTTAACCTGCATTGTTTGGATAAAACTTTCAGGATTTCACATTGTGTAAATAACAGTAGGCAAAGTTATAAGTTCAAGTTTAGATTTGGCAAGTCAAAACAAAAAGTGCTTCAATGAGTGGTGTCCTTTTTTCTGAAGGCTTGAGATTTACGGCGCGCTTTTTTGGGATTGTGATATGTATCCTTCGAAATTTTGTTACAAAAAACGGCAGACACTGAATTGAAAAATTGCGAAGTCGCAAACTATACTCGATTGCATGCACTGTTTCGTCGTCTAGCTGGGGCACAACCTCCATTATGTTGTTTGAGACTGACTTTATCGTCGGGAAAGCGGCGTCGCTGCAGTCGTCTCCCGTGGAGATAAAGCCTTACAAGTCACCGCTCGAACTCAGCCCTGAAAATCGAAGTATCATGGCAAAGTTCGCGAAGAAGCTTTCGTCCATTGAGCCTGGACCGGGAAGCCAGGTATGAATACAATACTTTGACATTTTTAAACTAGCAATTATTCAGAATTACGTTTTGTGCAAAAAATCTGCTATGGAAAGGTCTGCGTCGATCAAGAAGCGCTTTCTACACCACCCTGAGTTACACGTTGATGTGAGCGTTCTTCCAGTTTGACTGGACAGTCGCAAGCTCGCTAAAGAAAACCTTTGAGTTCATCTTGTCGCTGTCGTAGCTATAGCAAGGGTCTGTATGGGTAAACTTGATTACCGCGTTGGTCGCTTATGTTTTCTGACGCCGTGCACAAAATCTTCGTCGTGAATACGAGCCGGACAGTCAAAGCTGGTGTTTTTTCATAATTTCTATTACGCGTTTTTGATTAAAAAGCTCAGGGTATCATAGAGTTTTAACTCGGGCTAGCACAGAGGCTGTTGTGCGCGTTTGGTTTAAGACTCAAGGTTTTCCCTTTCAGTTCCGTTGCCCATTGGAAATTGAGTGGACGTCATTTGGTTGCTTTTATAACTTTACCTCAAGCGCTTACCACTCAAGTAATGCAGTGGGAAGAAACGTGCTTCAGGTCTTCAGGACTTAAATTAATGCAACAGCGAGAATCGGGATTTTCAAGCTATGACCGAAAAAATATCTTCATTTGAAAGAATTGCTTCGTTTAGTAGTAAAAAACCTAATTAGTAAACCATGCGTTGCCATAAGAAATATATAAAATCACAGTCGTTCATTTTACGATTCAAGGGTCACTTCTACTAGTCGTCCATGACGCACAGACAAACATTACTTGAGAAGCCTTGTTTAGTTAGATTTCGATATTTACTTCGAAAAAAATCAATTAAAATAGCGTTTTTTCTAGGATGACTACAGAACCCTAACCCTTGATACTAATAATTCCTGCCTTGTAAAAGTAATTTTGCTCTTACAAGTACAAAGTTTACTCCTTTTAATATAAGTAACCAAATTTTATTTCCTTTTAACTTAAGCTCAAAATGATACGGCGGGATTTTGAGGCTTTATGAATGTCCCTCACTTTCTGTGCATTTTTGCTGCTATGATTGGTAAATAAAACAGTTTTTCAGGAATACGTTTGTACATTTTACGGAAACATAGCTTTTATTTTAATACATGTCTAGAAATTTATTTGCTGAAAAATTTTGATAAAATTGCTGGTGTTTAGTGTTCAAGAACAAATCACTTACCCTTATTGCCTAGTTTTGGAGCAGTACGACAAAAGACGCATGGATTAGAACAAAATCAATAATCATGTATTCAGACAGGCATCAATTCCTGTGAAGTTCAAACGCAATAGCAAGGATGCCGCAGATCCTGCCCCACTCAAAAATGCTTTGATGAAGCTCACCCAGCAACGAAGGCAACTATTGATGACGACAGAGGCAGTGGGTGTGGTGGTTTTTTTGACAGGTGACTTGTTTTGCACATTTGAGACCTCCAGGCTATTGTCTTCATTTCTTATTCTGAATGAAAGAACATTGTTTTTATTTGAGTTTTAAAACGTTTTGCTGAAAGTGTCTTTTGATGACACTTTTACGCAAACAAGTTTTGTTTATCCATTTTGACGCGGTTCGGATGAGATTATGATAAATAGTTTATCCAATGGCTTGTTAGAACTGGCCACGGGTGCTTGAAAGTGTATCGTCTAGTTTGAATTTAAACAGAGTTACTATTTATACAGGTACCTCAGAGAGTTTAACTTCGAGACTAGACGTCGCCATTTTAAGTTTCCTGTTTTAATCTGTGGAGACGTTTTGGTTATAGATGTATGATTATATGATTTCGCATATTTCAGCTGTTGAGCTAACTAGAATTCGTACATTCTATGAGGGATCCGCAGCGGATTTCCCACGCCATTCCCACTAAACAATGCTTTCTGTTTTTGCTTACCCCGTTGTGCACCAGGCAAATTAGATTTTTGGGATATTTTGCAAAATGAGACTAACGCTTAAGTCAAAAACGGATTGATTTTTTCTGTGGCCCAAACCTCGGTTGTTGCTCAAAACCGCACTTCTGAACCGTTTAAATGGCAGTTTTTCCACGAAACGGCGCCACTCAGGTCATGTTTCCGAACCGATCAACACAAAAACAACAAATGTTTGACTGGAAGTCCCCACTTGTTAGTCAAAAGAAAGGGAGCTGCACAAAAATAGAACATTGTCGACAATTACATTGGGCTATGGTCAGCGCCGGATTTAGATGGTGGGCCCAGGCCTGGTGGAAGGCCTCATGTGTGGATACAGAATCTTTAGGTAGGGGATGATCGATGAGGCCACTAGTATTTCCACGGATCATTACTATTTATGACGTAATCTTGTGACGTCACATTTGTTAACATGAGTGTAACAAAACTTTATGATGCAACATGATATTTGACAATGATTAGCGATTTGTGAAACTATTCCAAAAGCGGTTACCAGAAGCATTCTGGGGCGTAACTAGGGGACAAAGGGGCACAATTTCCTGGGCGCCAAATCACTATGAGGGCGCTGAATCTTGCGGGGGACGCAGAATGACTGCGGGGGCGCCAAAAAGTCCCAACAATGTCACAAGCACTTTCTTCAATANAGTACATTTGCTTCCGAAAGNGCTCAGGTTCGAACATTGGGGCGCCGCACTTGCTTTTTGGCCCGGGCGCCACCTAACCTTCTCACGCCCCTGGAAGCAACTTCTTTATTTTGAAATTTTGCTTGAAAAAAGTTTTGGAAAGCTTTTTGTCAAAAGTTACTGGGCGATTCAACGTTTGTCCTCTCTCAGCAATAAATTTTACGACAGAAACCAAATGATGCAGGCAGACGTGATTTCCAATATTGCTCGCATTGATTGACCTGACTGGCTAGTCCCATACTAATTCTTCACAGTAATTAATTACATCTGTGACTAAGCGTAATCGTGGGAACTATATTTTCCATTGATTGCTCGCGGCTCCTCGACGCTCAAGACCGTGTTTCCAGTCGAAGATTTCTTTTCTAATGAGGAAATGCGTATATTTATTCGCATCCGCGCGCATCAGTCTGTAAGTGAAACAGTAAACACAAGTTTGTGAAGCAGAAAAACAATGCCAGCGTCTGTCCACTACTTCGCCGTTGTGGTTCTGGCGACGAGCACGACTTGTGGTGCATTTCCGTGACCAGTGTCTATCTTTTTTGTGTTGTGGAACATCATGGTTTAAAAATAAGCTTTAATCACAATGTCAAAGAGAACCTTTCAACCAATATTCCGGCGTTTTTTCCCGGTATATTGGCTGACCAGAGACCGATATCGTTGCCTCCAGTGATAGCGTCAGTTATCTAATCTTCCGCGTTTTTCGATGAGATTCTTGACGTTCTTCTGTTACTGTACTGCTGGTTACTACCGGTAGGTCTATTCTCATCGTTAAGTAGATCTAAGTCTGTCACAACATGTTCTTCGATTTCTGTCCTCTCGCAGAAATATTTCCGCTGGACTTCACTGCCTCTATAAAATAGTAACTTGAATGTTCCTTGATTTAGCGGCAACTTCTTCCTCTCTCATTTTTGCATCTTTTGCTTTTTTACTTGGATAAGCTCTACACTTGTAAAGGTGACGATCCCCCTTTCTTTTCTCCATATTTATTTATTAATAAGCTCAATAGGGCTGCCACATTTTCATCGCAAAGAGGGAGGACAATTTACGACTGTCACTCGCATGAGTGTATTATCTAAACCTTCAAATGATGAATAGGCCTATATGATAAGTTTTAAGCATTGAAGTAGGACGTCCAGTGTAGACGATGTTTCAGTCAAAACACACAAAACAAAATCCTGATTTACTTTTCCTAGTTAGCCCATGAATATTTTGCAGTTTCAGTTTCCTTACATTTCTTAAAAATGCAGAATTGCCTTTGACAATATTATGAAACTGCTCGCATGAAAGATGTTTTAAATTGCACACTAGCTTTAATAGACTAGAAACTGGTTCAACTAGATAGATTTCTCTTTCTTTTAGGTTTGTGGCTGTGGCTCCATCAAGGAAAAATCGTTCCCCATAGTGTAGTGAGACATAACGTTGAAATAAAACTATGCAGTCTTTATCAGTTCGCGGAAGCATTCAGTGGTATTGCAAGTAGCAACATATTTAGCCCATCTTTCATGTTCCATCATTTTACAACAAATTGCATTTGGTTGATGCTCTTTTTGCAAAAACTCACACGAGTTTTAGTATTGGCCAAACAGTTTACTTTATCTTTATTAACAGAAACGTTTCTCTCAAGCAGATCCTACTCAAATGGTTCATCATTTTCCCATTCAGTTGTTTTCATCATTTCCCATTCAATTCAGCAAATAAAGTGGTCCATTCTGCCAGATGTGCAACACAATACTTGTACAATACAGATACATCTGACTTGAATAAATCACAGTCGTGATCCTTGCTTTCTGAGTTTTCTTAGTGCTGCTTCAACTTGGCTTGATATGTACATCCGATTGTCTTTCTTGAATTCTTACCTCCACAGTGGCGAAACACGATACAACCTCAACAATTGATGCTTTTGACCTCTCATTATTTTGAACTTGGTCATTGAAAGCAACGAGAAATGCTTGCAAATGTCTTAATGTGAAAGCATTCCTGCCTTTCCAACCGAAAATTAACTCAACCAAAACATAGTATAACTCTGCTAGACAACTTGCAGGCCCTTCCGTAAACTGAGCTGCGCCGCGAGCTCGTATCTTGTTACAGTTGAGTAGGGACAGCTTACTGTTTGTAAGTACAGTCATAATCAGTGACGTAAACGACGGGGCACAGAGGGGCGAATTGTCCTTCTGGCAAACTGAATGTGAAAACCGGACCCCCACCCAGCTTATATTTAGTTTTAGTACGCTATTGTTTCGGTTTTCAGTACGTTGTTGCTTTTTGCGTTTTTCGGATTATTTCCGGTGATTTAGGATTTTAGTATAGCCATCCACATCCGGATTCCCTAGGTCAAACCTCTAGTTAAATCACTGATTATTGCTATGTAAAATAAAAAATGCATAAAGGAGGACATGTTGACATTTCCGAATGTCGTCGGAGAATATTTCATTTATCATGAAAAAAGAGGACATGTACTCTGAAAAGAAAGCCTATGGTAGCCCTACTTAACAATGCTACAAATATGCGACCTGTGCAAATCTGAGTAAGGCAGACATAAAATCTACCAGAAAGGAGTATAGAGGCGTAGGCTAATGCGTTCTACGTGGCTTGACTTTGCATTCACTAGATTCACATACCTGACCTACTTTCAGGAAACCAATAAGTTTAATAGTTGTTTCGTCGCATCTTAAAATAATATTCCAGTGAAATACTGCCGTCGACTCATAGCCGACCGATAGTACTGTAAATTAATAGCGTCTACAAACAAACTTTCCTCGCTAAAAATGACTAAGTGGCACGCACATGTCGCACATATGGCTAGACACATGGACATGGTGGGGGCCCATTTTGGTGGGGGCCCTTGGCCCCCGGCGCAGGTTATGGTACAAGTAGCTCTGTAAAATCAGAATAGTTTACATGCGGTGCAGCGCCATCTCCAGGCTGGCACACATGGTTATATTGGTGAGTGAGGTCGTTTTTGATGCTTATAATACTTCCTGATCCTGACGTGGCAGAAAAGTTTGTGGCAAGCTTCCAGAATGTAACTTTTTGCTAAACATCTGCAATTCAACCCTTACCCGATGAAGATAAATTCTGAATAATATAGTGCTTTTGCAGGAATCCGAAAATGAGCAAATATTACTTTAAATAGTTTCATCAATGTCAGAGCTATAAGTTGTAGATAAAAGTTAAAAACATATTGAAAGTCATGGTAAAACTCCCTGTCATTTTTGTTTCACTTTCTTCAAAAATAAAAACAACATGTAATCCTCACTCTTAACTGAAGTAGTAAAATCCTGCAGAACGCCTGGAAATCTAACTCCACAGTAATTGACAATACTGCATTCAATCAGCAGTATATCTTTTGCAGGTGTCATCATTACAGCTTTTTGCTACGTCACAGTGGAACGCCATAGCTTTCTCGGTAAAGTGGTTGGTCCAGTGTTGATGTCCACTGGAGGCATTCTCGTCGTCGTGTGTGCATGCTACTTCGTGGTCGCTTACAGAAAGCTGCACGTGAGTTAATTCATGATATTAAAATCTTCCTCAGTAATTGACAGACTTTTGTTCTTGCTATGTAAATGTACCGTAGTTTGACAACCACGTCCTTAGCAAAACGTTGCTTTTCAAATGCAAAGTGAATCTTTTCGAGATAGGCTACAGTATTTAAGTTTGCTTGAGCTGTGACATGAACGCGAATTTTGTTACCGGTATTAATGAAAAACAAGTAGTTTAATTCGTCACTTTTCACTATCTTTTTATCATCGTGTCGTCATGGTTGGCTGGCTATGTGTCTCCTGAGGCAGCTAGCCTTCATTGGTCACAACTTGCTGTTGGTCACGTGATCAACCTGACAGCCTGGTGGCAAGGAGGCCGCAACGCAACTCATACTCTTGTTTTACAGGGAGAAATGCCGAGCTGCAAAAAATTCTTTTGTCATCTTTAGTAGATTCGAACGATAACCAACAACAACTTGAAGTTGCTGAGTTTTCTATGCTGAAGATCTTTGGGTGTGGAATACATCTGCTGCGATATACAAAGCTAAACCTTTCAAGGGATTTGCTTCAAACAAACCATTCGACATAATTTGCGACCAAAGCTCACTTGTCGTAAAACCAACGTTTCAATTTTCAATAAATTTTTATTATATCGTTGGTTCTGTCATTACTTATTTAAGACATCTTTGAATTTGCATCCAATTTCATTCCAAAAAAATTACATGCATTTTTTTCGAAAATGGGGATTTACTAAAAGAGGACCAGTTGAACCAAAATGAGAGAGGAACTTTCATTTTAGGTTTTACTATTCAAAACTGCATGACGTTCAGAAGTGATGCTTCCGCAAGGAACACGGGTTTAGTTGGAATTATGAAGGATAAAACTAAAAACAATAAAAAATTCTTTTTTATTTTGCTTTTTTTCTTTGACACTATTTTGTCCTGCGTGACAGTTTATCTTTTTGTTTCTAAAACATGCACAATATTTTTTCATGGGTTTATATTGTTGCATCTACGTTTGCCTCGAAATGGTATTTATTTTTTAAAAACTGCATTGTGCAGGTTTGGGCGCATTTGTTTGCTTCGTTGTAAATTTTGTATAAACATCTTTTCTTGGCAACATAATGAGTTGGAAAAGAACAGGAGACAGCAAAACGTTGTAGATTTATTTGTTGTTAATTTGTGAGATGGTCAAAAGTAACGGGAAGCCGATTTGGATACCAATGTAGATTCATTTTCCCTTAATTGGTGAGATATGGCTAAAAGTAATGGGAATCCGATTCGGACTCCGAATTGGTGATAGAGGTCATTTATCCAGGTTTTATTAAACGGCATCTATTCTTTCCAGGCATTCAAATGTGAGCTATTTTTTAAATAGGCGCATATGAATGACGGTGAGCAACTTCTTCAACTCGGTCGCAATGCAAAAACTCGACTTACTCAGGTTTGGAAGTAGACCACGAGGACTGAATTAACGTATTTAAAAAAGTACAATGCAGGTTCAAGTTTACTAAAGGTCAGGTTTTGATCAGATGCAAGTTTGCTTGTGGAAAGCTGCAAGTCTTAGTGTACTGCAGTGTGAAACGGAACTGACTTGACCCGTGCAAACAGCAGGCGCACAGGCAATAAGTGCTTTCTTTGCACCTTTGTACTTGTTCAACAACGTAAGTCGAAATTTTGAGTAAAGATGAAAATAGTTAAGAAAAACCTTTAAAGCTAGGCCACTAAAACAAAGCTTTGATGAGTTTTTAAAGAGCTAAAGAGATATAACAAAATTATCAGAAAAGCTTATCTAGTATACAACATAAAAAGCAAATTTTCTCGGTAAAATACAATAAAACAATAAATTTCAGTAAAAAGATTTTTATTTCATGCATAAATTTACCAATAGAAAGCACATTGACGAAAACCAAGGTAGTTACTGAAACTATTCATAATAAAATTAATCAAAGAGAAGTAAACAACTTTCAAATTACAAAATGAACAACATTTTGAACCAGTGCCACTTTTATATGGTGTTCCGTGGATGTATGCTCGTCAGCCACAAACAAAACTTTGTAAATGTTGCGAGCATGAAAAAAAACTTGATTAAATTTTAGCAATTAATTAAGAAGCACAACTTTTTTCAAAACAAACAAAACACACAATAGAACGGGGGCATGAGAGTGTTTTCACAACTGGAATATTTTGTAATGAAAATACCTAGCCAGAAAACGCATTTTTTGTTAAAACCTGAGCGTTTTCAAAGTGCCTTTTTACCATTCCCGGGCAGGTATTTTTATCATTCTCGAATCGCTTATGTATTCTTCGCAAACAGTGTAGGAATCAAGCACGAAGAGGTTTTCTTGCATGATTTTTCCACAGTTTGATAAAATAAAATTGCAGAGTTAAAACTCTGTTGCAATTTGATTTCAAGATAAGAAAAAGATGCTTTTGAATTTGCTTTTAATAAAATATTGACAAAAAAACGTTTTTCCTGAACAAATGAGTGGCACAGTTTAAGATCGAAATTGCAGCTAAGTCACTGTGTAAATGAAAGAAAAATTGAAATTGAAATTAACAGGAAATTTAAAAAGTAAGATGTTCTGTGAACCTAACGCGAAACGTGTCTTAATACGAACGGAGCATGAGTTTAAAAGTTGCCAGTAAACAGTATCTATCGAAAGCAATCCTTTCTCAGCAAAGAATCAGACACTAAGATCTCACAGAGTATATATTTTGCCTACTAAATAGGCATCGTCAGCTTTTATTCAAATACAGTAGCATCCTTGTCAGTAAACAGGAGTATAAGATGAGGAAAGGAATTTGACACCAAAATGGTTTTTGAAGTACTAAACGCTGAAGCAACAACTTTGCAAGTCTACTCTTAGGTAGAAGGAAATTGGTGGACAAAGGTTGATACAAAAAAGACCGATCTCAAAAATCATTTCAAATAATTCCAGTTGATTTTACAATTTGGATAGCCGCTATTGTCAGCATCTATGTTGTATCTTTCGATTACATCGCTTAACAGCATTGTGTTTTTGTCGGCTTTATCGAAACAGCAATAAAAATCACGACAGTTGAAGAATGTTTCTTCACGAAACGTCAATTTTCATCCTCATTCGTTTTCATGGCCGTTTTTCGTCTGGGGATGATCGCAGGGGTGGCAGCCTCAGGAGGACTCGAAATACCTCACGATCAGCGGCAATATCAGATAGTTCTGTTGGTTCGATACCAAGACCGGATCGAGCAAGGTAAGAGATGCAGTCGCTCACCTAATCCATGGACGACCTCTGGGCCGCTTTCCCCTGGCCTTAGTCGGCATGACTTGCCTCGCCAATATTTCTTGGGACATTCTGGACACATGGTCGAACCAACGTAGCTGGTCCGTTACAGTATCTCTCGTTTCTGAGGAGAAGTGTCTCGACATTCATGGCTCGACATTTTGTGAATTTCACAGCTAAACCTGAATCATATTTTTCTCAATTTTACTAAACTCTATCTCTTGCTGCAGATTACGTTTCACATGCAAGGTATGTGCTTACGCAAAAACCATCGTCACATTTCACATTTGTTGCGAAACAAAAGCTGTAAGTTTCTTGCTTTGCACATGCGTATCTTTTTACCTGAATTGAAAAAGTTGATAAAAAGAGCGAAATTACAGAAGCGTATGAAAAGATATCATGGAGGATCAACAGAAGCTCGTAAAACCAGGTTTGCGTTGCAGTAATGACTGTTAAAAGTTGAGTTTCGGAAGGCAGGCATAATTTTAATTGCTTCAAATTTGACTGAAGCATTGAATTTAAAACAGAGTTGGGGAACCTATTAACTATCATGGGTCACATAAATTGTGTATTATCGCTGGCTAGTCACAAAAAATAATTAATTTTATTGCAATTCTACCTTTTTCCTTCTGAGGAAAGTAAGGAGAGAGAACCATGTGAGAAGAGAGAGAGAGACTTCTCTTGAATTTCTGCCTAAGTATCTGCTTATCACGAAGTTTCGTTTTGACGCGATGTTGTGTTCTATCTTGGGTGACAAAAATTATGATGCGGGCCGTATTAAATGTTCACGCAGAACGAATTTGGCCTGGGTTTTGAAACATACTACAGACCCCAATTATATTGAAAAAGTTTGTTTTATTTCATCACAGCTTAAAAATTTGGCCTATTCATCACGGAAGATACAAAGTACTTTCTGGCTTGCTTCTGTCTAAAAATGTATAGTCAAATGAAGTGAATGTAGTCAAATGAAATAAATACCACTTTGTCAGGCAAAAATATGATTTATTTTTCAACCGTTTGCTTTGCATAAACATGTAGTTTTAGGGAAATCTAAATATGCCATGCCTCTACTGTTCAGGTCAGTAGTTGTTTAATCGGGTCTCCAGTAAAAATATAGGGATTCCCAGAAGGAACGCCACGTGGTTTCTTTTAACTTTCAATGCACAAACAGCGACCACCATTGTGACTAATGACGTAACCATCGCCACAACCGTTCTTCATGCACCTCCTTTGCAGGTTGCGGAGACATGGGATCGTCAGGTCAATTGCTAGAAGAGAGCTCCCCGGGGTTAGAAACTTTAAAAACCACTGGTTTAAATCGTGCTGGAGCAAAATTGAAATAGACTTACACGGTTTGCAAAAATCCAGATGAAAAGTTCATGTTCATCATTTTAGAAAAATGGTTAAAAGGCGATGTATTAAAATACCTACCTTTCCATCGGTGATTTATTTCTTGAATGTCTTTTCAGTACATGTCTGAGAGTGAGAAAACACTAAACGTTGACCAAAAGTAAACAATTGTTAAATGTTACATAGAAATACTGAAATATGCACAAACCTAAACATCTAAAAAAACGGAAGATTGTCGTAAAAGAAAAAGCTAATAAATAAGTTGAACTGCACTCTTTTGCATCTGTTACTTACCTGGGGTTATTGCAGTGGAAAATTTTAAATATGTATGTACTTTACCTTGATCAAAAAGGCCAATTTTACGTTGATAAAAATAAATTTTCTTCACTATAGCCTTGGCGAAAAACGTAAGTCAAAAAGATTGGGAGGATATCAAGCTAGCTCTTCTTGTTTCATGGCACAAATACTCTTCCAAACAGGCACAAACAGGCACAAATACTCTTCCAAAGATCTTCAAAATTATTTTTCTTTAAAATATAACCCTGTGGAAGTCTTTGCCTTGCAAGAAAGCAAGAAGCCATGTAAGATGCTAGAGAAATTAACTATAAGTTTGTTGGAATTTTTTGGTATTTAACTGTTTCATTTGGTCACAACGAAACGTTTGCAAAGTGTTGAGGAAGTTCTTGATTTTGAAAGCATCTGGTAAATAAACCAGCCACATAAAATGTCTGTCGTTGCATGTTGGGAAGCCTACAATGCAAAACTTTTCTGGTGAAGCTTCGCGATCACCCAGGCGTGAGCAAATGAACTTTAATAGAAATGACATGTGGTTCGAGGTGAAAACAGTTGACGATAATTGAATCGCGAAACCTACTGCAAGTAGTATAAACTTTTTTGCTGCAAGCAACAGAGCATTGAACGAAATAATGGATATTCGCTTGGAGACTGCCCTGCTCTGGTAACCAGGAAAGCCTGAATATATTGGAATTAATTGCCACAATGATTAAAAATCTTTTGAGACGTTTTATGAACACATGCGCATTTTTCAATAACCCAGCAAACATTCTCAAGCTTATCTGACCCGAAAAAAACGCACTTGCTATACTTCGAAATTTTTTTCAAAAACGAACGCATTTTCACTCCAAAAATGTTGGAGGTACGCATAAGTAAGACACCAAAAGGCAGGAAAAATAAAAAAATCCGCCAGTAGCCTTTATTGGTGTCGGTTGAAGATAAAAATCGTATTCTGCTCGAAGCTTTTGATTCCACACGCAGAAGACGTAATTTTGGTTGAGACATGACATGCGTTATTTTTCGGTATTATTTAGTACTGTTTGTGTCCACAAGGTTCTTATTGCCAAAATTCAAATGTAGTAGTGGAGACCTCAAGCGAAGCTTCTGTTTTCACACTTCAGGCATGCACTGCCATCTTGGAGGTACTCCTTAATGAAAAAATATAAAACCTAGGCATATTTTCATGGGACTGCTCGACAGAATGCTTAGAAGAAAAATCAGCTACTGAAGTAACAAGCTTTAATAAATGTAGTTTTAAAGTCTTTTCAAAATATAGTTCAAAGCTGCATGAATTGCGAATGTTGTCAAAAGACGCTAAAACGGGTTTAAACGATGGCAGCCTTCATCAAATAAGTTAGAATGTGACTGTAGTCACATGTGGAATAATCACTCTGGAAAAGCATTCACGTGTGTTTGAAATGTATCTGTAGCTTAATGTTGGCCTTAAAAACATGTCAAATTTAGCCCTTGTATATAAATTCCGTTTGCTGCAATTCATGACGGACCAAATCGTGTTATGTCTCTTCTTGTGAAAGGAGTTTGTTTTCAATGACTACCAAGTGTCACCGCCAACGCCAAGCGTTCAGGCGTGACGGGAATCATTCTTCTAACTCTCCAGCTGTTCTCCACATGATAGTTTTGTGATGTACAGTCTTGCAACCGAGCACCACCAGCAATGTCACCGTTCAAGCCATCCAGCTTCGCTCGTCCAACCTAGCTCTTAGCAAATATGACGAACGCATGCCTGCTGAAGGGGTTCACGTGACTATTTCGAAATCAAGCAGCTCGCAAAGCGTAAGTTATTCCTTTCATGCAACACCTTGCGTTACATCCTTGAGTTTTAATAGTAAGAAATCGGAGTGTTGGCATAAAATGTATTTTTTATTCCTTAAATCTTTATTAATGTAGTTACCTAATAAAAAATGTTTCAAAGTCAGCTTTGATGCTGTAAGCACAGACAGATTTTACTATTCGTGACATTTTTTGCTTCTTTTCATATCTGGACATGCCAACGTATTCCAACGGACAAGTATAATCCTTCCAGTAACATTTTTATCGCAATTTAAGCCAAATGGTCACTTTCGTCACTAAACCTAGTGTTTTAGCTCGTGTTGTGGGTCTCCCGATCTCTGAAATAAATTTCAACTGTTTCTCTTTGCTAGATGACTTGACACACCAAACTTCGAGTCAGGTCTTCTAACATCGTTTTATTCTTTACAATAGCCCTTCGTATGCTAGAGCGTCAGCGAAACAAGACATAAAAACACAAGAAAACTGTCTTATTGCATTTTCTTGTTCTTGTCTTATTGCAATTTCTTTTTTCTTTTTTTTGTCTTATTTGCATTTATTTATTTATTTTTATTGCATTTTCTTGTCTTATTGCATTTTCTTGATTTACTTGTTCGCTTTCTTCCTGCATCGCCTCCTGTACCACGAGACCTTATAAGAGGTTTGTAACTGAACGCTCTAACAAAATGCCTTTAGCTATCAGCGGGAGGCGTGCTAGCACCAAAACGCACTGCAAATAAATGGCATGCCAAACCGCAGGCTCATGCATCGAACCTGCCGCAGTTATAGTGATTTTAACGCTTGGTTTTTATCACCATTTTTTCTTCTAAACTAAAAGAGGGCACCAATGGATTCCAAGTTCTTTCGTTCTTCTCGGCCGTCGGAAGTCGATTCTCCAAACTTCGTATTTCCGTTTCAAAGAAAACTTTCCGCCATTGGACCCGAAAGTGAAGTAAGTGAATACAAGTTTATAAAATGGTCGACATTTTCATCGACCATGCAATGGAGCAGGGGTTCCCTACCTGGGGAATATGTATCCCTGGGGGTGCATTTGCCTATCTCAAGAGGTACATTTATTGTAGCTTACAGTAGCAACAAATTAACTTTGGGACATAAAAATGGAGTCTGCCTTTGTAGTTCTAAAAATCTAAAAGTTCTATAAAAAAATTCAGTGGATTTTTGTCATATTACTCAGCCTTTTTGACATAAGAAACGTTGGGGATACATGTTCATCTGTCAAATTGCTGAAGGGTTACATGGTAAGAAAAAGGTTGGGAACCCCTGCAATGGAGTCATTTTCATGAGATGCAATATATAAGGTTGAAGTTCTCTTTTGCAAAGCTTACTACGTATTCACGCTAAGCGCGATGAATCGTTGTTAGTAAGGTGTTGTTGATTCAAAACAAAAACAAGGTACAGTATCTATCAAAATTACGGAATTCTTTCACAGCGCGGTATCAGACACTGGGATGTTTACCACGGTTGCGGAGTCGGAGGTAAAATGTCCGACTCCGACCTTTCCAAAATTTCCGACTCCGACTGCTTAACATAAAATGAATGAAGTTTGACTGTCAACAATTTTGAAGCGACTAGCACCCAATGGAAATCGTGGCACACAGCAAGAATCCTCTGTTTCAACAAAAGTTTCTGAAGAAGTTGAACCGTTTCAGCAGGAATTCTCAGCTGAGGAGTGTGATGTAAAAGTGATCCCATTTGGACTTCCAGAGTCGGAGTCGGACAAAAAAATCCGACTTCGACACCGACTCCGATTCCTAGTTTTCTTAGGAATCCGACTCCACCCAAAAACCTCCGACTCCTTGTGACTCCGACACCCACTCTGCAACCCTGATGTTTACCGAGTGTACCTTTCGCCCACTGAGCTCCGAGTAAGCATCGTCAACTCTGCGAAGTGCACGAAAGTAGAAAATTGAGACCAACAGCTAAGAAAAACCAGTTGAGGAGAATGCAAATTCAGCTTCCCAATTTACATAGGGAAGGAGAAGACCACCTCAGGAACTGCTAAGCAAAGCAAACTATCAAGTTTACACTGACGTAACAAACAAAATGGCAGTGCAATATTTAACAGGATATGCAAGTGGCAATGTACTTGAAAAACTGACCAACGGGCATGCAGTAGGAAAAAGAAAGAGAACTTAAACGTTTTCACATGTGTTTCCTCCGTAGTATTAGCGGCGTCACCTGGGAGGGTAAGATCAGAAACGAGGTCGTATTGCAGCGCACCAGCTGCAGTCCCTTGTTGGCTCATCTCCT
>JGI24159J19872_10002942_pt1 | contig 20772 bp, 12 predicted proteins | sample Ectturendosymbi4_FD_19872 | JGI IMG/M metagenome (IMG submission 19872) | reverse complement strand
TATATAGAAAGGTTAACTATTTCCCTATGACAATCTTGAAAGAGAAAAATGAATAAGGTCATCGATAAAGGTTTTAGAAGCTGCCGCTTTGTTTCAAAAATTGTGAAACACCCTGTAGTTGCAAACCTTAACTTTGCTGCAACTCAGCTGTCGTGCTTGTCATCCATGGTTCACTGTCGTCTGGGCAGCTAATGGTTAGAAAAAGTCAGCTTAACTTCGAAACACTCTTTAGATTTATTTCAAAAAGCTGCACATAAAAGCTACCCAATGGTAAATACAAGTGTCATATAAATCTTGCATAATCGTGCATTTCAGCGAAAAATCTGAGTGTCCAATTTATGTTTCTCTTCAGTCAACTCCGTCTGCCTAAAATTTGCAGCATCAATGCAGGAATGTACTGAATATAATGTCACATCATTGCTCGTTTTTTATTTCAGGCACAGTTTTTTTGCTGCTAATATCGCAAAATATGTCAACTTTATTGGAGAACCTTGGGCATGTGAAGTTCAACGCTTGTTATTGGATTCTTATCTGTGCCGCTGTCCTGACACCTGGGACCTGGTTGGGCACACCAAAGGACTTTTGGATGTCAGGCGTAATTGCTGCTGTCACGTCAATGATCGCAGCTATATTTATATGTGTTGGACTTTCAAAGGTGCTGATAATATCGTGACGTTGTATAGCAGCCTATTTCAGTTACGAATTTGTATGGCAACCTGCATAACAGTGAAAATGATTTTTTGTTTTTTTACTTCTAGGAGCCTGCACAGCATGTGCCACATAGTAACCCAACATTTGCAAATTTCTTCGGTGCTTTTGGAACCATTCTTTTTGCGTTTGGAGGTGCAAGTGTTTTCCCGACGATTCAAGTTGATATGGGAGAACCGGAAAAATTTCCGAAAGCAGTTGTAATAGGAATCACCAGTACGTTTGGGTCTAGGACATTTCGGCGATGCCGTTTCAGCGACGCCGGTTCGGCGACACCGTTTCGGATACGAGACGTTTCGGCGATGGTGGTCGGAAATGTTTTATACGAAAAAAGCGTGTTTTTGAAATACAGTAGAATCGCCCTATAACGTCACTTCAAAGGACTGACGCAAAGCGTCGCTCTGGTCAAAGTGGCGGTATAGCCGAAGTCGTTATAGCCGAACCTAAAGCACGAAAAGGATAGGGATTCTGCCGGGAGTGAAGAAAAAGCGTCGTTATAGGCGAACTGTCGTTATAGCCGGAATCGTTACAGGCAAATTCTACAGTTCTTCGACGTTAAGATAACAAAGGATATTCGTCTACCCTAAAGCTAAACCTGAACCCTAAAGTTAAACACAAAATGTTTTGAAGAAGTACACAAAAAGCGCTCCCATCAAAAGGACCATGTCATATAACCGATATATCGCCGAAATGTCCCATTCCGGTAAGTTTCTCTCTTTTACTTCATGATACCGATATGTATACAAACTCGTATATATAACAATGTCTTATTGTACTGCACGTATGTGGCAAAGCAAGGCGTGTTAAAGGAATAAATTACTCTGCCGAATGAAGTGTTAACTAACTGTAACTATATTGTTTGGCGGTTCCGTGCAAATGCATGCTGGCAACGCATTGTGCAATATTCATGCAGAGCAAGGGTCACCAAAATCCGGCTCGCGAAGAATTTCATCCGGCCCGCGAAGAGTCAATATTAAAAAAATAATATTTTTACAAAACATTTGTTTATTTGGTAGAATGTAACATATGTCCAGCCCTCGAGCTGTTGCGCAATAGGTTTATGAGGCCCTCTGACAAGAAATTTTGGAGACCCCTGTTGTAGAGCAACGATGTGTGTTGAAAAAATTCAATTAATAAACTTTTCCACCAGACTTGTTAAGTAACATGCAGACAAACTCTAAATTTTAACGTATCACTGGTAACGCTATAGCGGCTAATCACTATTTTAAATTTTTTCTTGCTTTTCAGCGGTCCTTGCCACCTACTTGGTCGTGACCATCTCCGGATTTGTAGTTCTCGGTGATAACATGAAGTACGACAATATCTTGCAAGAATTGGACGCAGGATGGATTCTTTATGTAGTAACTATTTTGATCACATTCCACCTTTTGATGGCATACTTAATTGTTCTCAATCCAATTAATCAAGAAGTGGATAAAATGTTTAAATTAAAAGGTATTGAGTACAGTAGTTGAGACAACATCGATTACTCACTTCATCATGGCTTAAGTTTTTTATCTACTCGAATTTATTCTGCATTAATTACGGAAAAATTTTCAGTCTTAACGGTAAACAGTGGTAGCATAAGGTTAGTCATTTAAGGAAATATTTGTTTTGATACTAGGTCCGATTAGCTATTGCTAGTGTTGCAGAGAAAAACAGCTACCCACACTTAATTCCATTGAGTTGGTTCTCCGAAAACCTTTTTCTTATATTTGGGAATTTCCCAAAAGTTACAACATAACTTTGCAAATAACACTGCCATTTGCAGCAAAAATAGAATCGATAAGATCACGAAGTACCAGCAACAAAATTGTTACAATAGTAAAATATGCAAGTTGTAACGAACAATACGTTTCAGCAAGCAGCCGCATTATGGCTAGAATTTGCAATTTTTAGGTAAATTTTTCTCTGCTTGTCACTTTCAACTTTTCCGGATGAAAAGTCATGCCAGAGTCAGTGTGCGCCTTATAGGTGGTTTACACGGCTTCGTCGAAATTGTGAAGTTATTTTCTGTGTAAATTAAAATCTTTCCATTATTGATGTAAATGAATTTTTTATCTAACATATCCATACGAATACGCAAGTTTCGTTCAGCTTGTGCTTAATCTTTGCCGCTCACAGCTTATGAAAGTTATTTTTGTATCTTGCAAAGGATACACTTTTGCACACTAGGCTCTGCACTTAACATTAGTACAAACAAAATATCTCCAGTTTGCATCTTATCACTAGAATTGAAAGCAGGAGTGGAAGACAAAACGTGTTGTTGCTTTGTTGCAGATTTTTCTGTCAAACGCTGTTTACTCAGAACATGCACATCGGCTCTGGTATTATTTGTCGGCATTACAATTCCGCAATTCGGTGTAATTCTTTCGCTATTTGGGGGAACAACAATTACCGCCACCAACTTCGTTTTTCCTCCACTTTTTTACATTTTGCTCTCACGCCAAAAACAACCTTCGGATGGTTATGGACCTTTACCAGATCCTGACAGTATCACAGCTGTCGAAGATGTTTATGCTGTAGCTCACAATCAATCGGAAGATAGCGTTGAAGAGCCATTTGGACAAAAAAGAAGCATGGTAAGGAGAAAAACAGCTTGGAAACAAATAGACATTCCTTGTCACATTACTGTTCTTCTTTGCGAAATAATGTTTGTAGGAATTGTAGGTGGGATTGCTTCAACATATTCCGTGGTTTTGTCTCTAGTTGACGGCTCTTCTGGTTTCAGTGTGCCTTGTTACGTCAACTGGACTGCTGCTAATGTTTGAATCGAATAACTTTCGACGTTGAGGGACAACTCTTATTTCCTCTGATAACAGCAAAAATGTATAGAAGCATCGCAATCCAGTTTACGGCGCTTAGTTGGCAAACGCATGTTTATTCTGCGGCTGAGAGGGATTGTGAATAATTTGTGCAAAATCTGAATTCTTGCCGAAGTCTTTAGTGAAGGTCTGCTGTTGACTAATATGATCAGACCTAGTTTTTCCATGAATTAAGCTGGAAACTGTTGGCATAAACAAACACGGCTGTTCTTTTAACTTTTTTCATGTAAGCGGCATTATCTTTCAGCCCTTTTGTTATGCACTTACTGCTCACATTGCACTTGAAAAATGCTCGAGATGAATAAAACATGTTGACGTTGGAATGAAAACTTTGCGCTCAAATCAAGGCTTAATTTTTTTGATGAAAGAAACAAAGGAAAAGAATATCTTCGATTAGATAGTAAACGGAAAAATTATATTTGCACTTTCTGCATATCCCACCAGTTTTTATCGAAGAGCAATTCTTTTGAATTTCATGCAAAAATGATTAGCATGGCTGTTGTCCAATACCCGTGAGGTTTAACTCATTTGTTGATTGGAACTGAAAAATTGGTTGGCAACTTTTGTTTTTTTTTCTGCATTTGTTAAATTGCAGTCAAATTTGAAATCCCAACAAAATGTGAAAAGCATCCAGGAATTGCATCGCATTCCGCAAAAATATTTGCAACTATTGTGATTTGTTGATGTGTTCGAATATTATTGTTAAACTGACTCACCGGATTGCTGTGGAGATCAGCATTGCTTTGGTGTTACCTCACATTGTTAAAATTTTTGCTCAGTCGAAGACAGTACCTCAGAGTCAAAATCATTATTTCGGATTTTGTTTCGCGAAATATATTTCATATGAACCACCCTTTGTATCTTGATTTTCAAACGAAGAGCTTAAAAAGTCAAGGAATATTTTATTATTCTCCTTCAATATACAAACTTTTCGCGAACACTACATGATTTGACATTGCCAATTGGCTACTGACCAACATCATGCACATTGTATAGTTCATTGTAAAAGCTTCAAATTCTAGTACAAATGGCCACTACAAACATCGTAGAAGTTAATAGTTATACATTTTCTTGGCTGTACGGCCAGCATTTGTGAAAAGAAGTATTTTTGATCTATCTTCTACCCTAAAAGGTATACAAACTGCAGAATTTTTACCATTCTATTTTTAAAGCTTGATTTAAGTAGATGAATCGGTCGTATGCAATCTCTTTTGAAGCATGTGACGTTACCGCACATGAATGGAATAACGGCTAGTCTCAAAACCTGAAATTTGTAATGTTTAGCGCCAGTGCCAAAGACCTTGTCATGTTTTATATACAGTAATTTTCAATGAAATAGAAGTTTGTTGGACAGTTTGTCAAATTTTTGAGAAAAAGGTTCGACCATCGTAAAGTCTAGCAAATACCTAATCATTTAATATATGCAGTATCAAAAATTGTGAGCAAGCAATGTCGCGACCAGCAGTCGACCACCATTAATTTGAAGACCACAAACTAGTTCGAAAGGATGTTTCGCATGCGATTAAAAATTTACTCTCATATTTCACCCTGCTAACGTTGAGCATATGGACAAAATGGGGCAAGTAATTTTAAGAAAAATAACAAATGCCGGATTTCATGTTTCTGCACAAACTGAGATTGTGACGTTCATCACTAAAGATATGAACAGTGAATTCCTATCTTTTAATAACCAAAGCTTCGTCGTAAAAATGTCTGCAAAAGCACGCGTTCATTTTCATACCCGCTTTTCCTCTGGAGAGGATCGTGGGGGCAGCAGCCCTAGGAGGACACGAAATACCTCACGGTTTTCAGCAATTTCAGGTAGTTCTACTGGTTCAACACCAAGACGCGACCTACCAAATTCGGAGATGTAATCACGTCGCCTGATCATTGGTAGACCTCTGGGCTGTCTTCCCATTGAGCTTCGCATACGGGAAGGAACAGCAGAAGCAAACGAAAACAAAGAGACAACGTACACGCTTCGCTAAACACTGCTACCATCATCAGTACGGTGAAATGTATATCATAGTACCGCAAAAAATACATATATCTTCAAAGCAGAAATCTGTGGAATGAACTCCACAAAAGAAAAAAGAGTTTATTAATTACAATAGCTTATGTACTCTCTTTGGTGAGTCACCTGTGGTCTGCAGGAACAGTCTCAGATTTATCTGTGCTCCGGGTGCACGCGACTAGATAGTGAGTACTGTAATGGTGGCAAGTTAACCCGCCAGTAGCTTTTCCTTGATAGAAAGCTGGGCAGGACGAAAGTATCTTTTTTCAATTCTTCGATATGAATGAACTGGCAACACAGCCTGCCAGTTTTACGGGGGCGTGCTGCCGAGCTCAACACGCTGTTCTAGTTAGTCATGACCTCTATAGGCCTACTCATTTACAATTGCTTTTGCTGCGTGCAAACGTGAAAAAAGTTTTCAAAACGCAAGCAAACGTGGAAAGACTGCTGGTACAATCCATTCAATCTGTGAAGTTGAGCAGGAATCATCAGTTAAATGCTACCATGTTGTCTTCTATCCGAGTCAATCATTTAAAGCGTTAAAATAATGAAGTGAAATGGGCATTGTCCTGTTGTGTACTCGCCTTACGTATGGTGCTGTATGTACAATTTTGCATTTTGAAAATGTGCTTAAGATTTACAGATCTTTGTACCTGCTCTTCCGCAGAAAAGTGCAAAGTTTTTGTGTTTGGTTTTGAAGAAGGAATTACCGTAGTTACTATGACCAGGCAACCAAGGGGGCAGCCGGGCAATTTCTTCCCCGAAATTTTCAAAACATGTTTAGTTGTTAGGTACAACAAGTTGCAATTTTGCCCCGGAAAAATTGCACAACAACAAATACAATCATTTAGCTCCCCACCCAAAAGTATCAGCTGGCTGCGGTCCTGCCTATTACCAAGATTAAGCAAGAAGCCATTTTTGTAGGGTATCATTTAATTACTCACGGTTAATGGCCGGGACCTTTATGAGATTACGCTGGACGTGATCAACGTAGAATCCGCTTGTCAGGTCCTGAGTGCTATTTTCATTTTTATTTTTTCTGTTTGGATCGTTGCACGCTCAAGGATTTGCGAATGCACGGCGAAAGGCATTTATGTAGTTCAGTAACATTTTCTAAAATTTTCGAGGTCGCCAGGTATAACCTGGTAAAAAGAGCTTGCTCTGAAGTATGAAGTTTAACAAATGTGGAAGCGTATCAGATCTGAACATTCCAGCAACTTCTTGCAACTTACAAGAAATAATTTCATTACACGGCAGTTCATCCAACAAGAGAATTTTGTCATATCGGTGTTGGGTCACGTAAAGCTAAACAAGTATGTTGGAGCTCTGTCCGTGTAAACTTCCAATTCCAACAGGGGTTTCATTGGCGTTTTTTTTCTAACGGCAGTCTTTGTGGTAATCTGTGATTCACCTTATCATATATGTGATTCACCTTATGATAACTATGAATGAACTGCAAATGACTAACTTATTCTCATAATTTTTTATGTGGTGTTTGCTCTTTCGTCAATTTCAGATGTACCGCGGTTTCCATGCAGGTCCGCATCCACGAAGGCCATTCCGGGGAAGTGCCCCCAATTTTTTTGTGCACACCAAATTTTGGTGAGCCAAGAAAAATTTGTTTTGAAAATATAATAAAAACAAAAATCTTACCCCCCTAAAATGTATTTTCCCCTTCAATTTTAAAAACTGGCTACGAGCCTGTTTTCATGCACATAGCTTTCAGAGTGGCAAGTCGTAATGAAAAATGTGCTCTTTCTTGGTGGCCTTTTTCTATCCAATGTAAAGTGGGTAGCTGGTATTGCATTCTTTTCAATTTGATTAAGTTGTTAACTTCAATTAAATTATCTTAGTTGTTAGTTTCATTGTTTCTCTTTTATACTTCATGAACTTCGGAGAGCTGATAGTGCCTACCTAACAATCGACACACATACTCGGATAAGGTCATAGTGTCTGATTCTTGGCTGCTAAAGGATTCTTTTCCATTGACGGTGTGCTCTTTTTTTGTCGAAAAATGCTCTTTCTTTCTATTTAAATTATTTGAAACAAATGACGAAAACGGTAGATAAAATCCAAGGCTTTCCGCTACTTCGGAAGATCAAAACTGACAACTCCAGTCCACAGAAATGCTATATTTTTCGTTTGGATATAGTTTACCTTTGACATTTATGAATATTCTACTTAATGTCTCATTAAAAAATAGTGCAATTGAAGAAATCTTTGCAACTTTAAAAAATGCTGTTATTATTAGAAAAAGCGAATGCAGTGCAAAGTTTAGTCATATTTTTATTTTGAATTCCTCTATGAACATTTCATTGTTCATCAGGATGTGAAAATAAAAGAGATAATGATGTTACGTATTTGAAATCTCACTTTTTGCTGGCGTAACTATAAGCGTTGAAAGTTACACTGAATGGCATTGTTTTATCCTTTGTGAGTGAAAAGGTCTGCAAGTTTTTTTGCCGAAGAATTTCAACTAATATAACTTTCAATTCCGGTGAGATTAGCAGTTTAAGTATGGNAGGAAAACGCTCTCCACCCAATACACGGACTACAATTATGAACCCNATCAAATTTCTGCACCATTTGAGAGTACCCTGTTGCTTCACAAACAAACGGATCAAAAATATTTGGACTACGGACAATGACAGCCAGACTGTTTACTGTACAATCAAGTTTGTGTCCGTTTTCGGTAAACGCGGGTGCTGAAGCCCTTTTCAAATCTTTCAGCACACTAATCAGCTGAAAACCCACACAAGTGAAGGCTCAATTCAGTTATGAATTATTTCTTGAGACAGAATTTTGATGGCGCTTTATGACAGTGGTGGTCTTGTAGCACCGTGGCTATGTTTATAAAAGGCCTTGTATCATCTGAATCACTTGTGCCTTCATGAGTACTACAGCCCTAAAGAAATGGTTCCCGCAGCCCTTCTGTACACTCTGCGCCTGGCAAGAAGGCTATACAGTTGCAGTACCAACTTACAAAGTCTTGGTAAGATCCTGCCTAGAGTCGAAATTCAGACCTACCAGCACCGAAGAAGACACACTAACTACCAAGCCAAGGGCTGACCTTCAGTTATGCAAATGTTTGCTTACTAACACAAGCAACTACAAACACCAATGACATACGAAAGTACTGATTGTGAATTTCTTCATTCATCTCTACTGCCCGTCACCATCGGTCGTGATTGCCCCCCGTCGCATTACGCATACTGCGCTTCATATTGGGTTGTATGCTCGTTTTGTGCTGCCGGCCTGGCTGTAAGATTATCAAAATCATGCATCTTACCGACCAATCTCGCTTACCAGCAACGTTTGCAAACTAATGAAAAACTGACAGCACGTCGATTAAAATGGCATATGGAGTACAACAACCTGTTAGACATAAGGCAGTTAAAGTAGTCTGGATTTAGAGAGTGGAAAAGTACAACGGATACATCTTGCACTTTTTTGAAGTAGTACAAACATCGCTGTCCAACAAACATCATTTACTCGCAAACTTTACCAACTTTGAAGAAGCTCATGACATGCTAAACAAAATGTTCTAAAACTTTTGAAGCTTGGCATCAAAGGAAATATGTTCAATTTTATCCGAGTGTTACTGTCAAATCGCTCGTTTGAAGTTCGAATAGGATCAAGTCTAAATGGCTAAGTTTTCCGAAAACGGAACACCACAAAGGAGCATTGTAAATCCAGGGTATCCGGACTACAACTACCTGGACAACTGCCACCTGGACAACTGCGTATGAGTTCTCGCAGCACATCGGTTGAAAACCATGGTGCTACGATATTATTACTTCAACATAGTGCAGCAAAAGTGAGTTAGAACGTTGCTCTTGCTGCTGTGTAACTCAAAAATCAAAAGCTAAGGTAAAACAATGCACAGAACGTAAAATGAACGGAAGAAAACGTGTTTCATGAGTGCGTGGAATGAATACGATGCGATAATGAGTATAAGAGAGTTTGCTGTGAAAAATTTCAAACGGCCCATAAAAAATTTAATTTTGCACCGACTCAAGAATGTTTGTGAAAATGCAATGATATCGCCGCGACATTCTTCACCAGCATGCTTTAAAGTTGAAGTTATATTTTTTGAAGAAACTTTTGTAATACACTAGATCAGGGGTTCTCAACCTTTTCAAGCATGTGGCCCAGTTGATAAACAAACAGAGAGTCCGTGGCCCACCTACTGTACAACTCCAATGCGACAATTGTTGCGCATGCACATAGCAGAAATGAAAGCAACCAACGACAACTTTTAATAACGCAACGTGCCCTGCAATAAAACGCAAAGACTGACCTAATTGTTGTTAGAAACACAGATATTCAAGACTCTGGGGGTTTGTTGCAGAAGCATACATATTTGCATAGTTAGAAGCATAGATATTTTACGAAGAGGTTCAACGCCGGAACAGCGGTAGTTCAGGAGGGATGAAAGAGTTGAGGGCAATGGAAACTTGCAAAAAACAAAAAATCGTTCTCATTATATGCTTGTTTTTGTTCAGCAACAATGTTGACCTCAAAAACAAAAACAATACCAGAAATTATGGAAAACTACTCTGAATTTTCTGTGTTGGCGTATAGCTGCAATAAATTGTTTGAAGTCTATCTTGATTAACCGTGAAATTACCTGTGATACTGCTGCTATCAAAAAGTACCTCTCCCACCCGTTGCCCCCTTTTGAGAGGACAGGGGGAAATGACTCCGTAATGTCCTCCAATTCGACGTTTACGGTGCGACATTTCGCGAAAAAGTGCAGAGCTATAATGTCGAACCACTAGGTGGCAGTTGTTCCAGGTGCTACTTGTCCAGGTAACAGTTGTCCTGGGTGGCAGGTGTCTTGGGTGACAATTGTCCTAGGGGGCAGTTGTACTAGGTGGCAGTTGTCCGGTGGCATGATACTAAGGACTCAGCATACAAAACAATTCTTCCAAAAATCAAGAAGGGTAATCAAACACAAAAACATGACTCCATTTCAATTTTTTTATTCCAGGTTAATCCTAATGGATTATGCGAACAACGTCACTTCCCAGAAAATGTCAGCCACTTTCTTATCATCTGGCCGTAGGTGTAGCCAGGGGGCCTACGGGGCCATGCTGCCCCAGTTTTTAGTACATATAGTCATTTTGTGCTTTAAGAGGCGGTATCCCAAACAAAATATTGTTATTCGCATAAAATCAAACATTTGGCCTCCCCCACAAATTNTTTTGCCCCCCACCAAAATTTTTGGGCTGGCTACGCTAGTGTATCTGGCCCACGTATCATGCACAGCGATTGATTCTCAAGCATGTAACGGATAGGCCAGGTATTCCATTGGATCTACATCCTGACTACAGTAAAACATAAAGCTGCCATTCACCTAATGGAAAACGTCATTGCAGAAACCGCGGAACAACATTTATAAGAAAACACACAACCCGTTAACAACCGTCGTGGCGCTACAAGACCGCCGTTGTCATAAAGCACCATCATACCTCATCTCAAAAAAGAAATGAATAAATAAATATCATGTTAGGTTAACGCTGGTCTTCAGGTCTTCAATTATGTTTGCCTTCTAATCCTTCTTTGGTCCTTTATAGGTGTTTCTTAGTTGATTAACACCTCGTGAAAGGCTTCCTTCCCCTCGATATGTCGGTTGGTTTCACTGATAATTGAAGAACACATGATGTAATCGTAGTGATAGAACATATAGAAAATCGGATAACTTTTAAACCGTAAGCATGACACAAAGCGGAACCAATCANTTGGCTAGACGAAATGAGAGAATAAATCAAACTGCGAAACANTATCAAGTAANCACCAGCAAATCAACAGTAAATCAAGCGAATAATATACACATTACACAGCAGACGTAACATATATCTTTTTTTGTGCCATTCTCACGTAATGTCACGTGCGACGGTCTTGATTCTAAAATCCACGTTGAAAAGCAAAGTTAAGCGGTGGCGATAGGCCGAACCAGCTCCCTGATTGTAATTTGATGATCTGTTTTATAAGACTTCTTATATTCAGTGTTTGACCAACCACCTTGCTATTTTTACATAGCTCTTTAGCTTCCTGCAATGATGATTGACTGATAGTCTATCGTAGCTTCATTTTCGATTATGCCACGCCACCAGGAATGTTTACTGGTTCAGTGTTTCATACTTCGCTTATTGAATGTTGCTGGCGATGAGAAGGGTTACGAAACAACCAAAGAGCTTTTACTTAACTGATTAGTTTTGGAGATGTTTCTTTCTAAACAAAGTTTTGCAGGTTTTTCAAGATACACTTTGATCCGTGAGTGAGGTAATGCGGTACATGGAGCTTGAGCAATGCAGTTTTTGCATTTCGCGACGTTGGGATATAAAAGGTAATTATCTATTGTCTGAGGTTGTGATTCGTGTTCACTGCACCGTAACAGAGGATCCAAATAAAATAGTATAGAGTGGACATTGTCAGGGGTAGATATTAGAATTCGGTGGCCCTAGGGAAACCCTCAGAACGGGGTCCCAAAACATTGCAGCTGCAAAAGGCATATCTGGGACTGCGAAATGTTGAGGAGGCCTATTTGGCCACATTTGCACATAATTTTTGCTTTGTTTTGAAAAACATATGACTTGCTTCAGCGCTTATTGGATGTAGCTCTAGAGTGGTTCATAAGATTTTTAAAAAATCAATGCAAAAACTGAGTGCAAAACTCTCAAAATGGGCCCCACGGCATCTCTGAAACAAAGGGGTGTGCCTCGCCTAATATCCAAGCCTGGGCATTTCAACACGCACCCACCACATTCCTATTTTCTTGCCCAAACACCAGTGGCGACCGTCATGCAACTCAATGTCAGAACAATTGCCAAGTGAGCAATCGCCTCCTAGACAACTGCCACGTAGGACAATCGCATTCTTACAAAAAAACTAGTTCAATGCTTGCTTGATCTACCTGAAATAAATGATGATGTATAAAGTGCATTTATTACTTTTCTCCNTACTGTTGCAACTATTACATTAAATATCATCAGCTTTAGCTCTGTATATGCAATGACTGTCTTGACCTAGCCATGAAACTAGGAGCGCATCTATATTTACTCTCACACTTTACCCGCGGGATATACTCGTATTTATTGATTAATTTGCACTGACTTGAAAGAGGGAGCTCAAGGTCCATATATTGTCCGAAACGTTTAAAGGCTAAATATGTTAGTTTCCTGGGGTTTAAACATGGCTTAGGATTTCGGGTTGCGTCACTAAATACCTTATGAATCACATCTGATAGGTTAACATAAGTACTTTATTACTTTATACATTTTAACCACCAGAACTTCGAATTGGAGCAAACATCTCCACCGTAAGTGCTGTTACAAATGTTTTGAAACTAAAGCAAGAGTAGCTATTGAATTAAAGCATGTGAAAAATTTCAAAACTTAGGATATATTATTCTATTCGGTTACTGTCTTTGTAGAGGCATTGCTTTCGATCTTTCAGTTATTTTCAGAANCTAAAACGGCGCCGTACAAGTGATTTCTATTTTCTTTCCTTTGCTGAAAAGTAACGTAACATGCTTGCACTATGCAGACGGTTGCAGTTTACTGCGATGGATCTGCAAACCCTACTTTTGAAAACTCGTTTAGCGCGTTAAGGAGTATTGTCTTTGTATTGAAAGGGGCTTTCGCTTTTCCTTCCATTCGGGTGGGCATGGAGAATCCAAGTAATTACTCGGCATCTGTCCTGGTCGCCACATGTGATAAGTAACAAACTTTGCACAGTGCCCAAAACAAGAAAATGTTACCACAAGGTTTGGCGTGAAAATTCTTGCTTAGAATGCCAAAAGGAGATGTTTGAAGCAAGGGTTACTGTTTTTACATACTGTCTGCTTCTATTTGTGTACATCAAGAATGGAAATGGAAATCAGGGATATGGGTTTTGTAGCAATACTTCGCGTAATTCACCATTTTTTCCAACTCAATCAATTCCGCTTTCTGTTACATTTGTAAAAGTGTGCTGCAGCAATCCTGTATGCAACAACTCCTCCCCAGGCAGTGGTTTGTGATTACTGTAGGTTTGTCAATAGGTTTACTACTGTTATTTCAGGAAGTTGAAAGTCATGAAAGCAAGTCACCTGACTCATCGTATTTACTTCAATTCAAGCACAAAGCCGCTTGTTTGGCTATCAAAGTGCTTTCTTACAGTCAGAATATTTATATATAGTTTACATTTGTTTGTACAGTGACGCGGCTTTCTGCAAAGTTTTATTCAACGGGCTTGCTGATCTAAGCCTTTACTGTTTCTGATGACTAACTCATCGGATCATGAGATCCGGAAGGTACCAATTGGTTGAACTCTTGGCGAGACCAATCCATATCTATAGATATTGCGAGCCAAGCAACGCTCAACTGTAAAGGTTAAGACAAAGTAGACATCACAAGGAATACCTAATGGATTCAGGATGAAGCCCTCCTCAGTCAACTTAAGAAAAAGTTCATGCCTCTACTTTGACTTCATACAAATTAGGTTTTTCAAAACATATATAGCAGAAGGTTGAACGCTTCTATATTGGCAACGCAAAGTTGCATTGTACAATACAGCCGAAAATAGAAAGATCGAGTAAGCTACCATGAATATCACACTCACCGCAAACGTCTTTCATAACCGGCGCAAACTTCTTTCACTAAAACCTATTCTTTATTGTCAACGGAGAGTTTGTCGAACGTAGTTTGAATTATTGCAATATTTTAAGCCCCGGTATTTCATTAGTTGAATAGTTGTTCAAAAATTGAGAATGTAGCGATTTGGTACAAATTTTTTGCAGGCGTTTGTTGATGATGCACCAAAGAATCTTTCAGTGTGTTTTTTCACCATGACAGTTACTGGTGAGTGACAAGCATCTCCATTATTCAGATGGTTTTAAGTCCAGTGGGTTCTACGTCACTTATGGAATTTTTGTTATAATGGCCACGATACGAAACTATATCCTCTTTTCAGATACTCGCAAGCATAACTGTAGAAAAATTACTTCATGCAGACTGGATTGGATTTATCAAACTGTCCCTTTCTTTCGAAAACTTCCCTGAATTGGAATCGAATCTCTCGCGTTTGGTGAATGTTGATTTGCAATCGAAGTTGCTTTGCAAGATTCGAAAATGCCGCAACATTTGATCTTTTTATGCAATGTATTTTTAGATACACGTTACCACAATCGTCAATCGCATTAGGCAATTTTAATGATGAAAAAAGCTTTGTAACAAGCAATGTTTGCCTAGCCAAACAAGCGTCCCTTCCAACAGACAGAAAAATCTGAACTAATAAAATACAAATAGAAAACCTAAAATTTATAAGAAGAGATAAAACAAGAATTAGGTTTGGCTCCAAAACATTTGCTTAAATGAGAAAGCATTACTTTTTGTAATGCGGTAAAGCACATTACAAAAAGTAAGAACTTATAGCTTTGTCGAATAACTTTCAACATCAGGCAATCACGGCTTTTCTCGAAGCAACAAGCATAAGAGTTGGTGCGCATATGTCTAATGTGTTTAGCCTTAAACGTTCATCAAAGTGTGAGCGAATCCAGAGTAATTTTCCAGCCAAAAGCACAATCATACTTTTTGTGACCAATGAATATTGCAAGTGTTTTCTTTCCTCTTTGATTTTCCTTCATTTTTAGGTTTACTTTAAAGCGCAAAAACACAAACTTTTGAGAAAGTTGTTAAAACCTTTCGACAACCTTATCTCCGAGCTTACATTAAGCTCACCAAACGGTTGGTATCACTCACGTCAATCCGATCCTCGATGTTCTTGTGGCTACAATACAGACAAAATGTTTCCGCGTTCGTGTGTTTGGGATCAGAAGTGACTTTATGAGCTTAGTGCATAAGACAGCAGCCGGGTCATTTGACGTGCAGCAGGAAGGGTGAAGGAGTCACGCGGTGGCCGCCTTACTAGGCCAAACATTGAAAGATGTCGGTGATTTTGCTCAGGAGTTGCAGTGCGTTGTGGAGAAAATCAAAAGTGCTCCTTCTTTATCAGTGAAAAATGCATGTCTCAATTATGCAGAATCGCAAGAAAAATGTCGAAATAGAATGAGGGCATTTACGAAAAGGTGGCAGTTTTAAAAACCAGTGGTGTAGGAGCTGGGGTGCAGGGGGTGCAAACGCACCCTCAAAAGTTTTGATTTGTTGAATATTAGGGCAAAATCTCAAAACATTCGAGCACAGACGTTTTGAAATTTTTTAACAATATTAACAGTTTTTTATGGTGTTTTTATCGTGCTTTAGAATTGAAAATCGGGTTCCCAGAAGCAGCTAAAATTATCATCGGGTCCCTAGAATCAGAGAAATCGGGTCCCTACAGGTCCATACCGGGTACCTAACATTTTCCTTAAAAAAACCGTGATACTAATGAAATTTTACTTTTCCTAAGTGTAGGCTATAAATAAATATTTGTTACGTTACAGAACACAATAAATATGCGGTGTATAAAATTAACTCACCGCGGTGTTTCTAGTGACTTCGTGTTTTAGTTAGTGAGAATTGATCAGTAACCAAGAGCTACTGAAAACTGTGGGAGAAAGTTTGCCGCATAAAAGTTATTTTTTTGGGGCGGCAAATAGCTCAGTGATAAAGTGTCTGCTTCCCAACTGGAAGGTTGGATGTACGATCCACAGCCACTGAGTGAATTGCCATAGCGCTCCTTGGGCAAGAGTGTTCACATCAACTGTCCCGGCAAGGAGCACAATTCAGGCTTCGGCCTGCCGCCAATTGCCGTCACCAAAAATAAAAAAAAGTTATTTCGGCAAATTTGTAGACATTCAGGCAAAATATCCTTTGCACCCCAAAAAATTGCTTGCTTCTACACTTACTATATGTTAAAAACCGAAAGTGTACATTTGTCATCTCAAGTACTCAATGAAGTTATGGAGTTTATAAACGCATATTAACATATGACACACCTTAGATGTGAAAATTAGAGATTTTTCTAGGATTGCCGTAAACTGCAATCAAAGGAAATGAATATTTGCAAAAGAAGGTTAATAGGTGGTAACAAAACATTGACAAAATTCTTGAGAAAATGACTAGGAAAGCTAAGAATTATTAGAATCTTTCGCAAAACTATTGTTATTCTTATCGATACATGACAGTGAGTTTTTTTTGCATTTTACACATAGCATATGCAGCATGTTGCACTTGTAAGAACACTTTTGTTCGATGCACTACCTTACGCTCATTTCCAAGATAAACACATACGGAAGCTAATATAAAGGCGGAAATTCAAACTTTATTATAGCAAACGACTGTAGTTTCAACCAAAAATTCTCTCAATTTTCAGAAAGCCGCATATTTGAATTACATTATTGAAGTGAAGTTGTTGTTTTCCTTCATGCGCCTGATACGCAGCATCGGAAATAAACTTGTGTTTTTCTAATTTTGTTGATAATGAATAATTCGTTTCAACCTCAAGGTGACACCTTATTCAATTTTAAAAGTATGGGCTTTCTGAACTCTCAAGCATATGCAACTACCTGGCCATACTATTGAAAGCCCTGCTTGTTCCAGCTTTGATTCTGCCACTGACGTCATCTCAGCGACATGAATTTCCACAAATAAAAATAAAAAGCTTTTGGTGTAAGTTAAGACATTTCATCAAAACAGATGTTGTGCAAACAATGTGTTGCTTTTTATTATCTTATTTTTCATTCAGTTCATTTAATAGAGGCTGGCTGCTGATGAAATGGTAAAACATGGATGCGGAAAGCGAAAAACAGCCACTTTGTTCACATGTTGCAGTCAGTGAGTGCCATGAGGTAAAAAAATGTATGCTTGTGTTTATTGAATCAACGTGGATTATTGTACATTGTGAAAAGCAAAAGCCTAAAAGTTAATACCTGGCTGAAAAAACAGCACAGATCAAATGAGCGTGCAGTGCATTTGATTTGATTGCATTAGAATGTGTCCATATTTTGCAGAAACCACAAAAGACCTTATCAGTGGCTTTAGCCTCACTGTTCATTGTGGGAACGATATGCGGAAGCGGAGTCCTTGTTTTACCTAAATCAATTGTTGAAGCAGGCTGGACAGGTAAGAGTATAAACGAAAAGCACAAATGTCAAAGTAAGATTTAATGATATTTAAANTTAAGTTTTGCATTTCCACTGAAAGCATTGGGAAATATTTTGGTAGGGAGTTCTACCATGCAAAGGCTCATGACCTCAAAAATGTCAGTTCATGGTTTGTATAAGAACCATACGTCTTACTGCACATCTACTTTACCTGATTCTCCAGCTTTTCAATGTAATAGTGAACAAGTGAGACATGCACCGCAGAAAATCCGCATTAAAAGTTGAAACAGGCTAAACTGCATTTAAGATTTGAACAAGCAAAAAAACATTTTACCGCACGAAACAAGGGGTTTAAAAGCAAGATTTTTACTGAGTAAGACGACACAATATCCTTTCACCAGGGAGGCAGGGAACAAAAACAGCGTGTACAGAGCAGAAGAAATTCTAGAAAATTCCTAAAGGCGTTTGGAAAATTGCATGCCACTGCGCATTCAGTGCTTTAAATCAATTCAAAAAATTAACAAATTAACCAGAATTTCCCAAAAATTGGAGTTAATTTCCTAGCTGATTTTTCAAGAATCATTTTTTAATGATTAGATCACAACTGTAATTTCATTTCAAGAAAATTATAATTTTTTATAATTTAACTGAATGAAAAAGGTTTGACCGAATTGGCGATCACACAGCTCTATGTAGGCATGCTCATCAAAATATTGGTGATCTATACACTCAGCATATAGGACGCGTTAAAGCGTTTGAATTCGTAAAGCTCAAGTAGGGTATTGTTAACTCAGTTTCATATGTTACGCAATATAATTGATACTTAAATGCAATGCCATTATACTGAAATGATGGTGAACTGTGATACCATTTTCTTATCTGCAAAATTTTTTTCAATCATTGTTTGCAGATGACTCGCTTACATGTATTTTTCCATCACCTGCTTGCGAGTTTAATTTTTCCCAGCTAACAGACACGATTACTTACATTCTCGATTGCTAATCACCTTTGAAAAAATCATCCCCCTGTTTGTAACATAAGCACAGTGCATATGGTGTCAGAAAAATTGATTCAAATCAGCTCTTCGCAGCCTGGATCTAAAGTTATGAAGAAGCGAAATCTAACAAAGTCTGACCGAACCAGTGAATGCATTGATTTTTGTCATCATAAATACCGCATATTTTTCAGCTTCAGGTTGGGATATTTTTTCCTTATCACAATATCGGGCGTTATCGTGCTTCTTCAGAAACTGCTAAGGAAGTAAAACCTAATAACTTGTGTGAAACTTCTGCTGATGATCAATGTGCACGTTTACGCAATAACGTTGTCCTTGAGTGGCATGGAACATACGAAGTACTTCTGTTTCTGATGCAATTTCACATCGACACATTGTGCAGCATGCATGCATGCTACGTGATTTACACAAATCAGTACTACTAAGAATGAGAATAAACTTAAGAAAAAAAAAATTTTGTTCTGTATTTAACCGCGGTAAAAGCATTGAAATCTTTTAGCAAACAACCTGGAAATCTGTTTTCGCAACACATCGTTGATTGCTTTCGTTCTGAAATGTGAAAAGTCGCAGAATGTAAACAGTGGTTTGTCTCTAACCACCGGTAGGACAACATCGTATGCAGCTGCACAATTTTCATTCCCCCAATTAGCAAAGTATTCGTAATTTTATTTAAATTTGATCTTAGTTTTAGTCAATTATGATCTAATAACGCTTTTGTTCTCCAAAATTCATACTAAATGCTTTTTGCATATGATCTATGCTGCCATCGTCCACTTTCTACAATTAACCTCGCAAATAAGTCTAGTCGAGGCAAACAAGCTTGTTTTTTTACAACTTCCATCAGTTAGGTAAAACGTAGATCAGGGGTCAACAACCTTTTTGAAACTGCGAGCTACTTCTTGTGTACCAATTAATGCGAAGGGCTACTAGTTTGATACACACTTCTGAAATAAAAATTTGGCTCAATTTACCTTCAACTATTTTAGTATATTCGTTAATGTGAAGACATGCTAATGTTATTTTTAGAACAGGTCCGTGGGCGACCTACTTGGTCCTTGTGGGCGACTTGGTGCCCGCGGGCACCACGTTGGTGACCCCTGACGTAAATATTCTAAGTGAGATTCAACGCTTTGAATAAGAAGACAGCAACTTGAAAAAACAAATTGAAAGACAACACAGAGCTCTTTTGGGTTGCGGGATGGCGTTGAGTGATTTGAGCCGATGTACGAAAACATTGCAACAATCCATATCCATGTATTTCGAAAATTATCCAAGAAACTTACCAGTAGGGCCATTCTTATGACCTAAAAAATTTGATAACATGACTTTATTTTTCAGAAAATATGATTTTATATAACCAAACAAAAATATTTCTTTTTGCAATACCTTTCTGGTGCTTCCTTTTTGCTACATGTTGTTCAACAAAAAAGTGCTTCTCGAGAATCTGCCGTAACCACAAAAAGAACTAACGCAAAATTTCCCAAATTATAATGAATCTAGTAGTGAATCTTGTCAAGGACACTTCTTTCAGCGAAGTTCATTCAAGGGCAAACTGTTACTTGTGCCTTAACAATATTCACTGCCTCTCCGTTTTCCCTCTTCGATTGTAAAGTAACACTCAGCATCATCCGTCGTCCTAAACGTGATCTGTATGAGCATTTCTTTTGGCAGTTAACCGGGTAAATGGCGTAGGTAGGGTTGTTGACTAAACTACTACCGTAGGCCCTTGCAGGCAGAATGCAGGAAAATCACAGAAATGGACAGAACGACAGTGACATTGTAGGAATTGTGAACGTTTCACCATCACGCGAGCTGCATTGAACAGACGCATTATTTCGACTATAACTGGCTGAAGCAAGGGCCGGCAAATCAACCTGGAGGTCAACCCAGCCAGTCTCAGTAGTCCAGAAGGTAGTGAGAATTTTTTTATTAAGAGTTTCAGGTGAGCTAGAAAATGTTTGTTGCAAACTGAAATGAATGTAACACGCAAGAAGTTATTAATTGTGTTTCGATGTTCATACAGGCAAAACTACCGTAGAAAAGCAAATACCATCAAATTGTACGGAAAGATGTTCCGTTTTTTTTAAGGAAAATGTTAGGTACCCGATATGGATCTGTAGGGACCCGATTTCTCTGATTCTAGGGACCCGATTTTCTCTGATTTTAGGGACCCGATGATAAT
>JGI24159J19872_10002941_pt1 | contig 20773 bp, 12 predicted proteins | sample Ectturendosymbi4_FD_19872 | JGI IMG/M metagenome (IMG submission 19872) | reverse complement strand
CAACCGGGGGTACTCGTACCCCCAAGGGGTACGAGATTGAACATCAAGGGGTACGAAGATCCTTGGGTCACAGAGCAGCTTATATATCTCTTACAGAACAACATATATCTCAAAATTTTTTTGGGGGTACTAAGAATGCTCTGACCCGACAAAGGGGTACGAGCAGCAAAAAAGGTTGGGAACCCCTGTCCTCAACTCTTACTATATGCTGCCCTACGGCTGTTCCGGCGTTGTGCTCTGCAACCACTCCGCACTCCATCGGTGATCCGCCCAGAGCGCCGCACTTCTGTTGTTGCTGTCAGATGAATTGATGATTTGCTGCGGGAACAAATGCGTCGCGATATGAGATGTCGTGCGTTCCCACCCGCTGAACGGGTTAGAGCTGAGTGGAGCAGATGTCCAGGCTCCATGGCATGGCGTGCTCGATACAGTGTGGCTCCTTTGCGACGAAGTTCAGCAGGTTAGATGCCCGCAACGATAGGCAGATTGCCCGCTGGTGCAGGACGCACGCATCCAGTCATTGTCGGCACAGTGTTTTGATGACAGGATTGATGAGACGTGTGCATGGTCGTAACGACGGGGACGCAATTCCCCGGGCGCCGACACGCAAGTGGACTAAATTTCGTATCCAAGTGAACCGAGGTTTATTCCCTTAAGTGGCGACTGGTCATTTCTCATGATGGTTCAGACATAATTTGCTGATGTGTAGGTAATTCGTCCTAAATGACTACGGACAGGAAGGACGTCTAAAAGTACAAATTTCTTTAAAGCAGAAGAGCTGTGTGCACTTTTTTCCTGGTGCCAACAATTATTTAGTATTGTTTTGTCTTAGACTCAAAGTAAACAGACGCGGGCTCTACCTGTCATCAGAAGTCAAAACTAACCAGTCAGTGTGAGAACCGCCCAATGTGGTAAGCCCTGCCACGACAGATATCGTCCGAGCGAGAAACAAAGTAGCTTCGACGATCAATACCATTTTGATGAAAGTAAACATACAGCTTTTATTCGTTACTTAGCAACCCCGAATTCTCAACATCCGAGGCATCGACCCCGTGTACTCCCAATTGTTCGCCTTTTGTAGTCCTGCTAAGATACAAATCTAACCGGCACGCTTGTTTTTTCCAAGAGCACGGTTTTAGTCACATAAAGCACTTACTGGTTTAGAGCAACGGAAGTCACAGTTACTACAATGTCATAAACGAAACAACATACACTGTTAAAAACAAAAATACAATACTGTTATGGTTTTAGTACTCGAATATGATAATAGGAAGTCATTTTCCCGAAAGCAGCCTATTTCAATTTGCGCGAAGCTTTCTAGCACGATCTCGATATGTACAAGACATTGATGCAAACAATATTAGCATTCGATAAAAAGCGTAACTTCTAAACAAGTTACAGACATTTCAAATACAAGACGCTCAGAGTAAATAGAAACCAGATAAGCAATCTTAGGCTTGGAAATATCTGTGCGTTGAGCAGATTATTCTGCACATCTCATGTCAGAAAAACTTAATATAAAATAAGCATTCGATGTTTTACTCACACATCCGAGAACATATTTTACTCGCCACCGTTGACTACGAGGATTTCAACATGTGAGTCGACTGACCGAGATAAATTAGAAAGAAGACTATACAACAGACCTGCACCTATGGCCCGCGAAAGCTTTTCTTTCAGGCCGCGACGGCTTTCTCAATTGTAGAAAATGTTGCAAAAACTCGACCTCGCATATTGTTCCAGAATTTCTTCCACATTGCAACGAAATCTCTACATCGAAATGAAAGACTTTTGCGGCCCACGGCAAATTTATGTTGATAATTTGGCCCTTCGAGCTTTCTGAGTTGTGCAGGCTTGCTATACATCCTACCGGTCATGCACAAAGGTACAAAACACAGCACTGCATCCCTTCTGCTATACATCAGAACGCAGTTTGTTTGCACATAATAAATATTAACGAATAATCGGAAATCACTCAGCAATGAACAAGATAATTACTGAGGGCGAGCTCGTCACAAACTGTTTTTTAACATATTGAACACACGTACAACCTTTTAAAACAAGCTACGCATCAAGCAACTTTTTTTTCACGTATGGTTTCATTAACAATTTCCTGAAATGAAGCGTAAGTAATAAAGGGATTTTTACGAAATTCTTGAGTTGGGAAAATAGAACAACGAAAAGAGCACCAAGCTGGCAAGTTACAGAAAATGATACAAAACGAACATGACCAGAGCAACCTTGCAACGTTGTTTAACATATATACATATAAAAAAGCGACACACAGAACTTTTCTAAAACTGCAAGTTGGTCATGAATATATTCCAAAAAGGGGAAGAAATCTCAACACTTCCACATGCGATTCGTCATTCCAGTATTTCAAAGACCATGTGTAGGGACCTTATTGTTGATGCGGTAACAGCGTAAGCAAGCATTTTTGGTAACATACAGATCACAATATTTCAAATATCCGACGTTCATCACAATTGTGACAATGCAGGCCAGTTACGTTTGTGCAGCACAGTGCTTCCCAACCAACCGGCCATGGGAGGTTTTCAAGAGGGTCAGAACGCAGGCAGTTGGAACAGTATTTGCAATCACAGTTGTGTTCTATAACAGCGTAATAGTCAACCATAAGATGATATCGCTATTCATTCCAGCCAGACAACATCAACTAGTGTATGCTCGTTTTGCAAACTAGCGTAAAACGCAAAGCAACGTAGCCGACACTAATCCACGCCATTTTCATAGAAAACACATCTGGGACAGGAAAGAAAATAGCTTCGGAAACGCCAAGACCGAATAGTATGTACATTATGAACTACACTGTCTGAATCGCGCTGCTGCTCACTATCCAGCCACATAGCAGTTCAACTTCACTTATCAAGATTCCTGGTTCTATTTGTCAGGCACGTATTCTTGTTCAAACGTTCCAATGAAAACGTTCGTTTGTTTCAACACTTGTATGGATTTCTTTTGCGACTGAACTAGAAATAACGTTACAACTAAAAATTACGTTGAACCACTGAACGTCAAAATCGCACAAAGCACGATCACGTCATTCTTCCGACTCACACAATTTAAGTTCAGCAGAGGCACAATGCGATGTGTGACGTCATAGCTCGCTTGGATGTGAGAAAATGGGCGCTGAGCCAGTTTGGTCTCTACCAATCAAAACTGTTGAAGCTCCGTGAGCGCAAAATGCGCCGCAGGACCCTGACATGATTGAAAGGACTTCACAGTGGTCAGTCAAGTATTTTGCATCGTGTCGGGAAAGCGAAAACCTTTTCAAAAGTAACGACTTCGGTGAAGAAACACTCAGGAAGTGAAATCATCAAACAACGAAAGCGGACAAGTACGTTGTTTAGGGATCGGAAAATAAAGCAGGCATGCACGATCAACAAATGCCAAATTAATGAACAAATAATCGGCCGTTCACACAGCACGCCAGATCAAGACGATACTTTATGTAGGTAAAGTTTCAAGAACAACACGATTATATTGTAAAATAAAGATGTTAAGAAAAATAACTGTAATTTCATCAAAAACGCCCCCGACATGTTCCACAGTGTCATGATTTAATGCGACTACTCGACGTGCAAGCGCCGCAAACAAACGTTAATTCTTGGTCAGCAGCACAGACAAATGTTTAAGCAAGTAAAGAGCCAATCAAAATCCATGAATGTAATTAAATAAGTGAATTTACATGTATTGCATAAAAAACACTTGCGAATCGCCTGCGCAACAGCATCGACCTTCGCCAAACGGCTAAAATTGAGGATAGGTTTTTACAACGGACCCGAAAAGCGCACGACACGAAGAGTCTAAGGAAGGCATTTAAAACCAGACGAACGGATATCGCGTCAACGGAAATGATATCAGCATCGTTCCAATCCGCCACCACTCACGATCCACCGACATTTCATCTTTTTTGCTTGCTGTCATTCCCACCAAGTTTTCTGAGAAACTTCTTTCCTTTCGATATGATGCTTTTCTTCCTGACCTGCCAAACAATCCACGTCGTTGAAAAAGCGCTTTGACAAAGAAGTGATTAAGATTTTCAAACCAAAGCCGAGAATGCAATGTGAATTTATCCGACACCACTTGACATCAACGCCAGAACAAGTAACGGACCATGACCAGAAAAGGCTGTGCAAACAGCGCAACCTTTTCTAGTAAAACACGCACATTACCGAATCAGTCGACGTTATCACCGAATAACTTTTACGACATTACCGAATCAGTCCTCTGCGAGGTCTCGTTGTTGCTGCTCGTCGACAAAACACTGGCCGACTCGGCGCCAAGCGAAGGCGAAACGTGCGGAGCTGGTTCGGTCATGGTCGTTGCCGAAGCAGTGCTGACCGGAGGGTGCTTGCTGCGGCCGCTTGCAGCAGAAGCAACGGTTCTGGGCGACCCCTGGTCGGGACAATAGTCTTCGACGAAGTTGGACGGGACGAGACCGAGGCGACCGTTCAGTTCGCCCTGAAGCGAAGAACGCCGTAAATCTCACAACGTTCAAATAATAATGACACACGGAGCTCAAAAAACAATTTTCGAAATGAACCAAGCGATCGCAGCAGAAGTGGAACTCATAAATAACACATATAGTAAACACAGGAGGACCCGACGCTGAGTATCCGGTTCCACCAATGATATCGCTTCCGAAAGACAGAGCAAATTTGGACCGTTTCTTAACCAATGTGAATCAAGCAACTGCTTTCCGCTCAAGCGATGAAAAAGGGCAAGTGCTGTCTCGATGTCAGTTGATAAATTTTCGACGCTTTCGCATCTTCCATCATTCATAACGGGACGATGATAGAACATGCAGCGCCGGGCAGAACTGTTAGCCCGGGTTATACTGTACTAAAGTTGGGATGATTTTTAAAACCACTGACGCTGTTGCAGCGGTCTTTCAACAACAATTCTTAACGGACCTAGAAAAATTAGAGAAACGCTATGCTCGCACTTCTACATTGAACTACAACACGAAAAACCTGCATCAAATAGCGTCCGTGCGACATACCCTGTAGAAGCCGTCGTCATCCATATCGCCGTAGATTTTCAAAACGTCTCCGCGTCGGAAAGGTAGTTCTGAATCGTTGTCGAGGTTTGGCGACAGTTGCTTCGGGTCGTAGTCAAACATGGCAACGCACAGGCGCGGTTCAAGCACTTCACCGTGGTGCAGGTATGAGGTAGGTTCAGCTGCGACACGAACGTGCGGGCAGAATGCTTTTTTTTCGTAAAAAAAGCAGGGTGGCGGCAACTCAACGGACACTGCACGACAGCGTTTTACGAAACAACCATAGCCACCCGCAAAACTTTCGATTTAACAGGAAAAATTTCGAGAGAAGATTTTAGTGCAACGATCAAGAAGCTTTATGGATTATCAGCTCACCAGGTGGCGAGCACGGCAAAGTTTCACCAGTTTGACTCAATCTGCTCCCCTCTGGCGAAACGGACGGCAGACGACCGCGTTCGAAAAGCTCTTCCATTGTCGTGTAATCGTCCACCTGCAAGCGGGCGCTTCAGTGTAGCAACACAGTAAGGAATCGCAACGTAAACTTTGTTACAGCTGGTGGAAAATTCTTGCAAATGAAAGAAATAAACATCAAAGCGATTATAAACATAATATATTATTTTGAATGCTTTCCTTCGAATAGATTTACAACAGCATCGCGTTCTGAATATGAATATTGCGTGCACCGGTCCATTCTGCAATTGGGGGCCAAGTGCCTCTTTTCTCATTAGCACTACATGAGCATAACAGCAGTAAAAGAGCACCTACCATCAAAAGCGCAAATAATAAATTCAGGGCATGCCGCATGCACTAAGTATATATGCAGAACACGTTTGCATTTTTAATACGCACTGCTTCATTTGTTGGTAAATCCTTTCACTAGGTATAATTTACAAGCCATTCAAAAGTACCAACATTGGATTATGCATCACAGTAGGTTGATATAATAACTGCACGCTCAATTTACATAATTCATTGGTCTATGATATGACGAATAATCCAATCTGCCCATCTAGAAAAGTGAAAGAAACTGTTGCATTTGGCCAGAAACGGTTGCTCGAAAAGATGAAGCGATTGTTGTTCACCTGCACGGCTGTGACCATGTTGCACGGAATGTAGCCGTTGGTGCCATCTTGCTTCTCACCGAAGTAAAACCCATCGCCATCTTTTTCGCCATAAATCTGCATAAATAAAACATGTAAAACATAAATAAGAATATGTACCTTGCTAGGTCGAGATATCATTCGGAAAACATTGCTGACACGTTGACACAAGACTTGCTGATTACAGGCAATACAGCGTGCCATCTTAACTCTGAGCCTGATCATAAAAACTTTTCCAGCTTCAACCAGTAGTTTCCCAATTTTTTTATCTCGCTGTATACCCTTATCGCGCAACTTGAAATTAGCAGCAGCTTTGACAATTAAATTGAAACCTAGCGACAACTCATAGACATTTTATAAGGATTTAAAAGTTTGCACAGTATTTCAATGTGCATGCAAGTCTTCGCCGTACTCGTGTGTAAACTCAGTGACAGCATTGTTAAAACCACTGGTTTGAACCAAAGCGCGTACTGTAAAGCACAGCAACAAAGCACAAAGCTGAATATTACATCACATCAATAAACGCGCTCGTTTGTCAAACGGAAAACTTCACTACATAAATTATGAACATTCAAGCAAAAACGAAAAGTCATTTGCTACCAAATTTCCTTCTTTCCGTAAAACCCTTTTCACCATCAGCCTAAACCGGATGAAGATAGAGTGCTCTGTGTCAAAGCACTCCTGCTGATCTGACTGTATTTGCGATTAGAACACTCTGCAGGTGATACGAAGTTACGAAAGGTGCAAATCAGAATCAGCCAACTGTTTCAACGAGTAACACCGCTGAAACTGAAAAGCTCGATTTCAGTCAGAAGAGAATTCGCAACCAAGGCCAGGCTAGACCGCGCGCAACCACCAAGCTACGAAGCGGGCAATGGCAGGGAGAGCAAAAGCTTTGTAGAGAGACAAGCGGAAGTTCTGCAGCGTGACATTGAGTGGTCACCACAAACAGCAAAACGCTTAACTAGTTCAATGTCGTGGCCACAGCGCATGCTTCGCTGTGATCTCCACCAGCGAGATCACAATGGACGAAAAACGGCACCATCAGGACACAGTGTGTAGATTTGTTTAAGCGTGGAAAAAGGCAATTTTGCAAAGCCCACTCTTTTCTTTATGGGCAAATCTTCCAAAATCGTGACTCCACCCAAGTCGTTACTTTAGAAAACGTTTTCGCTTGCAAACCTTCAGGAGCTGGCCTTCTTCAAACCGTAACTCATCCTCCAGCATGTCCTTGTTGGGAGACATCGTGTACGGGTCGTAATCGTACAAAGCAACGAACAACAAGACTCTCGAGTCATCGAACGCATCGGCGAACTGAAAAATGCGTTTGACATTACATTTTGTTGTCAGCACGGGTTCTTGTAACATAGAATTTGTCAAACAAAACCACGGTATTTAATGCCAACGATTAACTTGAAATCAAACTTGTGCAGCAATCGTTCTGCGACTCACGTCGGAGAGAAAACCACTTCCGTTCTGAGCATGAGATGACGCCAGATGACGTTGGCGTACGTGCCGCGACAAGGGGGTGGATCGCGAAGCGCCATGGAAGTCGGACAAATGTGAGTGCCAAGAAGCGTCTGCGAAGAAGTAGCAAGGTCATGTCCGGTGATGCTTGGGATAAACGCCACAATAAATGAAGGCAGACTGGATTCATTCGTGCATGTCTAATTGTTTTTACATGTAGCAAACCCACTTATTTCCTTGGAGAAATTTACTTACTGTTCAGAAAGACAAAGTGCCAATCGAGGCATAAAATAATTGATCAAAAGAACTTTAAACACCATGTTTTGTTAAATTTTCTCCAAGTTGTTACTTTTTCACCAGCAGTAGTCTAGAACAGGCATTCTATGATATTCAATTATCTTAACTCAACGCTGATAAAAACCTAAAATATTTCAGCGGCATGTTGTAGCTGACGTCCTCAGCAGAGCACCTCTAAGCAAAAGAGTTTTCCAAACCCACTTATCGCCATCGATTCAGACAAATAGCGTAGTTGGATGTGGCGGCTGAGCCTGTCTGAATTCGTTTGTTTTGCTGCACCGCATGTCTTTACAAATGAGTCGGGCCGGGCTCATGCTGGTGCAGGCAGGACTGGGCCAAGGAAAAAAAGCTTAGGTATAAGCATGGGCGGTCGGAAGGATTTTTTTCAAGGGGGGGGCACAGTAGATTTTTCCAGAAGTAGCCAAGGCTTTTTCAGGGGGGTGTCAAGGACCCCTTCCGACGCCTATGGGTATAAGGTGAAAAAGAGGTCTTGCGGGTTTCAGGTGAGTGTATCGACAAATCCACAAAATACGGAGCGCTCTTTCTGTACAAACACCACGGACTGCAACAGATTGAATTCGTATGAAAAGCAAATAGAAATTTCTTTGTACAACAAAATACCACTAACCATTTCGTAGGTAGCTGGAATCTCGACAAGTTAACAAGCAGCAAGCGACTCACCGGTCATCTGTGCGTCGCTATGCACGGACCGCGGTGAATTCGAATGCTTTTCGCTCGAGCTCCGCCTAAGACTGGTGGAGTCATTTCGATCAACGCGATCGTTCAGTCTTCTGTCGCGCTTAGGACTCTCGCGCAAAGACCGCGAACGTAGGTGATAGCGATGCGTCAACGATCCTGACGTAGTCGTGCTAGTGATGTCACTCGATCCTTCAGAATCGTCGTCCGACGGCGTTCGACGCCGAGAGGTCGATTTGCCGACGTCGGCGACGCGTCGCATTCCAAACTGGCTCGATTTTGATCTCTTCTTTCTGTCGAGAGCGCGGTTTTGGTGGACGACACGCGAAGAGTCGCCCTGGACGCTTCTGGCAGAACGCCGATCAGAGGGGGATTTAGGACCGGGTGAGGGAGTCCTTCGGCGAGAAGTGGACGGCTGATCGACAATTTCATCGTCGCTGCTCGTTTCCTGCGTGATCTCGATCGACGGAACTACGCGCAAGTTTCCGTGGGCAGAACCCTGTTCTCCGTTGGAGTCCGTGGGTTCGTCGGCGCGCTTGTCCAATCCTTGCTTCGCGACGTCTTCTTCCGCAGGAGCAAGCTGGGCCAAGCGACTCACGAGCGTTCGGTGAAGGTGATAAGGTCTCGACGGTTCTGACATTACCTGCTTGCGCAGCGCCACCGTGCGTACAGTGACGCGAACAGAAGGAAGACGGTCGTTGAACGGAGAACGCCGCGACTGAATGTTGCTCGTGCTTCCGACACGGGCGGGGTCAGCCAGGGGCACGGTTCTGCTGATTTTGGCGACGTGATCGGCCAGAGCTCGGATCGGCACCTGGCACTGATCGCAAACATCCGGTTCGACGGTTGCGATCTGAACATCGTTCACTTCGATCAGGTAACCGGTCACTGCCAAGTTGCTTGAGGAGCCTGTGGATGTCAATCATATCGAAATGAACAAATCGGTTTAAATGTAAATGAACGTGGTGTTTCACGAAGAGCACACAAACGCAAACATCATGATTGTCCAAGAGCATGAAAAGAAATTATTGTTTCGATTCGATTGAATGAAAGATCTTCACTTTAAGTGCAGACCAGGTCAGAAAGATACCCCTTATCGGCAGGGCTACCATATCGTCCTTATTTGTAAGATTTGTCCTTATTATCAAGGGGACTATCTTAGAAAACTTTATTGTCTTACATCTAAATGTACTTAATTTGGACTTACGTCCTTATTTTATCTTATTTTCAGCATTAATGTCAGAGATNGACTTGAANCAACAAATGATTTATAATTATATTCCTCCTTTCCCGGCCAAATGTTTAGGACCACCACGTAACTAGTGAACTTTTTGTGTTGACAGGTTCTTAATGGCTGACATATTCATCTTCCAGTTTGTTACAATCACGTTTGTTTGCTCACAAAGGGCAAGAATACAACCTCATAAATGACTTTTGCACTTGTGCTGACGTTTAAATAAAAACACGCCGATTAATGTCCTTTTTTCTAATCGTCCTTATTTTTGAGTCAAAGTCGATGGTAGCCCTGCTTATCGGGTATTGGGGGTTGAAAGAGCTGAAGAAAATAAAACAATGATTTGTCTTATATACACGTATGGCAAGCCGCAAAACCATCAGCCGAGCAATAAATAATACTTAAGATTATTATTCATTGTATAATAATACTACATGTGCAATCCGTTTCGTTAAAATAGGGGTGAACAGCACAGACAACGCGTGTCCAAAGTGACACGCCACAGGTTCGAAAGTTAATTGTCGTTTTTGCATTTGTCGTAAATCGCAGGAGTTAGCGATTATGTCGTGATAATTTAAATCTGCAACTTCATTTCAGTCGCGGCCAACTGGCGTCAGAAAATAGTAACAAACTGACTAGGTGGCCAACTGCAGTGTTGCTGTCTGGTTTGACTGGTCTGCATTCTGTCATGGGGATATTTTTTTACAACGCCAGCAATTATTTCAACATGGTATGGCACGCACGTGACTTTACTGTAAGAAACCTTTGGCATGCAACCCTTTAGAGTTGGATACCCCTGCCATGCACTTAGCTATGGGAAGAGAATAATCGTGTATTTTCGCGGATCATCGTGAAAACATCGTCATGAGGGGCCCTGCCTCTAAACCAGGGGTTCTTAACCTTTTTTTCCAATTCCCAACTTTTTAGTGGGCCAACTCTCCATTTCCCCACTTGGCAACTCCGCCATTCCCCACCAGTGGGAATTCCCTACAGGTTAAGAACCACTGCTCTAAACCAACCATCCAACCCCGGCTAACCTTAGATCTAGCTTTTAACTTAAATTTTTGTCGCATGATCTGCTTCCAGGATTACATATATCAGTATCGGTGCCAAAAAACAGGTAATGAGACATTGAGGAAGAAACAATAGTAACAACTCGGAAAGTGGGTATATTCATCAATAACATTTTAAATAGCTTTTTGTAAGGTCAAAATCGCTGTATTGTGCGTTTGCCATAAATGCAAGCAAGAGAGTTTTTCTATTTGATTTGGCATGGAAAACGTTTTCCATTAGCCACTAGAATTTCTAAACCACTGTGGCTGAACCCGCGCCGACATTAAAGCAGTTACCAACAGTGATAAAAACTTTCTTATGTGGTCATTTGAATTTAAGAATACTTCGCAATACTCTAGTCCAGGGGTATCCTAACCTTTTTCAAAAGGCGGTCAAAATTTGATCACGTGAATATGCTCGCGGGCCAAGAGCGTCAAGCGAGTGCGAACGTTCGTTGGTGCAGGTTAGCAAGTTTGGGCATTTCGCTCAGGGTTTGACGCTGAAACATTCCTTTGCGACCGCAATCGTGCTCATCGGGACTTTCAACGCATCAAAACGCAACAGGAAACGACTAAGCAGCGAGAAACCGCCGTCGTTCCGACACAGAAGGGTAATCCAGGCTTTGGCGGGACGTCTACAACATAATCTCAAAACAAAGCCACGGGCCATGTAAAATGTACCCACAGGCGTTTTTTTCGGTCACAGACCGAAATGATTTTGAAATGATCGAAAAAAAATGAAGTCATTTCGGTCAGAATGTCTGAAAATATAGGCTAAAAAACACTGTTACGGCGGAGCTTTAATACAACTGTGAGACATATGACCTAAATGTTTCAGTGACCGAAATGCCCCAGCAATAAAACCAGCCCACAAGGCGCACTTGCAATAAAACCAGCCCACAAACCCCTGCCCTTGCCAATTCCTTCAAAAATGCAAAAACGAACAAAACAGGTGACCTGGCGAGAGACGAGATTTGGTGAGTTTACATCTGTTTCGTAAAGCAGTTTGGGATTACACTTTAAGCTGTACAGATACACACAGTAGCGGTTCACCCAGAGAATGCCCATTCGTTTAAAACCTGTAGGCAGTGACTTGAAAACTTTCATCCATATGATATTTAATAAGTATGTTCGTAGAAAAAAACAGTTGAAAAGTAAATACAAGACGTTCAAAAGTAACTACAAGAAACCTACGCAATGTAGGTCACATCAGGCGTCGCTTGGACTGTGCAACATCCAGTTCACAAAAATTTTCAAAAAAGCTGACGTTTACTTTGAATTTTTTTTGCTTACCTCATATTCCATCTCATTTAATGTTTCAGGTTTCTTACTGTCGTTTAATAAATCTTTTCTGATCGTTTAACTTTCTTTTCTAATTTAAAATAACCACGTAAAGGGCCTTATTTCAAAACTCATGTATATGAAACAAGGCGCTATTGCCACATTCTGACGACAGGTGCTCTTCATTGTAAAAACAAATGATAACTTTTTTGTTGTCTCACTGGGTGGACCCAGAAGCCTTTTCAAGAAATACGTGCAAACGATGGAACGAAATAAAAAATTTTAAAGCTTTTCGTTCGTACCCAACTAACCAAAGATCCTATAGTTTAAACAGCGCAAAACCTTCTGCTTGTCAAGACAGTGATTGGGGCCAGAACAACGCGAATGTGAATAAACAACTACGCAAACCAGTGCACACGCTTGAGCCTGATTGCACAAAATCTAATGCGCACGTGCGTGCACGCCATAAGCGCTCTCGCATAACGTAATGTAACGATTCCAAACAAGTTTTTGGAAAATTAAGCAACATTGGAAAATTAAGCAGTTAGTAAATACAATTATTGTAACCGAAACGAGCCTTTTTCACCTCGCTGCACAGTTTGCATTTTATTTTGCTTGTTATGGCAGAAATAACGATAAGATGCAGATAAAACTAAGGCGTGTGATGCGTTGCCAAAACATCACCGAGCTGTTGAACTTTTGAATTAAAATTTATTTCTAAGTGCATGATGCATGTAATTCGGAGTTTGTGAACAGTAAGGGAAGGCAGAGGTAACTGGACAGGGACCACATTGGTCCCGCTGACCTCCCGTGGATTCACACTTGCAAATTCTTACAGTTAGAAAAAGCAATGCATACACCACGCCGATAGCTTTGATGAACTATACGTTTTTGTTGCAACCATCTCGTACACGTTCAACGATCACTTGCACTTACCTTCTTGCTGCAGCGATACGGGCAACCAAGTTATGACAACATATTCGGATGAGTCGAGCAGTTTCTCTTCCACACGGACGCTTAAAGGCGGAGCAGGGACTTCCACTTCCAGTGTTGTAAACCTGAGGTAAAAATCGATGAGCGCATTCTGGCTTTCCGTGAAACACAAGTCGAATTGCGTCGCCCAACTTTCAGCCGAAACTTCATTTTGGAAAGCGGCTTCAAACCTTGGACTAAATCGCATAACGAATGTGCAAGCGCGGCATCGTATGCCGTAAACCTCGTTACAAACAAACGAAACTGCCACTAAACAGGCACGCAAGTATAATGCAATGGCTGAAATACTCAACAATTGAAGCAAACATTGATTTCAAGTCGCAACTTCGTCCCAACAGATGTGGAAAAAATCCTCTTTCCTTTTGCAAAATAGTGCTTGCTGTTTAGGTTGCAACACGTGCTTTCAGACCGAAGGGCAAAGTACCGCAGAGACAATACAAAGCAAGTAAGTGGCAATCATTTTCGGAAACAGCATCAAGGCAGCTTCAGACAAATGTATTGACCGATGCTTGTTAATAATGGATAAGAGAAGACGATATTCAAATGGAATTGTCCTTTAACTGTCAATCGCAATTGACCAGGAAGAACGCACCGCGGCAGACGAGACTGCGACTTCACCCTGATCGAAATGTAGTGCAACTCCCGCCGTAAGTGTTTACTTTCGTGAACTCTCCACAGCGCAGCCTAAACTTCACATCACTATAATTACCAACTCGAGAGATCAGCATTAATTTTAAAGTCGAAGCTGGGGAAAATGATACCTGTATGTCGGGAAAAACAGTCAATAATTTAGCCAGATGGAAAAACAACAGAGATACCCACACTTTCAAATTGAGCTGTGGTTACGCTGCAATGCCGCAAGCAACAACGTACAGACGACAGAGTTCAACAACAAAATTTATTTTACTTCAACTCTAGCCTGTAAAGGCGAATGGGGTTTGCGAATGAAAATGGTGTGGTTCTACTTTTGACTGGGGAATGTTATTGGTGATGTAGCATCATATAAATGACGTACGCCTGTGACGTTTGTACTCCACTAACTGAATTTGCCCTCTGCAAACTCTTAATAATCTATGCTCTTTATGGTACACTGTCGTCGTACGGTATTGCGCAGACTCGTAAACTAATGCATTGGCGTTGATCACGAAAAATCACGTGAATACAAACAACATAATCTAAATCCATAAGCAAAGTTAGAAAAATATCTTATGCCAAGGCATATAACCGACCAGTGTTTTTAAGGAGTTTTAAGGGACCGAAACGGTGTCTCAAAATACAGTAGAACCTCGCTGCATAACCACCACCAAATGCACTAAAACCTCGCTTTGTGACTATCTCGGTATTCAGATGAAATAGGTTGCGGTCTCTCAAAATGTCTAAACGGTCATTAAGGTCAAAACCTCAAAAAAACCTCTAACCAACTGCGCTCAACCGGGACGACCACCTTTACCATCGGATCCACGACCCTGGGCAAGGACCATTTGATACTTTAGGACTACTCTCAACCAATTGCGCTATGTTGCCTAGCATTGCAAGAAGCTTGGAAATGGTTTACCGTAGTATGTTTCTCCACTGTTTTCTATTCATAGATGGTGTTACTGAAATTACTCGCCTCTCTCAACCAACAGAAGTTTGCGAATATCCTCTCGGCCCTGTGTGCATTTTAAGCAACCTTAAAATTCAATTCACTTGAGACTCACTAACAGAGTTAGTTTAACTGGTGAATTTCTTGAAAAACTTTTTAATTGCAAAAATATTTAAAATATTAATTAGAAGTAAAATTTTTCGATCGTTTTAACCACTCATTGGCGAGCTTTCCACACAACTATACTAAAACTTACATGTGCCAATCCGTGCGCAAAGAGTGTCCTACCAGTCAAAGTTCAAGGTGTCTAAGGAAGCCACCTGAACCGACATCTTGCCCTATGTTTTTGCAAGGACAGTGGTGCAAGAAAGATACAACAGTGCAGGTTCAATTCAGCCGTCGATATACAAAGGCAGCCTCACCATCTTCGGCTGAGATCTCACACGCTGCATGTTCCTTCACATTTCTACAAGCAACATCTTCGCACTCTTAGATTTATACAACTTCTGTGTATTTATTTATATGCATATCTATACAAACAACCTCTTACTTTTTCCACCCCAGTAAAAAGACAAAAACAAGACGTTAAACCAGGGCTTCTCAAACGCCCCCCTTGGGTGCACGAGCATAGGGCTCCACCAGCTAGCTTTGCCGTGATATTGCATAGTGTCACGATATACAGTGTTAAGTATTCGCCAGTTAAACTTAGAAGGGGACCGAGGCTGATGAAAGTTGGAGAACCACTGCGAAAGCACGTTTCATTTTTTCGCTACACCGGTTGCGGCATTTAATGAAGATGGAAGGAAGCGCAACACGAACAGACGGGGAAAGCAGAATGCAAGCATAAAATAAAGAGGTTTTAGGATAAGAAAGCATATCAAGCGCTTCACGAGCTTTCAGTGTCGCTTTGTAGGAAGATAAACAGCATCTCGGACGCACCTGATCGGCAGAGACGCAGTTTCAGCTTCAACTTTGGATGTTCTGCTCTTGATTATTACTTCGTATGTTGTATTCGGCTGAAGTCCGGTGACGTTGTGCCAAAACATCGGGCAAGGCACGAGGATTTGACGCTTGTAGTGAGTCAACCTGCCGCAAAGTCTTAAGTTAAATTACGCTAAGGGAGGTACAATAGTGCCTGAAACAAGTTAGATTGTCGAGGCAATTTGAACTTTCTTCTGTTTGGAAATTGATACAAGACTGTATCGAAGTGAATCTGCCTTACATGGCAGACATTGGTAGACGCTCGGTGCGTTCGCTTCCCGAACAAAGATCCTCAACATCACAAAAACATTTATTATGATGGACTTGACTTGAAGTTGATGGCGGTTTGCCAAAACAATGCGATATTCTTTGCCAAGCCCTTGAGATGCCTCGCATTTTAAGGCCGTTATACCAGGCCAACACGAAAACGGTACAAAAACGTTGCACGTCTGGATCGATCTCTTTTACCGGCAGCGAAGCTTACCGGTATTCAATACTGCGCACTGATCGAACTGATGGCAGACTTCGTGCTTTTAAGGTAACGCAAGGTTGTCTGGAGCTTCAAGAAACTGTTCTTCGACACCAAACCACTTATTGATTTAAAGGGAATTCACCAGTCCGTTAATTATCTCCAGCCAAGACATGCTGTTGGCTGTCCCTCATTGTATCTGTAACTCGTTGTATTTGACCGTAAGCTGTGCGACTGCTAATGCAAAACATTATTTCTTACCAGGGTTGAGAAAACCCGTTTTTTTTATTTTTTTTAATCCACCTGGAATTTTTGTTGTTGTTTAAAAAAAAAAACAGGTTTTTTTTTTTGAAAAGAAACAGGTTTCTGTTCTTTTTTAAGAAAAACACAAAAACCCATTCTGAATGTTTTCATTACATCATGCAATATTACCATTTTCGGAATTACACAATAATAACTTGCTAAGCTGTTACGGCATTCAAAATTGAGGGTAAAGAAATGTACCCCATCTTTGTTTTCGCAGTGTTGTTGGTCAGTTCACTCCGAAGTGGTAAGGTTTGGCAAGCATGCACACAGCAGACAGAGAAAAGCCACTCCCACATAACCTCTGCAGTTTCACTTCAAGTTTATGTGCATGCCCTGCTATTTCAGCATCTATAGAATGCATTTTTTCAACATATGGCTTGATATGGTCCAACATCAGAAACAGTTTGGATGCAGAGAAGGCAGAAAATTGGTTGAAATATACCGATTTTACAGAGCTGAAGAAGATACCCAGCAGAATTTACTCACACTGTTCGAATCATTCTTCTCTTTTTTTTAAGTCCTTCAAATTTAATTGCTGTTCGTTTTATTCGATTAAAAAAAAATCAAAGTTAGATGTGCAAGTGTGCTGCTTATTTTACTTTTTACTTCATAGTAGATTTTTCAAAGGAAAAGTAAAGAGTAGATTTTTCGGTGGGTTTTATTGGTTTTTAGTGGGCTTTTTTTGAAAACAGGCGAGTGGTTTTTTTTGGGTTGGATCCAATTACATCAACCCTGTTTCTTACAACATTGCTTAAGATGGCACTAGCACTACGACTGAGTTCACTGTTTATGCCCTGAGTCACGGATACGCTTGTGATTGGTAACCCATATTTTAGCCCACAAGGTTTGCTTCAAAATTTAAATTCCACTTGCAGGAACGTGTTTTTCGAGCCCTCAAAGTTAGTTGTTTGAAATGGGAAGCTCTGACTGGATAGAATCCTGGTTAAGCTCTGGAATCAAGAAAGGTGATACGGCTAGAATCGGTGAATGTTGTGGTGATCAAAGGTCGAAGAATGTTTTCCAACCACTCATTATTTTTCACAACAACCTACATCGTTCGGCTGACTGGTCAGCAATTGTGACGTAAATACAACGATTCGGAGTTATAAAATATGAGTTGAGGAAAGAAGGCCTGCAGCTACACAAGAGGCTACACTTCCTACAGGCATGTATGATGAAGCTTTACTCAATTGATGATCTTTCAAATTGGGTAATAGAGTTACTCATGGTCAAATGACCAATGAAAGCGGAATTTAGCAATTTCCCTTAATGCTCTTGATATTCAGCGATTAAATTTAAGTTATAAATCCTTGAACAAATAATTGAAAGTTCAGAATGTTTTTGTGTCCAACTAAAAATGATATAACCAGATTTTTCTTATTTTTAGTAGTTTTCTTGAGCTTGTCTATAACAATTAAGATTATTGGCATTTTTTTACACANGAGCATATCGTCATAGATCGTAGATATTTTGTAACAACTGGAATGACGTGTTGTTTAGCTGTGAATAAGAGCGAGTTTTTGGCAATGCTGGTATAATTTAATGAGCTCTAGCAAGGACTCTGAGACGTGCGGTCTACTGATGGCTAGGCAACTCACTGACCCGTTACCCTAGCCCGGGCACGCTTTATAATTTCCCACAGGGATCCTCCTCTCTCTAGAAGAGGTTCTGCTGCACACGCACTAATGCGATTCGGGTCACATTAAAACAAAACTGGTGCTTATCATAATGGGATGCAAAAATTATTGGCAAAATCGCTTTCATTGTTTGCGTCGATAGCGAACATTACACCAGGACCAAGCATCTTCTCGGTGAACGCAACAGAAACATTACGACAGCAGTGTGCAACCCTTAGACCAGGATGGTGAACCTGTTTACTATCGCGGGCCGCATGAATTGTGGAGTATCGCTGGTGGGCCGTAAAATTTAATTGATTCCATTCTAAAATTCTACATTTATCTTCCTAGAGAAATCATCGATGGAAAACTATGTCAGGAGCGAGAGACTTCTCTTGACTTACCGTTTACATGTCTGCTTGTCATGGAAATTCGTTTGGATGCGACATTGTGTTCTAACTTGGGTAATAAAAAATTTTGGTGCGGGCCATATTAAATGTTCACGCGGGCCGCAGGTTCGCCAACCCTGCCTTAGACCCAGGTCTTAAACCACTCCCGACCAAAGACCTACTGGTCGTACAAGGCATCCAACGCAGCATCTTAAACGAGGCCGCTCCGACATGACGATAAAGACTCTCCCCTCGCGAAAATCACAACGAAGTGACGTAAGCGAAGCAAAATCTTTGGGAGGCCAAATAAATTTTGCTTAAATTTTTGTGCGAAATCTCGCTTACGACTACAAAGGTCAACGATTTTTAGTGAGCGGTTATCTGATCTCAAAACGATAAAAAATCGTGAAGTTTTAAAACTATTTCACAACTTATAAAGATAAGCAATGCCTGCGAGTATTAGAACCAGCTAGTTGGGGGTTTGGGGGCGCTTGGCGCAAACCTGTTCTTTAACTTCCCTCTGCAGAATAGTGCGCCGCACGTTCGTGGAGTGATAAATGTGCAATGGTGTGCAGATCATGCACAGAATGAAAAACCAGCACAAAAACAGAAACAAATCGAGAGGCTCACTTGCTGTTTTTCTTCTTCGGATCAGACACCTCCCCAATGGAGATGGTGTGAGTGAAGTTGCTGTTGGCCGGTTGCCAAGAGATACGCGCGCTTGCTTTGGTCACGTACTCGGCGCTGACGTGTGTTATCACTGGAGGGGCATCCCCAAGACCGAAGCGAAGGACACAGTGCGTAGGTTCAGAGCGGCCGCGCTCAGTTACTGCGCACACGCTGATGGTGTAACATCGCTGCGAGAGAGAACACGCACATGGAAATGCAGTAATGCTGTAATTAAAGAACTAATTGAACTTGTACTGTGTGCGCATTAACTGAGCGCGGAAGCCAGTTCTGTCAACCAATGAAAGACATTTCACCTCTGTGTGGTAGATGTGTTCTACAACAGCCTTGCTCTTGCTGCCATTGACAACGGTTGCCAGGGAACCATCAACAAGCACGTGGTACTCTTCAACAATGTCGTCCTCGCTGAGCTGCGGAGCGACCCAACCTGATAAAAAGAGCAAACTTCGTTTACGTTGCAATCAAACTTGAAAAACGACAAAAAAACATCACAACCGCAGCAAACGGCGGTTGAACAAATAGTCTACACAGACTCACCTATGATAAGACTATGTGAAAGTTTTTTGTCCACGCGTAATTTGCGAGGGTAGGGCAAAATGCTGGTCTGAGAAGAGCTTTCATCGCTTGATCCCGTGTATAGTTCATGGGATTCCACGAAGCTGCTGTCCACGCTGCTCGTTCCGGTCAAGCTGGCTGCTACGCCGGAAGTGACGTCGTAGCTTGTCGGTCTGATGAATACAAAAAGGAAAACCACATCTTCAACTTTCATCAGGGAGAGTTGCATTCAGCACTTGTTGCTAAATACCAGCTCACCTGAAAATAATGCTGGAGCCTTCTGGCAAGGCGGGACGCTGGCTGACAGGTCTTAACAGTCCGGGACTATTATCGGGCCGAGGTCCTGGTGCCGGCGCTGGCATCAAACGTTTCGTGTGCGGAACGTCGTGCACAGCTTCCAAGTAATTCGAGGGTACCAGGCCACGATGACCATCCATCAGTTCGCCTATAAATACGCGAAATGCATTTTGAGCTTTTTTTACACGGTGCACAAGCGCAAATAAACTCTTCCAATTTTACTCTATAACAAAAAAGAAAAAGACAATTTGGTTGCATTCGTTACGTTCGTCTACTCCGCATTTCAGCAAAAAATGTACTCGGTAAAGATGAATTTCAGCCTTATCGAAAGGACGACACGCGTAAGGACGACAACAATCAATCATACCAAAATTTTAAACTGCTTCTTAGCTTTCTAACATTTTTACTTTGTCGAAAAGCCTGTTTTGTTGTTTCACATCTGCACCCACAATGATACCCCTCTGTTACCTGCGTGTTTAATTCTTTCGAAAATCTTTAAAAATACCACGAGGTCCGACTTTTCTTTGCATTACTGTATCACTAAAAAAAAACAAAAACTTTAAAAAGTGCCATTCTACCCACACCAAAATGCAAAAAATCTTCCAGGTAATGTTCCATCCCATTCATGAAAAAAGTAATATATGCGTGTGGTCGTCCTATTGATTTTACACAAAATAGGCTGAGTTGTCACAAGCGACTCGTAAATTTATTTTGAACGGTGAAACTTTACTTTTTGTAGGTAAAAAAA
>JGI24159J19872_10002940_pt1 | contig 20774 bp, 9 predicted proteins | sample Ectturendosymbi4_FD_19872 | JGI IMG/M metagenome (IMG submission 19872) | reverse complement strand
AAATTTCCTGCGGAACACCTGACGATCTTTCACGGAACACTAGTTTTCCGCGGAACACCGGTTGAAAATCACTGGCTTAGACCACCAACAAAGCTACAATCCCCCCAAATTCAAATATGAAACACTCTAAATCAGTGGTTTTATCATTTTCAGAATGTCAAGCTCCCCTGCACAAACGTAAATCCCCCACTATTGAAGACTTCCTGCTGGCGACGGTTCTGGTTTTGTCACATCAGTGTTGTGAAATATGAAGTACTCTTTATCCCTCTCAAAGCAGCGAAGCCGTTATGAGACTTGATTACTGAAATGCCCCCCCTAACCTTACTGGCTGGACCCGCACTGGGTTCTAGTGTTGAAGAGTTCAGCAACTGAATGTCATTGAGAATACACTCACCTGCCATCGCAGGGTTGAGGGGACAAATCTCACTCTATCTCATGATACTACTGCATATAGTGTCAGTGATAGTTGTGATGCCGAAATATTTTTCTGATGCCGCTTCGCAAAAGCACGGTTTAAATGGTCAACAGCACGTAGTGGAGTTACTGACAAGACACAACCTGAGAAAAATGCGCCCACACTAGAAACCACCTCTCTCAACTCCCAAACTAAAAGCCCACGACGTGTTGTTGTCTAATTCTACAGTGTTCTTGCAAAGCAGCAACAATGAAGCAGACAAGCTCACGTTGGACTTGGTGTTCTGCCACCTTCCACTGCGCGGCACAGAACACCAGCACCATTAATCACTGGCATAGGCGTGGCCAGGGGGACCAAAGGGGCCATCCCCCAAAAATTTTTAGAAAATACAGTTATTTTGTGCTTTGCGGGGCGTTTTTCCAAAGAAAATAGTGTTATTCGACTAAAATCAAACATTTTGCCCCTCCCCAAAAATTTTTGGGCTGGCCACGCCACCGATGACTGTGCAACACAAGCCTTAACCTATACCTGCGACCGCCCGGTGTCTGCGCAAAAAATCTGCGGCAGTGTTGCCACTGGGGTCAGTCTCGTCAACGTCAGATTGTTGCCTTTTCAACATCAAACAACATACGATTTTTACGTTATGCAGTTAAATATAAGCTAAATGCTTCTATTGCCAATACCTCACTAAGCGCGATAACCCACCTTGATCCCGAAACAGAGCGAAATATCGTGATTAAATTTAGAAGTCGGGTATGCGTAACGTATGTGTTATTCTCAACGCAGTGAAGAGAGCTTCTTCAGATTGGAACGATAACCAAACAAACATGAGGGTGACAAATTGATGAAAGAAACTTAAAAATCATAAATCCAACTTATTTTCATCCTAAAAAGGAGAGGAAATGTGGAAAAACACCAGCAGCCAGCCCAGTCGACATCAGATTTATCGCCAAAATATCAGACATCAAAAATTTCATGGAAAACATCAGATATCACGTTAAAACATCAGAAATGGCAACAATGATCCGCAGACACCTTTCTGACTTGTTCTGATATGCACGAATGGAGCCACTGTGACGTAAAGTAACATTGCAAGGTTGGGAAACAAACCGAATCTCGGGATTGTATAAATACAGAACCATAACTGCAATAGAACTTACGCAGAAAGAACAATAGAATGCCAAAGGAGGCGTTGGTCACACTCTGGCGCCATAGCAAGTACCATCAGGCCGGATGCAATAATAATTAATTACCAGTGCGTTAGGCCATACTGGAACACTAGCTAGGCCGTATCCGTCCCAAAGACGGGGGGTTTCCGACCCCTGAATGCTCATATCTCAAACAGTAAGTTTGTTGCAAGCTTGCCGACAGGTTCCATTGCTGTGTGGGCCGGAGAGCAAACAGGGAACATTAATAAATACAACAGAAATCTTTGCAGCGATAGTAAATTGTTAGATCGGCAAACAACTTTATTAAATTTCATTCAACTTTCCACGAATGACCGAAAAAAGGTCATCACTAATTTCGACCTTTACCAAATTTCACAACATTACCAAATATTTTCTACGCAAATTACGTCAAACTGCTTTGCTTTGTATCAAAACAATATACGTGAAACGGCCATACACTGGGGATGACCCTGCAGTGCACTGATGGCCTTCTGACCTTCCTTATTAGCTGTATTCAATTGCTTTGCTTATTTTTCCAATTGCCAATATCCAGCAAGTGAAAAGCGATTAATCGTAAAATTGTTGCCAGCCCTAAACAAGTTTTCACCGAAGTTTCTACTGTTGAACTAAGAACAATAGGCTTTTTCACCTTTGTTTATGTTCAAACATTTTGGGTAATGCGTGTAATTCAGATGAAAACCACGTTAAATGCAACAAAATACACTTGGAAGCAAAGATGAAAGCTGATGTGGGCTTGATTTTTGTATTGAAACTTGTTTGTACTTTAACGGTGCTTGAAAATTTCCGTTGAAAAAGCGTTTGAGGAGAGGACCTCACAGCAAATCAAACACATAAGCATTTCAAAAGGCCTTTCTATCTCAGAAAGATTCATGTTCATAACATATTTGTACTTTTTTGCGGTTGCTGCATCGAACTTGATGCGTAGCTTTTCAGACAATGCGCATCTTGTGTCTACTCTACTGTAACACTTAGCAACTGGTTTCGCGGACCCCATACACTCCACAGCATGGGCCTGCACAACTCAGAAAGTTCGAAGAGCCAAACTGACCAACATAAATTTGCCGCAGGCCGCAAAATCTATTTCATTTTGTTTTAGTTTGAAAGAAATTCTGAAACGACAATTAATTATAAATCCGAAGTCTTGATGTTGCAACATTTTCTGCAATTGCGAAAACTCTCGAGGCCCGCGGGCCGTATGTTGCGCAGGCCTGTTCTACAGGAAGCGGCACTCTCGCAAGTAACAGTCCACGATCGAAAAAAGCTTGCAACTACGACGCGTTGCGACGTAGCAATAGCCACGCATTAAAGTTGATCGAGAAATGCAGAAATGATGACAAGTAAACGAATAACGAGGCCACTGAGCTGTTAGCGTACTTCCGTGAAGGTTAACGCCAAAACAGGCGATTGAACGGTTAGAAAAACAGCTGCAGCAATTTGGCGGTGCTTATTGCGTCCTGAGGTCCTTTCAGTCACCAAACGAAAACAAACAGTTGAAAANGAAACTTCACGCAAACTGCAGAAGTGTGATGAAAAGTGTGAATCGTGTAATCNAAGTATAAACCTTCCTTTTCAGTCTTTCTTACTTAAGTAGTAGCGACGCAAAGCACTACAGGCGGGGACGCCGGGGAGCGGAGGCATTGCTTTCTCTGACTTCTCAAAAGGGGGCAACGGTGGCAGGGGTGCCTTTTCCACATGCAGCATCATAGGTAATTTCATGGTCTATCAAGGTCGATTTGAAAAAAATTCATTGCAGCTTTTCGCGCACCTAGAAAATTCAGAATCGTTTCCTAAAGGTGATTATTATTATTATTATTTTGGAAAACGTTCTGCAAAGAAAGTGTCTGTAACCCCTGTGATTCAGCTCCAATGCCGTTGTACAACATTCTGTTTTGTCTGTTTTTATCGACCTGAGTTGTGCAGAAAGTGTGTGTTTGTACTTTGGACTTCGTGTCTGGAGACAAATAAAATAATGATAATACAATTTCCATTACTATTTATGACAGGGGTGGGGAACCTGCGGCCCGCGTGAACATTTGATATGGCCCCATCAGAATTTTCGTTATCCAAGTGGAGTACAACATCGCGTCAAAACGAAGCTCGATGACAAACAGGTACTTAGATAGTAAGTCAAAAGAAGTCATTCTTCCTCGTAGTTAGATAAACGCAGAATTTTAGGACAAAATTAATTGATTTTGCGGCCTGCCAGCGACAATACACAATTTATGCGGCCCGTGATAGCAAATAGGTTCCCCACCCCTGATTTATGCGGTCGAAATTGTTGCAGAACAAGTAAACACGTCAATCACCCTCATTAAAAGTTGCTTTTGTGTTGAACGCAAGCGAAAATATGTGATCCACACACCGTAGCTTGCTCGTTCATTACAAGTGGGTTATGGTTAGGCCTACTTACTATCATCATCATCATGCCGAGAGCAGTAAGAAGTAAAAAACCTGCTGTTTGTTTTGCTTGTTCTTCTAACAACAAACATGTCCGTTTTGTTTGCTGGTTTTACAGAATTTTTGTGAAAGTCTTCCAGTTTAAAAAACTCTCGAGTTTTGTCCAACCAATACTATTTTGAAAAGAAACAAGCATATTGGCTACGTCTTGTTTGTTTTTTATAAGTTTATATTGCCCCTAACTCTTTTACTGCCCCCCTCCGCACTACGGCTGCTCCGGCGACCTTGGCATTTGGCTGGAGGTAACAGCCATTTCGCAAAATTCGCAACCGGCCGGATATGTCGGCCCAAGGTGAAGACCTGTCAAAAACTTCCGAATTTTTTCGTTGCACCAGACCGCCAACTTAGATCTCCCTCTGAGCATACATTTTGTCGGCTACGTTGGTTCTCTTCGTTTATGAGTGGAGAAGATCTCAAAACTTTTAAAAGTTGATTTCTTTCCTGTTCTGAGATCCAACATTGAATCTTCCCTGATTAGAAGCTTGTTGAAACCCACAAACAATCAAACATGGTATTGCTGTGAGTGGCCAAAACTGAAAATACTTCGAATTCTTTAAAATTTCAAGAATATGTTGGATGTCAACTTTGCTAATTTGAAACTGCAAACAAATCTTCAAATTACCAGAACAAGTCTTATGAGCGTAAAGGCGACAAACATGCTGTAAGATTATTTTTTGTTTCAATGCTATTCCAGAATTGCAAATGCAAAAACCATCCCGCATTCCGCAACTGAACGTAGTATACGATTCAGTCTTTCTCTAAATGACTGTTTTCAACAAAGAATACTTAACGCACACAGACTTACCGTTGGTTCTTGGGGATATCCATCCTTTTGCAAACTGGTGCCCAAGAGAATATTTTCCCACTGACTTAGCACCGACAACTAATATCTTTATTTCAGGCGCTGGTTTCTTCTTGGGCATGCTGCTGGTTAGACACACAGCAACGTTCATGCAAACGGTAACAAGTAAGAGCACGGGCGCACCTCACCAGTAGTGACGGCTTATTCAGTCGATGGAAGACTGGATATTGTGGCTATTTATACCCTGTACACAAAAGACATTTTTCAGTTTCCGCTTTTGTGCATGCATTCAAGATTGTCACTGGCTCGAGTGACGTGCGACAACCTGCACTTAGAAGCACGAACGTGACTATAGCACCTGGTGCTTTTCGTTCGTGAAGGGTCGAAATGATCTTCACACCCTGCAAAAGCTTGGCACTGCGCATCCTACAGGTTTTACCAGCTGTTCATTGCGATAGTAAGTGCTAAGAAGCAACCGAGCCGCTACGTTGTCACAGCTTTCAACTCGCATTGTTGATCGCCGTAAAAACAAACTTATGACAATTTGACCAAATTCGCGCCTACAGTCGACGAAAATTTATTTATGGTGCGAACTACTTGTTGAAATCAGGGCATCCGAAACGGCTTGAACGTTTTACAAAGCATTTTTGCAGCTAATCAAAGTAGAAAAAATTACTTGAGGTGTGAACTTTTAACACCCAGCACCCTTGTTCTATCAGCAACAACGTCTGCTTGCCAGCTGAATCGTTATCTGACTGCTAACTGTGCGACGAAGTTTCAGGCAAGTGAAAGTTCTGCCGCCTTTGTGACTGTTTTACCTGCAAAGCACAACTGCCGTAAAACGATAGCACGCGGTGTTGTTACTTCAACGCGCAAGCTCTGCTGCTTCCGTCGCAACTCAATGCAAGGTTTGGCACTTTTACCGTTAATGCGAAGACTACTGTAGTATGTAAAGGTAGTTGCAGCATCTGTCTGTGGCAAGGCTGCAAACTGCATTTCCACAGACCCAAACAGATGATGGGTCCTCATAAGCCGGTGATGCGTGCAACTGCAAAATTCCCTTCACAGTCGCTGCGCGCGCGCGCACGTTCGTTACAGCGGACTGGATCACTTCCTCCTATTTAGACGCTTCCTGACATAACATCCAGCTGCGCTAAGGTTTGCAGTAAGTAGGTGGTGGTGTCTTAGTCCGACACAAATGCTGAACTCAAGCAGGGCTTGTTATTGACGCTAAAACGAGCGTCAAACCAGGCGAGCGCCCGGGCTAATTTTCCACGCGACCTCATGCACAGCGACCGTAAAAACGGTGCAACGCAGCCAACGCCCTTCAATGCAACAACATCTATCGTATTCGTGGCGCACGCGCCATGATGCTGTGTTGCGTCTGTGAGTAATTGCTTCGACTTGGGTTAAAAACAACCGCCAGGCGTAGCTACTGGTGCAACGGGCTACACATGTGCAAAGTTGACAATTGGCCTACGCCACGTCACGCTAGCGATACTCCACGAAGTTGAACGAGTAATTGATTGCGTTGTTCGCGCACGTAGGTTTTCTTCTAGTATGATGGGCCCGAATCAGACGGCGCGACTTAACCTTTGCCTAAATAAACTGATAGTGTTGTGAGTGCATGCATTACAAGGGCTGTTAAAACTGATTCACATTGAAGCCGCATGTAGAGGTGTAGGGGTAAAAAAATTTGTGGGGCTACAGCGTTTTATCCGAAAATGTACGTTCATGACAAAAAGTCAATTTTCAAAACGTGACATATAACTTATCAAGGTAATATACAGGCATATCGGCTTCAATTATCATCACATTACCACCAGAATACAATTAAATTGACATATAGTTTTTTTAAAGAGTACAGTTTCGATTCAAATTTTTTTGTGTTTAAAATGGCTTTTGGCCGAAAACAAAATAGCTTGAGCGGCTACTTCCCTCTCTGCACGACCTCCTCACTCCTACGCCTGTGGCTGCATGTGACAAAACGTACATTTTCACCGGCTGCAACACATCCAAGAAGATGTAAACTTGTATTTGCACGTTGTTGGTATCAAACAAACATTAACGTCACGTGGTTAGCTTGTGAGTTTTGGTCTAGAGCAGGGGCTCCAAACTATGGCCCTCGGGCCAAATCCTCCCGAAAAGCCATTTTATCCGTCCGTAAAGACAATTTGTCAAGAATGAAAAAGTAATGTATTGTAATTACGAAAAACTTGTTGATTTGGTCGATTGTAGCATATCCTGAAACAATCACATTACTTAAGATGTCCGGCCTTCGAACTGTTGTGTAATCAGGGCCGGATTAAGGGGGAGGCGACAGGGGCAATTGCCCTGGGCCCTCCGCTCCAAGAGGGCCCTTCCGTGAAGACATTTATTTGTTTTAAATAAAATATTCGTTTCAAAAATTGTCGTGATTCAAAAGAGATATAAGAATACAACTCTAGGTAGCCGCAACTGCACTGCGGCCTTTGTTTCGTCATAAAGGGTAATGTATATTGGAAACGCACTTTTCTTCCGATGGTTACTATTCTTGCGTTACATTATAAACATATGAAGCTAGTCAAGCAGTGTTGCCATTGCAGCTGTTTTTCTGCTAGATCTAGCAGGTTTTTCTCACTATTAGTTGGAAATTTTTCAATCTTGCAGCTAGCTGATTTTCTAGCAGGATTTTGAAAACCGTTTAGCAGGTAACAAATTCCTGGCAAAATATTTGTTCCAACAATTTTTAGAGACGAAAACTTAAACAATTTCTTCATCAAGAATTTTTTTACCTTCTTTCTGACGCTTTAGATTGGGCAACACAAAGACCACCAGGCACAACTAGCTGCCTTTAATCATTTGGATGCATAAATATACTATTGCTATTACCAGGGCCGGATTAGCCATTGGGCAAACTGGGAAAATGCCCGGGGCCTCGCGCATGAGTATCAAAACACTCCTTTGCTGGCTTTACATGCATTTATGATGTTCAATGCGTCAAGATTACAGAGTTTTTTTTATTACTGCGTCTAGTATACTGTATAGGTTAAGGAAACTGACAACTTGGCATTTATCTTTTTTGAATGACTTTAAATAATTGAACCAAACAGCACCACGCTTTTTGACCCACGAATTAGATCAAAATCAATGCATCCACGGGCGTACGCAGGAATTTTTCCCCGGGGGGAAAAGTCGAAATCTTTTCAGGTTGCCGACGATGTCATGCAAATGGACATTCACAAAACGCTATACCCTTTCTACCCATTAGTCTGTGCTGATTGAACCCCAATTCTCAATCTTTTGTCTGAAATGTTTTCTACACTTCGGTTATCAGAAAAGCTTTTTCTTTTCATAAAATGCTCAATGCCCATTTTTCGAGCACTTTCTACTAATACATTAGGTCATAATTTGAGAATAACCAACGGCCAGAACAACATGAGCGGTGAAAAAACACGAAAGTTAGACACTCTCGTAAAACTGTTTCAGGCAATGAGAAGTAAAACTATATGTTGACAAGAGTATTCTAAAGTTAGAACACCACGCAGGCTTTAAAAAAATGAGCAGATAAATTACGGAAACTCGCCTAGCAAACATAGTTTTGGACTTAGTGCTCACTAAGAAGTCAGAACTAAACCTTAACAATAAAGACGTATCCCTTCAAGCTTGCGTAGACGTATTCTAACAAGCCACGTATTTTTAAACTGCGTGAAAAAATGCCTGCATAAGAGTTATTCGATTACGCTATTCACTCGGGCACCTTGATAACAGTCTCACATTAACAATGGATTTTTCAAACTTGCGGAAGCACTGCTACAGGTTCACCCATGCTTCTTTTCACACAGTATAAAACTATACGTGGCTTACCGCTAGCAGCAGTCACTGTCTCGCTGCATTACCTGTCAAGATATCTGTGTTAAACAGTCACATGCAGGACTCCCATTCAGTGATTTCAAATAAACCCAGATTTAACAGCAAAAAAGAACTACGTATTCATACAATAGAAACTCAGAAAGGTTGTATTACGAACAAAAACACGTGAGTGTTCTTATTTGAATAGAAACGATAATCGCATATTGATTTAATCAGTTGCGAAGTACTTGTCGTGATCGTGAAGGTATCAGTCATAGATGAAACAAAGCGCTGCTGTCCACTAGATTACGGAACAGTTTGTAGCGGGGCGAATCAGGGGTGGGGGGCGATCGCGCCCCTCCTAAAACCTACGAAAGAACTTTATTCACCATAATTTTGTACAATGCGGAATATAGCATTCGCTATTTTAGGCCAATTTGCCATTCACTGTTTTGTCACAGCACTGTGAAGAATACTTCATCTCTCTTACAGTATTGAACCTGTTATGAGACTCGACTGCCGAATGTTACTAAAATTGCCTCCCCCCCTAACTTCACTGGCTGGACCCACCCCTGGTTACTTGGTGTAATTATTGTAAAGCTCCCATCGCAAAACTTCAGTCAAGTAGTACGGTTCAAGTTGCTTTTGCGTGATATTTCGTTGATAACATTTTTTCTAAACGATGAACTTTTTCATCTGCGAGAGAGTGTACACGTATCTTTCCTCAATACATATGTGAATAAGCGATTTGTGCAGTGAAGATGGTCAGAGAGTCTATGACAAAAAAGATTAGTGATACAACTTTCTGTTTGAACAAATTAATCACATGTGAACCGCCGTGCATGGTCACCCCCAATTGTCTCTGAAGTATAGACTGCCAGATTGTATCTGTTTTTACGTTTTTGCCCGGTGCTTCTGCAAAGTTGATGCAAGTACATGTGAAACGCTACGCAGTTGCGCTAAGCATTTTGGGGGCCTCGCGGTCACGACTCTGCCCGGGGCCTCGCGTTCATCTGGGCCTGGCTATTACCATTGGGGTTTCTATTACGACGCAGCGAAGCTGCTTCAAGAAGATAATTGCATCGTAATAACAAGCAACTGGATGGCTTGGTGAAGCTAAAATGATTTGCTTCTGCGCTTAGTGAGCGCATTGGGTTTAAAAGACTGCATTGACACAATACATTTTTATCCCACAACACATGATTTTTCCAGGTGGTTCAGTTACGCCAGTAAGTCGTAGGCCTAATGTCTGGTGACTCTGATCCATTGATAGTGAGTGCAAGACCAAAAATGGATACAGAGCTTTACAAGTTTGTTTTAAAACACCTCAAAAATAGCAGTTGTTCAGCANAATTTAACTATTTTTAGCAGATTTTAGCTGAAAATTTGTGACATGGTTTTTAGCAGGATCGAGCAGTTTTTCGTGACACGATTTAACAGGTTTAGGTGACAACCATCTGGCAACACNGTAGTCAAGCCATTTACACCGCATGTTATTGNGTGAAAAGGTTTTTGATCAGTCGATTTGTAGAGCGAAAGAGCAAAAAGCGAANTTGCAGTGTTTAGCTTGAGCGATGCCGAAATCTGTAATGCCATCAGCAGGGTCAATTGAAGTCATAAACATCGTATGTTTTTCTTTGCTTCAGGCAGCTATGAAACGAATTTTGAAACAAAAATCACACCCCTACGAAGTCTATAACATAAGTTATAAAGTCATAAAAAGCCATATTTTCCATGTTAGGTCACAAAGTCATATTTTCTATATTTTCAACCAAATTCAAAAAGGAAACCAATAAAACAATCTCAAAATATCGGGTGAAACTACTATATCACTAGGTCTACGTTGCATCCTGCAAATTGAACCCACTTGGTCACCCTGCGGACGCTGGCAAAGACGTAGGTGAACCAAGTTACTTGGAAAATATGTAACGCCCTATGCCTAAAACTGCATGGTCTTGCTTGCGCAAAGAAATAAACCAATGTCCATGCATGCTTTCAATTTGCTTCAAACAAAATACTGTATATGTTTTGCTCAGCTTTTGAGCCGTTGATTTCAGAGGGCTTCAACAAACCACGGAGCAACCATACCTTATGCCTATTTTCGCTGGTAATGCTTCTTTGTAAACCAGTTGTATATGCTTTAGCTCAGTCATTTTGTTTGGTCATATAAAGTCATATTTTCTGAAAAATAAAACCATATTATCAAGTTTTTAGGTCATAAAAATGGCCCAAGCCATAAGGAGCTAAAAATGGCAAAGTTTCTAAGGAGAAAAAACGCAGGAATCTGGCAGGGTCAGCTAAAACGCCGCTACTGAAACGCTTTTTTTCAGCAAATCTTTTAAGCAGCGACGTCAAAACAGTGGCGTTCACCAGAGCACCTGAAAATGTTAGTGAAAATCACGACGTAAGTTTCGAGGCACCTTTCACACTCAGACCGGCTGGCGATATTGACATGTTATTTTTCTGGTGCTTTCGTTTGTAATCTCTGGTTTCTGCTTATTGTTCGGGTGAATGTTGATTCTTGCCGAGTCATTCTCTAGTCTGTGGAAATATTTATTCTTAGTAAGGATACACTGTACTGTTTATATCATAAACTCTCTTCTCGCAGCTAACTGTATGTTCAGTTGAGCACCGTATTTATTCGATTGGAAGCCGCGGCTTATAAAGTTTATTGCATCATTTCATGCGGCTTACAATCAAGAGAGGCTTACGTTTTTTATTCTTTTTACTTTATCGAAAGTCACAGATGACGCTCAGTCTTTCCATGGCTACATTTTGTCGACCAAACTCTTCTTTCTCATTCGATTTTCATCAGCATCACGTGCACATCCGCCACAGGAGGGATTATGATAAACAGAAGGCAGTTGTAGTAGTGTAAGTATTTTTTTAAGGTGTTTTAGGGACCCGATTCGGGTCCCTAGAATTGAAAATCGGGTCCCTAGAACCAGAGAAAATTATCATCGAGTCCCTAGAATTAGGGAAAATCGGGTCCCTAGAATCAGAGAAATCCGGCCCCTGCAGGNCCATACCGGGTACCTAATATTTCCCTTAAAAAACCCTGGTGTAANCACCATTTAATACGGGAAACGCACGAGTACGCGAACGTCGCGAATNCATGTCAGGGGCTTAAATAATCTATGTTGAAGTGCCGTTTACAANCAAGGGCAGCTTACATTAATTTTNAACACCATTTCGTGCGGCTTACAATCAAAGGCGACCAACAATCGAGTTAATACGGCAGGCACATAATCGAATACTGGAAAAAGGAAACGAGAACGTTGCGAATCAGAGAAAACATATATTTACAAACGATGACGTCATGAAATCCGTCTTAGGGGCCCTCCAGTGAAAAATGCCCCGGGCCCCTCTACCCTTTAATCCGGCTCTGTGTGTAATAGCTTATGTGACCCTCGGACAAAAAAGTTTGGAGAACCCTCATCTATACTCTACTGTCTGTGAATTGTGCAAATTGAATGATAAAAATGTCGCAGCCGTTCTGATCTCCTTCAGGTGTTAGTTTGTAACGCGATAATTCGACATCACTGGCTTCATTTGCTGTACCAGCGTCTTACTGAACATTTTCGACAGTGCGTCGTCTGCTGCCAGTGAGTGACCATGTCAGTTTGTTCGTTTCCAAGTCTGACTTCAACGGATATAATGGTGGAAAAGTTATCGTAGATTGTTTTATAGTGGCATTTTAGATTTCTGAATTAGTAAAGTGTGAGCAAAACGTGGATAACAAGGCGCAAATGGCACCGACAAATGTTTTTCACACAATCAATGAGATTTCTGTGCTGAGAAAGTTGATCCACGCAGCTTGAAAACTCTTGGTCGCTGCACATCTTTTTATTTTCTTTTCTGAATTCTTTTGAGTGCTTAATTGCAATTTAAGTGCCAAGTTTGTAGTTAATTTTTTAAGTTTCTTACAGTAACTTCGCTACATGCCAATTTGGTTTTTATACTTGAAGAGTAACATTAAATTTGGGTCTGGTGAGGTACTGGCAAACAACAAAACCACTATTACCAACACCAAGTAACCAAGCAATGCGGAAGTTCAACCAAAACAAAGATTGAACAAAGCAAAGGTGTAGGAGCAGGCAATTGTTTGGGGTGCGAAGGATATTTTGCTCGAATTTCACCAAATTTGCCTGAAAAACCTTTATGCGACAAATTTCCTCCTACCAATTTTCTTCAGCTGCTGGTTACTCATCAATTCTCACAAACGAAAACACGAAGTTGCGAGAAACAGTTTGTTGATTTTATATACTGTATAGTTCATGTGCTTTCGATGACATACTAAACTTTTATTTATACACTCAATAACATAAAAGTACTATTTCCATATAGTAAGAAAATGTCGAAACTTCTGTACCCGATTCTTTTGAGATTTTGCCCAAATTTTCAACAAATCAAAACCTTTGGGGCTTCGTGTGCTCCCCAGCTCCTACACCACTGTACCAAAAATGTTATGCTCCGATACAGAGCTCTCTGCTTGAAGTTAGGCCCAAAATGCGGTTGCCCTACTTGGAAAGCTGAGCACCTAAATTCCAGACCAAAGCAACGTCGCTCTGAGGTGAGATGATGATTGAGTCTTCAAAATTATCCTTTTTTAAAAGGTAGAGAGAATAAAAGTTGGCAGACCCTAGAGAAGGCATCACCAACGTTTTTTTCGCAAAGGGCCAACCGGGTATGTGTGAAAACGGACGATCGCGGGTCGGATACTTTGCTTGTTCAATATAATGCAGTCAATCAAGACAAGCAGGGAAAAGAAACAATGCTCGGATTTCAACGCAACTTTCTATGGGACCCAGACCGGTTTTCTGGAGTCCGGATAAGCGGCAGTTCACTCCTATCATTGTATTTTAGCTCATATTGTATGTAGCACAATAGGGCGGGCCGGAAGAACTAACCCAGCGGGTCGTAGTTTGGTGATATCTGAGCTCTAGAGCGACGATTAAGTCCAGGCTGGAATACAGACAGGTGATTATGTTCGGACAACCAGATTTGAATGCATTGACTGTCATCATGAAAACTGCCTACGCCAATGAACTTCCACACGCTGAAAAGCCGATCACGATAGATCAAAATACCGAAAGCTGCTCGTCACCAGCAGTTCCAGCTGTGGTTACTAGTACTCACACATGGAATTTGCAACGACCCTATCCAACATCCCATGGGGTAATCTCCTGATTTCCACTCGAATGTTATTCTAGGGTGCATCATTAGTTTGGGGATTGTTAGCATAGACGTAGACCCTGTCTTTTAAGTATCCCCACAGAAAATAATCCTAAGTGAATAGAACTGGAGAATGTGCCGGCCAAGGGTGGTCTGTACGACGGGAGTTGAGTCTGTATACAGGTACGTAAGGTGGATGTATTCGAATGAAGCATTGGAGCAATGCAGTGTTGCTCTATCCTGCTGGTAAATCACAGTATCCAATGTCCGCTCCCCGCTTCCGCCTCAGGGCCGGGATAAATTTTCTTCTCATTGATTCAGTGTGTCGCTGTGTTCATCATTACCGGACGTCCATCAGCATCCTCGACTACAGTATGTATGGCCTGAAAACGCCATTACGACACAACGCGAAGGTGAAAATTTTCCTACCAAGGTGGAAATTTGCCTCTTCACTGACAAAATGAAGTCCATGAAATCCGGATTGGCTTCGATTTGCTGACTGATGGTTTGCCCAAAGGCACGTCTCTCAGCCTTATTTGCATCAGTCTGAAGTTGTAAAATCTGCGTCGTATGTGTAAACAGATGAAGATCCTCGTGCTTCATGCGCATAACTGAACTCCTTGAAAGATCTTCTCCTAGGACAAACGTCTTGTGAATTTCCTTGGAGACTGTTCCAAACATTATCTTACAGTCACGATGTGATTTTCTGTCGTGACTGACCGTAGCCGGCCACTACCACCTTTACTGTTATCCTATACACCTCCAGTCTCCCTGTATTTGTCCAGGAGGCGCTTTATTGTGAATCTGGTTGGAGTGTTTCTGCCTGGAAAGTCTCTCCGAAATTGTCGTTGTATCCGGACAACTGACTTCGTGGCGAAATAGGCCTCTATAATCTTGATCCTCTCCTGCACGGAATATCTTGTTGCTTGATCCATTGACGTTGGGAAATAAAACTTTGGAGCTCTAACTATGTTTTGCCTGGAAAACTGGTTTAATTTGATGTGAAATGATAGCGATAATAAAATGGCTACATCTTTTCGGACCACCCTGTAACAGGCCCGTAACTAGGGGGGGCAAATCACCCCTAAAATTTTTATCGCACCCCTGTAAAATGTGTCGGAGATCATTTGAAACTATTGGACATAGTTTAAAAATTTTGGGCCCTCTCAGAAAACTCTTCGCTCCCCGTGGTGTCCCAGGCAGGTTACGGGCCTGCCCTGTAATAAAATCAAAAGGCTGATTTTCGAAAGTTTACTAATGTATTTCAGTTCAAGGCTCTTTTGTTCCTTTTTCTTGCTTATGAGTTCTTCAAAACATGGGAATATGTTGCTGATAGCAGCACGCATTTTTGCATGTGCATTTCTAAATTTCGTCTTAATTGATCACAGAGTGCTAAATCCTGACTCGCATAGGTATGTTGCCGCAAATGGAATGAGCACAGCTAGTGTAGTTTCACAAATTAATGTTTACGCGAACTGTGACGCATAGATTTGAACGAACCTCGCGTTTTTGTCTGCAATCGATTGCGAAAGAAAACAAAAAAGTCGCAGAAAAAAAATAACAAAAAATCGAGTAATAAACAGATCAATTTCCTGCCATATTAAACCTATTAAAGCTGACGCTGCTCGCATCCCCTGCAGTGATGTTGGGACAGGGGCAAAAGAGTTTTGAGGAAAGTAGTAGGCTATGCATGTGGAAATGACGCCGAAGTAGTAAAGTGACAAGAGAGAGTTAGCTTAGAACTTTGAATGGATAAGTGATCTGTAGGCAACCTAGGGTAGCTCTAAGGCTGAAAATTGTACATTTTCAAAACGAAGCAATCTGCGATGGAAGAAGTAACATCTCCATATTCAAAAATTGCAGCTGCGGCAAAGATCTAGAACAGTGTGGTCCAACTACAGGCTCGTACGTGGCCCGCGAGCTTTCTCAGTATTGATTTAATGTTGTATGTATGCTATCGTAGGTCATTTTAATTATAACAAGCATAAAATCTTTTGATAAAATTGTACAATATTAATGACATTAGACTAGACTGTAGAGAGCTACTGAAAATTAGCTAGCAAAGACGGATTCAGCTTTCCTTTTTCTCTGCTGAGATATTATCAAATGCCTGAATGCTTCTGTGTTAAACACTGCTGTTTTTGAGCTCGTGCAACAGTTCGATCTTGCTGCATAAATTGGTAATGTAGCCAATGCGGTCAGCGCTTGCGCTGATCAGCCGTAGCAGACAAAAAATTATTTTGGATAAAGTGAACTATCGCGGAACACAATCGTAAACACGTGTAGTGGCCTAAAGGTCTGCAAAAAGTGGTGAGATGGTTTCTGGACGCAGACGATAATCCAGATTCCCACCAAAACCTACTTATTACTTTTTGGCCCATTCACAATGTTCCTTGAAATTTGCATGCAAATTTATTCAGTGGTATTTGCAGTAAGTCGACAAATTAACAAGCAAAAAGTATGCGAAAACAATTAAACTCCTTTGCGCAGCTTGGTGGATCTGTTTTCATGACATCACTTCCTACTTCAGTGCGTGTGGTAAAGTTTTATTTCAAGTTGAACACGTTTCAACTTTTACGTCGCACCATTCTCTAGTAAAATATAAACAGAAATGTGGTGTAGGAAACTCAAACAACAGACACTAACTGGCCATAAGGCTAGCCTCAGCTTTGTTAGTGTGGGCTAGACCAGCCAGTTGATGAGTTTCTTGACCTAATTTGTTTTAACACCCATTTCGGTCTTTCATCTAGACTTGCATAAACTCGTTTGACTCTTAGCCACCAGTGCAAGTGGTAGTTCAGCTACTTTGATGTTTCAGGTATGGAAGTTCCAGCCAAGCAACCGTATTTATTAACTTACATCATCCTGGTTTATAGCTTGCCTAGATGGATTTCGGAAATTCCATGGAATGCAAAGCCCTCACTTTCACATTTTTATGTAGTGAAGCAGAAAAATATATTTTTGTAATATAAGTTACAATTTCCTAAATTATACATTACAGTTCTTCACAGCTAAGATCAAAGACTAAGATCTTAACAGTGTATATATTTTGCCTACTAGGTAGGCACAGGGACGTCACGAGGTTAGATGGTGTCTGGGGCAAGAAGCAAGTTTGGCGCCCCCATGTTCGAACCTGAGGTCTTTCGGAAGCAAATGTACTGGGTTGAAGGAAGTACTTGTGACATTGTTGGGAGTTTTCGGCGCCCCATATTGACTCGGCGCCCGGGAAACTGCGCCCCTCTTGCCCCCCTCGTTACACCCCTGGGTAGGCATCACCAGCTTTTCGAAGTGCACGAAGTATAAATTAGAAAACAGGGACGCCGAAGAGCGGGGGCATGACTGGAGAGGAGTTGCCTTTCATAACAGTATCATAGGTGATTCCTTGGTTGATCAAGATCGAATTGAAGCAAATTTATTGCAGCCAGAGGTGGACAGCAGAGAGCTACTGTAACGAGCTTATTTTCCAGTAGCGATAACGGTGACGCCGCTCTTTTTTGAACAAAGTAGCGGTAAGCTGTCACCACTTCACCGCTAGCGCTATTCGCTATTATTGCGTGTGTGGTGGGTGGCCAGAGGAAAAAGTTCGCAAGAGCTCTTCCGTCCGCAAACATTGGTAGCACGAGGTATGACTTTGCCGGTCTGAAAAAAATAATACGTGTTAAAACTATCAACACGTTCCAGTGATTCAATGAAAGCAAACAAAAGGTTGTCGCAATGACCAATTTTCAGGTGGTGAACGCTGTTGCGGAGGCTTTGCTCCATAACATGCCCACTGAGAAAAACATTGATGACGCTGAGGACGAAACGAGTCATTGAGTTGTCAGTTTTGGCAGTGCGATCGAACGCCAGAAAGAATGTAACACATGCGAAACATCTTTAAAGAAGCAAACGTGTAAAGTGTTTATAAGGATGCAAATGCCTTAAGTGGGAATTATGTGCAAGAACAAGCAATCGAGTAGCTAGCCACTTACAGAAGAACAATCAAAAGCGCGAAATTATGAGGAACTTTTAAAGCGACGAAGCAAGAAGTGACTATATTAAAATGAAAGAAACAAAGGACGCATGAGGAAAACTGCGGGATGAGGCATGAAAACAACACGTTGTGATGCAGCGATTGAGACTATGTTGAATTGAATTTTTACAATGCAATGTTGTGTATTAGTTCTGTTGAAGAAACTTGTCTCTCAACACATATGCTGAAGGAAGTGAGCTATGCACTGGTGAGGAAAACGGATACAAATAACGGAATTCGGAGAGACACCTCGTCGATCACAAGCAAGCTCCGCGTTGTCAGATTTGGAGTGAAAGAATGAACACTGAGCAACGAACCATATGAAAGCATTTCACGTGTTGTTGTCGGCTGTTTAGAAGCAATAGGAGTACCGCGACGCAAGACCAGCATGTTTGGAAACCGAAAACTAACATAACAAACGTGACAAGGAACGAAATTGTACAGAGCATTGAGCGTGCACAAGAAGTGAATAAGCTCCTTGAAGAATCAACGCAATCACATGATCGGTGGCAAAACTATGTCATAGAAAAAAGAGAAAGCCAAGAGTCATTTGAACATATTGTCGAACGTTGGCTAAATTCAGCAAGTGACAACAACGACACGATGTCACATGATATAACAAACTTATAAGAAAACGTCAGTCAAGTGCACGTGTCGCCCTGAGATGACTACGAATGATACGCCGATACTGAAATAAAGAGCATGCTAAAGACAGGTTCCCATCTGAACGTATGCTGCGGAACCTCGGTGTGAGAAAGGTGTGAGTGATTGCGAAATACGCTGTAAAATTATGCTTTTATGACGTGTATTATTTAAAGAGAGAGAAAATAAGTTAAAACAGGAGGGTCACGCCATGGTGTATGACGGTGATGGGCAAAGCTAGTGTAAGCTATCACATGCAACAAAAATTATTACGTTGTGAAAACGTGAATATGAAATTCGCATTTTAACGTGTATTTATAGCAGTGCGTACAGGAATGGTGAGCACCGAGCGTACAGCATAAAAGGAAATGCGCTGGTACAGACGTGGTTAGTCTTGGGCCATCCCCTAAGTAGAAACATGGGAAAAACTCGTGACTATGTTCGAGTCCTGTTGCATCCAGGCATGTCCCCTGATCTCGTGAAAAGAGAGGGCTGGATTGGATGAGTTTGGCGATGTTGTTACTAACTGTACGGATAGCCACACGCACAATTAAGTGGTCCGGAAGCGCGAATTCTAGTCAAATTCAGCCAATCCCGGCCAGCAGGGATTGTGCGAAAGGTTCATTTATTCTGGCCCAAGTGCACCTAACATTTGAGATCTTCTGTGTCTTGTCTTGTAGAAGATTGACTTTTAGGGGATATGAAGAATAGTTCTAAACTGTTCTGACATGCTCTCTTGCATGTATTCTTGAGCTGTACACAGAGCAGCTTGATCACTTTCCATAGCAATGAAAGTTGAGAGTCTTGAGACTAAAACTTTCGAGAAAAATTACGAAAGACCTATAGCAATTTGGTGGTACGAACCGACACGGAAGTGCAGTTGGCAAAAACAAGACTAAATTCAGACATCTCTTAGGTGAGAGAAGTCTCATCTGTGAAAAAGGAGACTGATCTTTCGAATTTGAGACGCAAAACAATTTGGGAAACAATTTGCTAAGGAAGTTAATTAATCACGGTTTGCATCAGTGGAAATATGAGTATAGCAATGAATTTATTGTGCTTGCATGGTTATATGTAAGTACCGAGTGTTTTCATTGTATTGATACCGTTGGACTTACCAGTAAAACAAGCGTGCATTTTAATTTGGAAAGAGTGACTCCGATGCTTGGTCATTAAGATTAAAGCAGTGTAAGTTGGTGTGAGACATAAGACCGTTTAATTTAACTGACACTACTACAGTACAGAAGACTTTATTCAAAGTTTAAACGGTCTTAGAACAGAATTACATGCAACGAACAAATACGTTGGCGAACAAGCCGACTCATGCCTCACTCAACTGCCGAAGAACAAATGCCACGATTCAGATTAAAACAGTGGCGATGGGCGCCAAGCCAAGAGTCGCGCCTTGAGCAAAGGCACGTGATTAATTATTATTCCAAGTTGCTCTAAGACTCTTTTCGTGAACAAATTGAAATTACAACTCACAACGGGATGGTGTGCTTTGTCACTTGCCTTTTTGGCCACGGCCGGGAATACTGGTCAGAAAAACGCCAAGGAGTTGAGAGCTAACATCGTGAAGGCGTTTACCTGATGCAGTTTCGCAGCTACGAGTATGCCAAGTTCTTCAACTCACAGTGTCAACTTTTTCGGAAACGCAATTCAACAGTGCTGGTTCGGTAATTGTGGAACTTTTCGGCGTAACATCAACTTACTCGTACATCCGAGAGGTGGAAATTATTTTAAATCTTGCTAATGGTGCTCTAGTAGGATAACATAATTTTCTCTTTGATAAAAGCAAAACACGGCGTTTCAAACGTTTTGCGTAAATTACAGCTTGCAATTGTTCCAAGTATTTTCTCCAAATGGTCCAATTGGGCAAACGGGTTAACGTTATTCAGCGTTTGCATTTCGGAACAATCATTTTGACACATTTGAAAATAAGCATGAGCGTGTTATTCAACATTTCAATCCTGTGTTATAACGCAGAATGCAGATCTGATTACCAATGTGATTTGATCGCTGGCTCCTTCTTATTGTTTGGGTATATGATGAAGGCAGTGGCGGCAGCTCTTAAGAAGAAGCAATCTCCAGGGTTGTCCATGGGACATATTTATCTGTCCCATACCCATCCCATAGCAATTTATGCTTGTCCCATCCCATGGGATTCCCATTATATTATTATAATATTAATATGGAATACAATACAATTAAAATTATTAAATTTATGAAAGTTTAGGTTTAGTATCTACT
>JGI24159J19872_10002939_pt1 | contig 20776 bp, 19 predicted proteins | sample Ectturendosymbi4_FD_19872 | JGI IMG/M metagenome (IMG submission 19872) | reverse complement strand
TTTTACTTTTAATTTACTTGGACTGAAGATGCCGTATGGCGAATTCGATTTCCATTAAATAACATCAATGCGTGCTGATTTTTGTTACTTGTGCAGCGTGCACAGATAGTGCTTAAGTTGAAGATATGGGTAGACAAGAATCGCCGCAGTTAATAAAGGAAGGCACAGGTTGATTCTGATGCTCAAGAAACAAGTTAGAGCTTCCAAGTATTGCACTTACAGGGTATCAAATTTTCGTTCACCGCGAAATAGTTCAGGACCAAATGTAATATAAGTTCCAAAACCAACCATATTTCGTCACGTGAGCTGTATCGTAAGGCTACGACTGACGTCACAAAACAGGAGAAAGGTAACTGATACCATATACACGGCAAAACGTTCTACAAGCCGCAAAGATTTCGTCACGCTTTGCGTATATACTGCAAGCAGTTTTATGCGCACAAATACATAGTTTTTGGTTGACTGCTGAAAATCTTTCTCAATCCAACTGCTTCAGACCGTACCTGCAGATACTCGATCGAAGTCCACGTACAAATTGGAGGTGAAAGCGCCAATCAAGTAACCGATCCCTGGTCCGATGTTTTGAAACACGAAAGAAATGCCTGTTGATAAAGAACGCATTAGGCTTGTAAATAGAAGCGTCCGCGAAGATCAGGCGAGCACCGTTTCAACAAAACCAGTTGCGGGAGTAATTTGAAACACGCTATCGATCGAGATGTCACGATTTTCAGCGAAAAGAAAAACTGAATGCATCGAAGAAGACCAATTCCCTTTTTCGCTCGCGTTAAGTGATTCTAACAGCCTTGTGAAATACGCTCGTCTCAGTATAACAAAAATAAAATGACATGAAGCGTTCATCTGGAAGACGTACAGTGAACTTCGTGGACTGGTACGGAAAATCCCTAGCAAAACACAGTGTGGCGCACTTTGGGCATGATCCGGCGCAGATGGAGCACTTTTGCGGTTGTAACAGATCGCGCACGAAATTTCTTGTGCTTGTTTTCATGTTTCCAACATCCACATTTTGAAAGTCCGTCCAGACAGGAGACGACCCCAGCCGCGAGTCAGATTACGGGAGGACAGCCGTGCGTGACGAAGTGACGGATCGCGATCTCGTCCGTTCTCCGCCCTAACACGAATTCAGAAACACCGAACTTTGACCCTTTCGTCAGGATGAGTACCAACTAGTAATCGGAAAGTAAGCTCCAAGCACGTTACTCAAATCCGCTACCGGCTACTTTCAACCTCATAGAAACTCTCCCGATTTTTGTGTTGCAGCTATTACGTCTATAATTCTGCGTACCTATCATAACCTATTTCAAACTCTTGGTTTCTTCTTCAAAATGTCGCGGAGCAGCAGAGCAAGAATTTATCCAGTATCGTGTGCGCGATTCTCAACGTCTCACGTTAAATCTTCTGGTTACCCATCAATGCCAGGCCGAAGGAAACAACGGCGTAATTTTCGTCAGTCGGTCTTTCGTTGCCACCTCCGTGTTTTTCCTACTGATGTGGTTATAAGAACGCTATCTTGTATCAGCGAAAATGCTGAAGGCTGTTTTTATTATTATGTTGAAGAACGCGCATACCAAACGCTTCATTTTACAGCGAATTTTTGGATACGGTAAAATTCTACAATACCTCTGCTGAACTGGGTATTTCAAAATACTGAAAGTTATCAATTAAAAATATATTCTACAAACAGGGGTTTTCAAATCTTCTTATTAAAAAAATCATCAAGATGTTGCATGACGTAAAAGACAAATGAGCTCTGTTTAAAAAAACTGTCCCAAAAACTTTGTGGACCGTCATGCAAAGACTTGCCGAGAAAAAACAAATTTGGTGACAAACACTGTAATCACTATTTTTACTAGTGCAGTGAAACTTTCTTACCCAAGTATATTGGTGAATTGGAAGCTGAAGCAAAGTCGTCGATGTATGATGAACTGATAGGTATGTGCACTGTTGTGCCGATGCCCTGAGAAAGAAATTGAAGAAGTTATTCATACTATTCAACAGAACGCTTCGGAGTTTAGAAGAGATCAAATCCCGCGTCGCGTTAATGTCGCAAAACTGATTGGCACGAACACAGTACGAGTTGATTTTATTGGCGCAAACATTAAACAGTTTCAAGCAAATCAAAGCTGCAGCGCTGAGGCACCGAATAAAAGCAGCATCGTGCAGTGCTGGCGAGCTCGCTCGCATCGAAAATCGATAACTGCGTGCGGGAGGCGTGATTAAGGAGATTGGCTGTCTCTGTCCAATATCTTCTCTGTTTAGAAATACGCAAAATATTTGAGGGATCGGTGGAAAGTTAACGCTAAATCGCTTCGCTACACAAAGGAAACTCCTGCTGCGAAATATTGGCAGAACGGGTGGGAATCCTGATTTTCAAGTTTTAGTTGATCTCAAAACTGACAAAGCCGAAAGCTGTACAAAATAACTCAAAGAAATTTTCGCGATGAAGCGTGAAAACTAAAATTTATATAGTCTTTGGGTTACAGCGCAACACTTGACGCGGTTTTAACGAGCTTTACTTCGCATTTTATTCTAAACATAAAATCAATGAACGCACCTGGTAGCTACTATATTTGCCTTTTGTGACAAGCAGCCGGAACATTCACACAAGATTGAAAAGAGCGTAAAATTGTTTGTAAGCGACAAGAGACGTGCATGCGGCCACAACACAAGGGATTCTGTACTCTACCTATCATTAGCAGAGACTGTGGCAAACCAGAATCGCCGCCGGTCACCCACTCATTCAGTTAATGGTTGACTACAAATTTTTTCTTTCGGCGGCTATCCATCTCAACGAAATGCGTATCAACTGGCCATTGTACGCGATGTGTCTCCTTCTGAACCTCGTTCACGTACCAGAAAAAATATAGGATGTCGAGTTGCGGCGTTTCGCCACGTGCTTTAATAACCGAACGAACGTGCATTTGCAGGCTGGGGATTACTTATACCAGATGTCAAGTAGTTCCTCTGTAGTAAACTTTCGCGTAATGTTGGGTCCCACTGACACCATAATCATATAGGAAGTTTTTAGCAAGGCCGGACTCTACACGTTGGTGGCGACACTGGGTCTTCACCCACGTGGAGTGAACTTCAAGTTCAACTGCGGTTGTGAACTTCAACTGCACAGCACTAAATGCGGATGACATGTTTCAAACGCAATAATTTGACCGTTAGGAATGACTGCGTTTGGTGGCCATGCGAAAGCTTGCACTTTGCAAGCTCGAGTTTTGTTAGAAAGACACATGAATTTCAAATGAGTTCCAGCAGGGAATTTCAGGCCTGCTAGAACAAAATTAAAATTATAGTTTGCTCAAGTTTTCCCACTGTGCAGTCGCTTGTATCAGGGCAAATCAAAACGACGCCTACTAACCACGGAATAACTTAGGCTTAGGCAAGGATGTCCAACTTGTGGCCCGTCGAGTGTTCTTTTACCTCTCGTACGCATGCTGTGCTGCAACGTACACAGCCTGTAGAACGCAATCAGCAGTAAAGCTCACTTTTAAGAAATCTGATCCGAACTGCTTTGAGCGCAGTTACTGTTTTATGTAGGTCGCTTGTAATAATGGCAACAACGGAAAGCCAAAAGTTGAAAGTTTGTGGTAGTGTTAGAGATGGGCGTCGGAAGCACTTTTTCCAAAGGGCAATATTTTTCCAGAGGGGGAAAATTTTACCAACTCCGAAAATAACAGAAAAAAACTTTTTCTACTAAAAAGGTAAAAGCAAAAATTGAATTTCAAAATCCAGGGAGAGGCCAAGGTCCCACGCCCCCTTCTGCCGCCCATGGTGTCAGCGCATTCAAAAAATGTGAACCGTTCAGTACTTCTTCATGCAAGTTAAAAACAAGCCAGTTTGTTTGATATGCAACAAGCAGTTTCAGACTTGTAAACGTACAACATAAGAAGATGTTATGACACCAAGCACGCATCTTCTGAAGCTAAGTCTACAATGCAAATTCACCACTATATCGTGCCACGAGACTTCAGCCCGCGATGCAACCTGCTGAACAGTTGTGGTCACTCACTCGAAAAGGTTGGACACCCCTGCTTCACACGTCAAACACACGCTGACCGTGGAAAACAAGTCTTTTAATCGTTGCTAATCAAGCAGCAGGACCAGGCCCGCACCGAGGGGGCAATTCCCCCCCCGAAATTTTCAAAATCATATTCAGTTGTTAGGTGCAACAAGTTACAACCATTGTGTCCCACCGAAAATAGTGCAACAACAAGTACCAATCATTTTGCCTCCTCCCCGAAAATATCAACTGGATGCGGCCCTGAGCAGAACCATCGGATATGTTTTACATGTTCCAATTGCATCGCTCTGATGAAGATACTTGCGCAGTCGTTAGAACGCTGGTATGTATTTTCTTTTCGGAAATTTACTTTTGCTGACTTGGAATATTTTGATTATACAGTGTCTTGTTGTTCTCGGGCTGAACGAAAAGTTTCTCGGGTTGCATTACCTTGTTCGTCCTTAACGTGGATAAACCACGTTTTTACAAAACTTACAAAAAAGCAGCGCTTCGAGACGATGAACTATACTAATTGCCCATCAAGTGACGTAGCAAGCGAGAAGATAAAATCTTCAGAAAAATCAATCTCCCTATTGAAAAGTGAAACCCACAAAGAAAGTTTGCGTCGCAAAACCAGAAAATGAACGACGCAAAACTAGCAACTAGGAAAATTGCTCTTCGATAATGCTAAATTGTAGGTGAATGTGTTGGCGNAGTTCTTCTAGAATCTACAGACCTCTGTTCCAAAACATACAACCTGAATTTTTGACCAAATACAGAACAATGACGAGACTGAAACACTGNACAAATCGTTTTTAATGGTAAATGGCACCTACATCAGTTGAAGCTCTGCACCATAATGAGAACAATGCTCCATCACCGACAAACATTTGAAACAGGCACCAGAACAAAAACTGCATAAAATTTTTCGTATGGAATAACCGCGGCATTGTCCCTTCAGGCATCAGTCGTCAAAAACTCGTCAGACTGCTATTGTCAGGTTTGAGTTTTGATACGTGAGTTCTTGGCCTAAGGCGTTTTCGCAGTGGTTGAATACCTGGGCATATGCAAAATCAAACATCGTTGGAGGGTTAGGTTTTGCGTCTGCACATCAGAGTCCAAGCGTTTCGTGGCGGCCAGCCTCATTGGGATGACTAAACAAAGCCTAAACATCGTAAGCACCTCAGGATGTTTTCAAGCTAACCTTGTCCGCTTGAAATTGGCATGAAATTCTTGTCAGCAATTTACCGTGGAAAACAGCCTCGCTTCTGATTTTGCCCAGCTGTGACCCTTCACATCTTACTTTATTGTGTTGTTTTTATCGGTAGATTGCGATGTGTTTGAACAACAACTTCAACCGTTTTCAAACAAAGAAAAATCGAAAACACAGGAAGAAATTTTATCACAACTTTCAAGCTTTTGCTGTTTTTTCATGACAGTCAAAAAAACAATTTCATCAGCATTCTTACGGATTTTCAACCGGGCAATTTTTGTTTGGTTGCGTGACGTTTCACAAATTTTTTTTATTAATTTACCTGCAAGATCTCCCCAAGGATCAGCACCAAGTAGAGATGCGAGTTGTCTGCGGACGACGTATTCGCTCCCGATCCTTCCAATTCAGAGTCGCAAACATAGCCAGCCTCCGACGTCGAATTGCTGAGTCACATTTACATCCTGCTGTAATTTGAAGCTCTTCCTCGAGCGGAAACCGCACAAAATCAGAGCAAAGGGCACTGCAACTTAGTCTGTGGTTTACGGCCGGCAACGCGAGAAACATTTCCCAGTTTGTGGTCGTCGGTACCCTTGTTTCGTTTAGATATTTGTGAGTGCGTGACATTTTTGAATAATAGCGCGATATCACAAGCGCCGTGTGGGGAGGATTTCGCGTACCAGTCCCCGAGAAATCAGTAAGCAAACACACATTTCCTTTTATCTGTCTACTCTACAGCATTCAGTTCGGTTTCATTTGCACACGATTTCTGTATTCCGTTCGGGAGTTTCACAAGTGGTCTGCATGGGCCAGCTCCGCCCACTTCCGCCGTGGGCCACGCGGTTGTTTTGGACCTAATGAATGCTACAGTGGTGGCGAGTCAATGGCAGAACCGCGTGTGAATCGTTTGCTTGCACCCACCCATTAACGATGCTGCACAACGAAAATCTCCACCTATATTAAAAAACGGAGAGGAAACAAGAAGACTTAAGCTGGATGCACACGGAATGCGTCCTACGCGTTTTTTGAGCGCATGCGTCTGATTGTGACGTCACGCCCTTTTCTGATGCGTCTGGTATGGTCTGCGTTCGAGTAGGAACCTGTTTCTATATTGACGCATCAGAGTCACTGCTCTGACTCACTTTTACTTGAACGCAAACCATACCAGACGCATCATAAAAGGATGTGACGTCACGAAATCAGACGCATGGGCCCAAAAAACTCACAGGACGCATGCCATGTGCATCCAGCTGTAGCTCACATTAGCTATACAGTAGAAATACCACAGGCAGTCATGCGCAAACTTTGTCCCGAAAAGCCCAAAGCGATGGGACCTGACATCTATCCGACAGAAGACTACCGTAAGGCGAAAATGGTCCTCGGAGAAAAAAATACTTCTATGCGGCGAAACGTGAAAGACAATCAGGACGACCTGCACTAACAATCAGCTAAATAAATTTGAATTCGTTTTAAGAAAACATAAGCATTAACTATTCCACAACGTTGTTGTGGATCGTGCAATGGTCCGCGAAAATCATACAGATTGAAATGACAGTTTGAAGACATGTGGAACTAACGTCAAAACCGTTGAAACGTTTGCTATGTCGGTCAGTCGTGTTTCACGCCGATACTACGACTGAAGTGAGTACAAATNAGCTGTTTGCAAGTGAGGCAAGCGGGCATNCTGAGAAACAAGCGCAATCTGTAAAGATANCCAACTGACCACATTCAGTGCAATATCGTCTTAACTCCAAACCCTTCTACGTCACAGCGACTCAGTTAAGCAGTCCAGCAAACAACGGTGCGTCCCTTGTTTAAGACGCTACAAAGCAAAAGAAAATCGCGGCAGCGAAAGCAAAAGAGAAAAAAATTAGGTCTCGCGACGTTCACAAGTTAAGTAGTAAATAAGTCAGCTAAACTCAACCAGGCCTTGCGCATACCTGGTTGGCCGGTAGGGGGCGTTGAGCAAATGAGGAACAGCGTTGACAAAGCCACCAACTGCGATCAGCAATGACCCCANCCCCATGATACGCGGGCGATGGCGCTTGCTGCTGAGCTTGCTTACCTGCAGTAGAAAAAAAAAGATCAAAAATAAAAACANACGTACAGCTTTTGCGTCAACGATGCCCCTCAGTTTGATCCGGTGCGAAAATTCGGAACAATTTTTCGTTTGTGACGAAAAACTTTTCAGTGACCTGGTAGTGCATGCGATGACCGTATAAAAAAACACGAGCACAAGCGTAGAAAACTACAGATGTTAGCAGTTTTGATACTGCTGTCGAATCATGGCCGTAAAAAGAAAAAGAGATACTGGTCACACCTTGCAGAAGTTGCCGGACTCAAACGTCTATTTTTTATTAGGACGATATAGGGCCTAGGCATTGGACGAATACATAAAAATAATGCAGGTCGTAAATCAAAGGTGGAGAACCCATTCACTATCACGGGTCGCATGAAATGTGGAATACCGCTGGCGGGCCGCAAAAAACAACTTCTTGTTGCTTTTTCTGAGAAGTAAGATCTGAAGTTCGTTATGTCGTATTATTATATTATTATGCTGCTTAAGGACTACGTGTTTGTCTTGGTCAGAGACTTTTCTACAAATCAGCGCGCCTATATGGCATTCATCAACCATGTGATGCAATATGAGGATAGAAGTTCTACAACCGAAAACATTTCAAATCATGAAGCAATTTTGAAGGTGAAAATACCAGCTAAAAACATGTTTCTCGCGTTCTTCATAGTCAGCATTGTGTTAGAACATGTTTCCTAACCTATTTTTGGCCATACCTAACAATCATCTCCGAAATCGTTACGTCCTCCTGTGTCTTTCTCCTGTAATGTTTCTCTAGTCCAATTTGTGGCCTTTTTACCTGCAGACATTTTTGCCGGCCCTAAAAATCCATCAGTGAAGTTCACTCTTAGATTGCCATACTGCAAAAGCGTGCGCCTCACGTTGAAAAATACTTGGTTACAGACTTTCCGGGGCTTTGATTGGGCGATTCAGTGTTTAGTCAAAACACAAATCAACGATTACAGGTTAGCAGAAAAAAATTTGGGCAGGGTTGAAATATCAGTGAGTTTCCGCCTCAAGCGCAACATTCCAATGTGTTTCAAAGTCTGGTTTTCCAAAATTAATTGAATACAGAGCTCACATGCACATCGTCGTAAAAATTTAAACCAATGGTTCGTCATTTGAAATCTACATGTTGCTCCCGTGGTCAATCTGCCTAATTGTTTAAAACGTTTTGCAGAACTCTCTACACGCCTGTAGCAATTCACTTTGTTTTTTTCAGCGATGGCGCACGTCATCTATCGAGCCGGGTCTCAGATTTTAGAACCCCCAAGCCTTTCCTGGCTAAGGCGCTTACTTCTACGAACATGGTCTGGAACCCCCTTAAATAGGAGGGCATACTGCTTAAAAAGGTCATACAACCAATCGAATCAAAACAATCAGTGAGCTGCAAAGTATTTGTGGACTACGACGGGTAAGTTTCTCGAGAACGCATCACAAAACGACTCTATTGTTTATAATCTATTTTCTACGAGCTTTGTCTGACTGGAAGGTTGCTCGTGCCACTTTGAAATGACACCAGAAAGGCCAGCTTCCGGTTCCTTTAAGAGCTAGCTTTGCATCGATGTGGCTGCCAGCGTCTGATACAGCCCAAGTAGTATTTCCGGTACAACACTTGTTTGCAATTTGCACCAACTGGCCAGCAAAACGCAGTCAAACACATTTTCTGATGGTAGATTTCGAAATAAGAAATCCCGCGCTGGGGAAGGAGCCTGATCGTACGCAACCTGTTTTTTTAACAACGCCTTGCAATCATTACAGTTGAGAACGAGTTTCGTTGCTTCACTGCCTTGACTGCATGTGGTCACGCCACACATGGTCAATATTTGCATTAGCAGAAGTACTACAGGTTGTGTTATTTTTTTAATTTTGGGTCAATGTCCAGGCTTTGCGTCCACACGAATATAACACTGAGAGTGCAAACCCTTATTTACACGAAAGTGGTGTGAGAGTTCCCATCCCGTCCCACTAATGCAAGTTGATTCAATAAATCGGGGCGCTAGTGAGATCAACAGGCTTTTGTGGAGAGCAACAGTTGCCAAAACGTCAGTACGCTATATACTTGCTTATACTATCGCATATTTCGTAACATCTGCTGCTTGGTCGTGGTTGGATGTGGGAGGTGACGGCTTTAAAACCTTACCGCAACAACGAAGAGCAAATTTCCGATGTTAAATGATCCAACGATGAAACCGGCGAGTGAGCTTGAAATTTCGAACTGCTTTTCTATGGACGTCAGTACACTTTTTGTGTAAATGGCCAGAGCTGCTTGGGCGCACATCACGAAACCAGCAAACAGCACGAAGAGACGAATGGAGTGCACTGAACAGCTACCGGTCGTAGGGAGTTCGACGTCTTCTCTTCCGCCATCTTTAACGCTCCCCAGGCTGTCAGCTTTTGTGGTACTACTCATCCTTGTACGTGAGTCAACCTTGGTTACGTCAGGGGTCATTGCGCGACACGCAACACTCAGCAGTTTAAGTATTTCCGTTCTATATGTTTAAAAGATGCTGTCATATCTTGAACCCAGCACTGCGTAAGTAACAAACAGAATGAGATTGGATTTCGAAATAAATCCAAAAATCATTTGGTAACAATAGCATTTCATTCCACTTTGCTCAAATTCTTCTCATTTTTAGGTAAACTACAAACAGCTTTCACCCAAACCGCTGCTAAGAAGTTTATTACAGTACTATTTTTCAAGGTTTACCTGGTTATCGGATAGCTACAAATTATCGACAAATGAACGAATTTACGAACTTATTGTTAGAGTAATTCAAATTTAACTGTTTTTGAAAACACGGAATCAGTCCCAAAAGGTAATTACTGGCTCTCATCTACTATTCTTTTTCAGTCTTTGTTCACACTCGTACAAATAATTTTTCTTGCCGATAGTGCGAACTCAACCCACTTGTTTTTCTAACAAGTCTGATGCAGGCGTAGCGCAACATGTTGTACCTTCTGTTGGACACTAAGTAAGAGACCTCCGTCATACGAAACAACTTCCCTGACCACAAAACTACTGAACCCTATTGGACTGCCTATAGTCAGTGTTGCCAGATGGTTGTCACCTAAGCCTGCTAAATGGTGTCACGAAAAACTGCTGTATCCTGCTAAAACTCTTGTCACAAAATTTCAGCTAAAATTAGTGGAATTCTGCTAAAAAATATGCTATTTTTGAGGTGTTTAAACTAAACTTCTAAAGTTATGAATCAATTTTAGGCCATGCACTCACTATCAGTGAACCATACATTACTACTTCCTGGCGTAACTGAACTACCTGGAAAATTCATATGTGTTGTGGGATAAAAACATATTCTGCCATTGTAGTCTTTCAGCCCAATGCTCTCACCAAGCACTGAAGCAAATCATTTAGGCTTCACTAAGCCATCCAGTTACTTGTAATTATGACGCAATTATCTGCTTGAAGCAGTTTGATTGCGTCATAATAGAAACTCCAAATGATTAAAGGCAGTCAGTTGTGCCTGGTCCTGTCGTTGCCCAATATAATGCGTCAGAAAGAATGTAAAGAAATTTTGATGAAGAAGGTGTAAAAGTTTTTGTCTCCAACAATTGTTGGAACAAATTTTTGGTCAGGGATTTGTTACCTGCTGAAGCTGCTAAACGGTTCTTAAAATCCTGCTAGAAAATCAGCTAACTGCTAGATTGAAAATTTTACAGATAACAGTGAGAAAAACCTAGATTTTGCAACAACTCAGCTAAATTAGCAACACTGCCTACAGTGCTACCGCCGGCACAGTCAGCCCAATGTAAACGCAACGCGGTTTTTGTTTCCATCACAGGTTACTTGCAAATATCCGAAGAAAAAAAGCTCAAACGAAGGCCTTCTCTCGCAAGAACGCCATGCTCCGAGCTTACGTATTACGCGCGAGAAGACAATTTCGATTTCTGCCGACGTCTCTGAAGCTTGACCAGTCATGACGAAACATCAACGCCACGGCCGAGATCAAGAATTTCAGAATGCCCTAACAAACACAACAACTGAAGCTCTTTCGCGAGTAGCTCCTTTGTCCTTTGCCGCATACGTTTGCAAAAGTTAAGGCGTCACCTTAACACTGCAACAACAGACACAAGTACTTCGAAGGTTAAATCCTGCCGACTTTCAGCTTATCCACGTTTGTATTGTCCGCGGTCGTTGCAGCTGACTGAGCTCATTTTGATTTTTGCAGAAGCACAGCAGTTGTTCAAACTTCAAAAATTTGTCCTGATACAATGAAGCTCCAGTTGTTTAAGTGCAATGATATTAACAATTTCGTCCAACTTTACAAAACCTCTTAGTCCCTGATTCATTGCCGAATGTCATGCGTCATGCGAACTACACATGAGAAAAGGCTAAGCTGCTGAATTTTCGATAAAATTAAAACAGCGAAACAGTTTTGTGTTCCAAATTCAAATAACTAGTGATTAGATCATCTTTGGAAAGATTAATAAGTAGTCTAGTTAAAAATGAGTATTTTTTGTTACCTCAGAACGGTTATGCCGAATATCAAAGACCATCGATTGAAAAAGATAGACTTGACATTTCACTTAACTGCAATATTTGTAAAGCCACAACAGTGACCCACGCCAAGCGAATCTATCGCAATTTATGTTCACTTAACTGCATGCATAGTCTTATGCCATTTTTGCTGCTGGCGGATGTTGATTTCCACGTTTTATCAAGACGTAAAAGTCATCCAAGCAAGAAAATATCAAGGTTTTTTTCGTAGCAGAGTAAATTATTCCAAGGCTGCCCGAGATGCACTTCGTGGTCTGACAAAGTGAATTTGAAGTGATATAGGGTGTTCGCAGAAGTTTGACCGCCACAGTCCATATTACAAATACGGACTTAGCAACGACTAACCCAAACGTTTTCTACAAATATGCATGGAAAAGCCTTGCAAGCTGTGCGGCAAACAAGAATAAACTCTCAAATCTTAAAAATAGCGCTTTTCTGTTGATAAACTACGTTTGCGCTATTGCGCATGGTCCGCTGCAGGCAATACCAATATCTTTCTTCCTCTTTCCCTTGGGCAATCTTATAGATTACCGTGTAGTCTCTGAGACCTAATGTTCCCCTTAAAAAGTGCAAATGCACCGCACTGGGGGTACATTTCAAAGATAAATACACCCCTCATACCTTCTGATGTCCTCGTTAAAACATGCATAACTTACTTGTAAGAGTAATCAGGCTATATAGATAAAACAGCTACGTGCTTAGATTTAGAACCAAACTAATTGTCATACTGGTAACTGGCTTACGCTAGTAATTTTGGGCTTGATTACAGAAAAACTTAGCGTGCGTATTTTCATCCTCCTGGCTGGGCCCCACTACCTACCGGGCCCGGATACGATGTACCTCTTATACCCCCCTTTCGTAGGCCTTGCGTGGTTGGAAACCCTTGTTTTATGCCAGTGATCAGAAAATTTTCGTAATGATGGCGCAAACCACCCTTTCAGTCGAAAATAAAGGCACGCATGCTTATTTTTAAAGGCCCAATTTCAAACTTAGTCTGTGTTCAGTACCTGTTACATAACAATGCTATGTTAATGAGTGTCATAACCCGCTTAATGACAAAATACTTTGTTTTAGCCCATGCAACCGGCGCAGGACTGTAGCTCTTAGATGCCACAACAGTAAGTGTTGCCCGGCCCAATAAAATGTGCTGCACGGCCCACAATTGAGCCGAGCCCCAAAGTTTGCCCGCCACTTGTCTATACCATTTGCCATGATTTGTTCTTTTCTGTTGAGTCACCTGTACGCAGACACATGGCGTAAGGCTACGCAACTGTAAATAATTCAATGTCGTCCAATATTGCAATACACATCGCAACAGTTTGCATGCTAATTGCAATTTTGGGTATTTTGCACCTCATTTCAACACCATCAGTAACTTCACAACCATGGGCGTCGGAAGGATTTTTTCCAGGGGGAGCCATTAGGTGATTTTTTCAAAATTTTTCTAGGGGGCACTACAAGTGGCCCCATTTGGTTTTTCCCTCTCGAAACTAAGAAAATAACCTTTTTTTGCTAAACATTTCAAAATCCAGGGGGGCCTTGTCCCCCCTGCCCCCCTTCCGACGGCCATGTTCACAACCACACGAACTGCAAGCTAAACACCAAAGGTCACATGACCGAGTGAAATGCGTTCGGTAGCTAGCTGTGCCATTCGTCCTGTAAGCTTCAGCTGCGAAGAAAATGCAAAATATGAAACCTGAAAATACAGCCTGATGAAAACTTCTTCACCAATGACAATATTTAAGTAATCGGCCAAATTTATGGAAATTCGACAACATTAGTTAAGTTGAATTGGGCAGCGATCTGAATGAGTCCAGTTACGGCCAGAAAAGCGTTGAAAAAGTTTTCAATTCAACCAGTAAAAGTTGGTTGTGAGTATCGCGATGCACCAGGTCGTGTCTGTCATCATTACGGCCAGCTTGCGGGTTGCTCAGCTGTATGCTGTCCGCGTTGCCTGACGTTGCACACAAGTGAATCCTCCGTTCCCATCTTGGTTAAAACATGTTGTAGAAGAAAAAACAAACACTGCCACTAAATCATTTACTAATGGCGTAAGTAACTGCTCTCCACATGTGACAAAAACAAGGAACCTATCTGCAAACTCAGGAAGGAAATCGACTTCACGTACAGTAACAATACGCATCGTCAATCCTAAAATCTTATTCAGAAGTATCTATATTCAAAAAAAGAGTGCCAAGATCACTTTGAAACGAATCTTTGCCCGACTCATGTGTTTTTGTCTGGATATGAGTTGACTTGCAACACCATTTGCAGTCACGTTGGGATCATATCGAGCGACCGAAGCAACTGGTGCATCTCTTGTGGCGCTCCAGGAATCGGAAATGATTTTTTTTTCAACCACTCTGCAAGGCAGTAGCAGATAATCCTGAATGATGAGCCGCTCGTCTTGGATTTTGTTTGTTCTTGATCTCAACTATATTTTATTGATTGATAATAAGCAAATTGTTTGAAATTTAAAAAAAAAAGGGGGGGGTGAATCGATTTAAGTATTTTAAAGGTTATACGCAGTTGACATCCACAAGGCTTTTAATCCACTTGATTCGAGTAAGAACCCCGAAAGTGACAATAGAAATTCTGAAAATGGTTTGTGGGACATCGACCATGTTCAAATGCTTCGCACGCAGTCTTTTCTCAACAGCAGTGCTCCGACGTAAGGACTCCCATCTGGAAAGTCAAGATGCTAAAACGTGCCATGCACCCCAGGTAAATCTCAAACAATCAAAAAAATGTTACATTTTAGAAAGTTTTTTACAAAGTTTCAGCGAAGTGCTGTGGTAGAAAATTGGGACAGCTGGCCATGGTTCCGCCTAATCCGAGGAACAATTGTGGGAGGTCCTCATTTACTAATCGAAGAAAATTTATCTCTTCTTAACTTCTCTGTTACACATCTGACGTTTCTGAGTGTATATTTGCTTTGGTCTCTCTCAATTCTTACTCAAAATAGTGTTAGCTCGACCAAGCGCACTGCTTCCTTGGCTCATATGAAAATGCTTCGACAGGTTCGCTTCCGATTTTATAGTACACCTTGCTGTCAAGTTTTGCCTTTTGGTTGTTTACCACTAAATGTCTTTTTTTATCATTTCAAATGTTTTCCATTTGTTGCACCACTCGTCAGCTTTTCCTTTATTTGCATTTTGGTACAGAACCGGGTTAACATGGGCCCAGCTTGGCTTATTGGGTGCTTTCATGCACACTACCCATGCTCTTGCTTGCTAACACAGGAGGTCCCAACGTAGCGTACGTGTACCCCTAGGGGTACATTTGCCTGTCTGAAGGGTACATTTAAGGTTAACAATAAAAAGGAAAAATATATCTATATAATATTTATTTACAAATATTCTGAAACGCAAAAGTTCTTTTAAAAATTCAGTGGAATTTCTGTTATATCACTCAGCCTTTTTGTCATAAGACATTTTAGGGGTACATGCTCAACTGTCGAAATTCTGAAGGGGTACATGGTCAGCGAAAGATTGGGAACCCCTGTATTTCAACGCGTATGGCAAGCAAGAGAGATGCTTGATGAGAGTTTAGCAGTGGAATTAGCAGCGGCCGGTATCGTAAATTATTGTTATCAGTGTTCAAATACCCGTAAAGGCGGGATGTGAGCACAAACTTCACCCAGTATTGACCATCAAAGAAACTCTTTGCACAGTGGAGTCTGCAAGTACCCAGAGAGAATGTTTTCAGAGAAGGCCCACCAACAATGAAGGTCTGCTAACTCTTCTGTGATTGAACCAAACCAAGGCCTAGTTAGACAAGGCCGTTCAGCGTGCGTCAAAAAACGTACCTACGCCACAGCGAGTAGTCATCTATCCGGGTATGCGATCCATTCGGTTGTGTTGCGAGAATGTTTTTGGCGATATTTTTATTCAAACTATACAGTGTACACGATCATGGCAAAACTTTGCACAAATTCCTTGACATCAACGCATAGGCGTAGCCAGGGGGGCCTGAGGGACCATGCCCCCCCAAATTTTTAGAAAATATAGTCATTTTGTGCTTTGAGAGGCGTTTTTTCCAAACAAAATAGTGTTATTCACCTAAAATCAAGCATTTTGTCCCCCCAAATTTTTTGGCCCCTTCCTAACTTTTGGGCTGGCTACGCCACTGCATCAATGACACATTACTGTATTTAAAACAAACTTTTCAGCGGTTTAATTACAACATTCATCGTGATGGCTGTGCTTAAGTATGAAGTGAGTACTCACACTTGTCAAATCAAGTTAAAGTCTGCAGTTCTCTTTTTTGATAATTTATCATTGGTAAGTAGATCACTTCTTTTAAAACAATAATTGTTCAGCAGAATGTTTGAATGTATCCAACAATAAGCCATCTTTACTATTGTACGTGGATCATGGTTGTTTTCACAAATGTCCATAAAAAATGGAAAATCTTCGGCTTCCAAGACCGACTGCGATAGTTTACCAGCAAAATTGCGCTGGGAAGAACACTTCTGATACTGGTCAATGTCACAAAGCTTAATAATAACCAAGTATCTTGTCAAAGCAATGCGAACCATTTCCAGTGATGGAAATAAAAGACCACCCCTTGAAATGCCTTAATAAAAGAAGCTTCAATGTACTGGAGATCAGCAGTATCACAAATCATTAGACGTTTACAGCAAACGCACAACCGTTTGTTTATAGCAAAGCAAACATTCCCAGCAATATAAGTAACTAGGGGTAAATCTCTTCAACTTTCACAAAATCGTCATTGGATGGCAACACAGGCTGCTCATTTGAATCGTTTGGTACGCCACCAAACTCATTCCAATCTTGCTCAAAATTTGTCAACGTTATTTCCTTTTCTTTGAGTTTCAGCTTTAGAGTAGAAAGCAAGCGAAGTTTTTTCTCAGTTTCAAAAACTTGTAAAGAAATATTATACTTTCCACCAGAAAGTTGGCGATATTGACCAAAACGTGCCTCGAGGCAACGTCTGAACTTTCCCAAATGCACATAATTCAACCCAGGCTCTGACAAACAACAACCTGCTACTGCAAGGAGCCCGCTGCACGGGTTTACTTCGTTGCTTAATTTCCCACAATCTCTAGAAGTTTCTTCCCATGCCGACAGACATTGAAAAAAAATTAAAAACGTAGCGGTTCCGTATCGCGTTTGGTCAATGGCTGCTGGTAAGGGTTTTTTCATAGGAGGCCTTGATTGAACGGAAAGGCACCACGTCAATGGCTGTTGGTAAGTTTTTTTTTATAGAAGGCGTTGATTGAGCGGTAGGCACTACTGTTTTCTAGGAGGCGTTGGTTGAACGGAAAGGCGCTACGCTGTGATGTCGTCATCTCTCTGACGTGTTGCTGACTCGGTTTGACGTGCCCAGTCAAACGTGACCACGATAAGCAGGAGCGTACTACTGTACTTGTGAAATAAACGAGGGCGGCGCATAAACTGCCCAACTTTTACGTTTTATCAGCAAAAATTTCTACCCTCTTATGGAAACTTCAGCAGCCGTGAGCACATTGCTCGTGATCGCTGAATAGAGGTGAGCAATGTTTCCCCTTGTTTTCTTTAGGTTTCTTACCATTCCTCGCGTGTTGCAAGGCTTTCTGTCTGCGAGTGCGAAGGAAGTGAAAATAAAAACACTGTATCTAAATATTTCTGCAGCCAACTGTCGAAGGCTGCTTAATGTGGATTTTATAGACGCAAACAGCAGTTTTTCCCTGAAAACAACCAAGTCACTGCACATTCTCACTCGTCAAACTCTTCGAAGCTGCGCTCCTGACAAACGTGGTTTAGCAAGACGAAGAAGTTTCTTTTGTGTATATTTTGCAAAACTTGTTTGTTAAGAATTTTAAAACAAAATTGTTTGTTGCCGATGCTTTGCATTTTTACGTTTCAACAAACCTTTATTATGACAGACTGCTTAGATGTAAGAGTGATTTTATAGGAAAATACACAACAGTGCTATTAGATGACTATTTTTTGCTGATAGCAATTTAGTTTGAATTAAAAAGTTGAAAAATGTGTATTGCAACATGCGGAGCACAGTTTGTAATTTGGTTCCTCTCACATTCACGGCCAATAAGTAGCTGTGGCATACCGTGCCAGGCGCGCAATCAGGGGGGCATTTGGGGCATTTACCCCCCACCGAAATTTTCAAAACATTCCACAGCAATTTTGACATATATGCAGAAACTTTCAAAGAATAAATATGAAATTTTGTATTGTAATCTTTTTTAGGAAAAATGTTGTTTGAATTTTTCTTTGTCCTACTGGTTAATTATCTCCTTACAAAATTTATCCTCAGACAGGTCATCTGAACGAAAATTTCGTAAATGATTGGTATCCACAAATATGCTGTAATTGCCAAAACTTGGGAGATAGTTTGAAATGTTGGTATTTCTAAGCAGTGGCGTACGCAGAAAATTTCTGAGGGGGCCAAGTTTCGTCACAATCGTGTGACGTCACATATCAACTTCAGGGGAAGTGCCGAAGGCACGACCATTCGTGGGGGTCCGGGGGCCTGCCCCCGGGAAAATTTTGCAAAGTTACACCTAAAAATACGCATTTTTGTGCATTCTGGAAGCAAGTTTTAGTAATGCTTTTACGAGACTTATTAGCCGGTGTGACAGAAAACTGAACTTTTGTTGTCTGAGGCTCATGAAATAAACCTATATGCGTGCTTGGATGTTATAAGTTTTAGATATGTATCGCTTATCGAAGATGCCTATTGAAGTTTGTGGGCTCAAATCTCACGCCAGCCGAAGCTTTTTTCTGTTGTTCATTGTTACCTGTGTTAAGTTACTTAACAGCCACGTGTGAAGCAATTTTGTCAGTGAAAGAATGAAATCGTAAAAAGAAAATCAAGCAGAGCAAACGTACAGTAGTCGTAGAAAAATTTGCGTAGTGTGTATATCAGTGACTAGAAAACAAGGTCAGTTTATTTTAAATTGAGGTCCTTGCCCCCCATAGTTACGCCACTGCCGACTACTGTTTATACATTTTTTTACTTTTGAGGTCTGAGGGGGCCATGGCACAGTGGTCCCCCTCCGTACGCTAGTGTTTCTAAGACTTTTTTTATCCTTTTTTTCGTGTACCACTTTTTCTGAAACAGGCCTCATTTCGACCTCATGAAACTTTGTAACATTACTGCTGAACCGTGCAAACTGCTGAAACTTTTAAAGTGATAAGAGAAATCTTGACATGTTCATTGTTATTAAAAAATTTTATAGCCACGTCAAGCCGCTTCTTCATCTACAACAGTGCTCTTCAACAGGGGTTCCACGGAACCCTAGGGTTCCGCAAAACATATAGTGGAGTTCCGTGAGAGTATCTCGTTTTTTAGGGGAAATTATTTTTGCTTCGGTATGTTGATGCGTCATTATGAAATATTTTAGATCACCGTGCCGCATTCAGACTACAAGAAGGCCAGTTAGTTATACAGGAGGTTGAGTGCAGATAGCAGAACAAGAAATATTGATAGCTGTGCGTAACTTGTTCATTGTTGTGCAGTTAAAGAAGAACGTTATTGTTGCATCACAGTTATACGATGCTGCCGATGTACAGCTCAAAGTAAAGTAGACTGAGCAGAAAGTAGATTCAGCCTGAGTCTAGGGGAGAGTAGACGGAGTCACAGACTAGAGCTGCTGTTCAACCTTTGTGGAAGTAAAGTAAAAACAATGTTAAACTCAACTTTTTACTATTTTGTGAAACCAGATGAAACAAAATATCATATTTTTATGTGAAGCGAAATAATAACACCACCGAAGGTGTGGACGGTAATGAGCAATGTAGTTCGAATGTAAAAGAGGGACCTGATCCGAAGCGGACCAAATGTAATTCAATTGCCAAAATAAAAAAATGGGACGGCACATATTTTAGATGGGGGTTCTTTTTGCCGGATGACCAAATTCTGAATGTAGCAGCTAAATTCCAAAAATGCAAGAAGAAGCGAATCATTGAATTTGTTGCTTTTTATAATTAGGGCCGGATTTAACTGATGCGAGGCCCTAGGCTAATCCACTCGTGAGGCCCCCTCTCCCTTTGTTACGAGGAAAAAATGGAAAGCGTTAACCAATTTGCGAAAATTCGAAAATGACGCTCTGAAAGTATTGTCAGTAAAATACTCTAAATCATAACTGGAGTGTCCCACGATCACTGCGCTTGTTGCTGCCTTCGACGCAAAAGCGTTCAATTGCACGGAATTGTTGAAATCCTACTTGGCTGGCGGGAACAGGATTATCAACTGCCACAGGCAAATCAACCGAAATCGCCACAATTAAAATATTTGACAAAACACATGGCCTACGTTTTTTATAAGAATCAAAACTGTTATTTCTTATCTGTGTTGAAAAAAAACAAACACACTGCACCTATATAGTACGTGTGGCGGCATAAAGACTTTAAAGCACAATGTTGGGCAACGTTGTGACTCGCTTACCACGGCTGTAAAAATCTCACACACACGAGCAAAATACGTGACGCAAAATGCACCCAAATGGCTGTAACTGTTACGTTCACGAATCGCGTGTTTCTTGCTTCAGACTGCTTAGAATCGAAAGCAACTGAACTGTCGCGTGAAAAGATGCGAGGTTTAAAAACCAGAACCGTCGCCAGAAAGTCTTGATTGGGGGATTTTAATTTGGCAAGGGGACTTCATATTTCTGAAAATTTGATAAAATCTTCACTGATTTATGATGTTTCATATTTAAATTTGGATGGGCTGAGCTCACCAACGCCCACCGTGGTGGCTGGACTGGTTTAAATTTCGCTTATTCTGTCATTATTGAAATACGTATAAAGAAATAAAAAGCTACAATCATCGAATCAAGTAAGCCTGAACATAACACAGTAAACAGTGAAAAAGGTTTTGTCCTGCCTTCTTCATAACAAAATTATCTAAGAATTCATTACAGTTTGTTTGCCTAAGTTTGTCACTTTTAATGTACCGAATGCTTAGTGTAGACAACCTCTC
>JGI24159J19872_10002935_pt1 | contig 20789 bp, 18 predicted proteins | sample Ectturendosymbi4_FD_19872 | JGI IMG/M metagenome (IMG submission 19872) | reverse complement strand
AAGGTGTTTTAGGGACCCGATTCGGGTCCCTAGAATTGAAAATCGGGTCCCTAGAATCAGAGAAAATTATCATCGGGCCCCTAGAATCAAAGAAAATCGGGTCCCTAGAATCAGAGAAATCGGGTTCCTACAAGTCCATAGCGGGTACCTAACCGTTTCCCTAAAAAAACTTGCTTTTATTAGAAAGTCTTGCGCCTTAGAAAAAGACCCCCAGGCTGAAAACCACTGACTTAGGTGTTAATATGCAAAAAGCGTGAACTTCAGTCAAACAGCGTGGCAAAAAATCAAATCCATTCTACAATAAGTATAAAATGAAAAAGAATCGAGAAGAGACCTCACTATATCATATCCTCCGATGTTTAGTGAAGCAAAATATGTGAAGTTTCAATTTCATCAAAACAGCATGGATTATTAATCTGCAGTAAAGCTTCAATTGCCTTTATAGAAACAGCAACATCAACGAAAAATAGGTCGCCGTTCTACAAACTTCTCTTTGAATGCAAATTGTTCGCTAGTATCGTAACCAGTCGCTTTCCGAGATTTTGATTATAAAATTCTCAAAGTCTTTCTGAGGAACTTGAGGTTTTCTGAGGAACTTAAGCTTTTGTAGCAGGTAGGAAGTTTTTCATCTTCAGGTACATCTGGAAGACAGACTTTTTGCACGGATTTTACTTTTTGTACGGCCCTGATTGTAGAAAGCCTATTATAGTGACAGCGCAAGATGTCTGTGACGACAAGCGATCAAAACCTAGCAACAAAAGACATCAATCAAGTTACTCCAAAGGTTTTGAAAGATGTATAGCCACAAAATCGTCAGCGTGCAAAACCGGTTCTTGCGACTAACACCCTTCAGCACTGAACATAAAAGAGGCCACCGATCGTTACGTTGCTTTAAAACTGAAAAATTCACTTCAGTCAATCGTTTAAATCATAACGTAAAGCATTAAAATCTTGGCAAATCGTGTCAGAAACAACGACGCAAATATTTTAAAGACGTAAATTTTTTGATGAACACATGAAATGATCATGGACTTTTGGAAAGTTACTGTTTCACGACTCACATTTCTGAAAACCCACACACGGATTTGCAATGTAATTCGTTTCAGTTTTGTTCCTCAGCAGCACAAAGAAAATAAGCAATTCATTTTGCATCGTGCTTAGTTATTAGCAAATCGGTAATGGTTATGCATGAAGAATTAAAGAATAAAGAACATGCTATTGATCAGGGCGTCTCTTCACGCTTTCTGAGCGACCGTGTTCGATGATTTTTGTGTACGCAGCAATCCAAGAACAAAAATCGGGATTAAAATTGAACTCGTGCGAGGCGCCCAGTTTTCAAACTAAACTTCCTGGGCCCATCGTAGTAAGATACGCATTGACATGTTTGCCCGGCAAAACTTGCATTGGTCAGAGTAACAACATCAACAGATTAAACCAGAGACACAGACGCGCGCCACGTAGCACCCAAAAATGTTGTTAATTTCGAAGAACCCAAAATTTTAGGTTCTGTTAATGACCGGAAATACTCGATTATCCCAGCCGCCAGCGTAACCTTCTTCAGGAGCATAGCCCATTGTTGATTCCCTGAATGACTTCTACACCCGTAATTTTCAACCAGTTCCCGGCGGAAGATCTTCAGCTGTCACGTGAGAAATTCATTACGGAACTAATTATCCTCTACAACCGGTTCGAACCTTTCATATGTTACGAAAGTATTAGAAAAAGTTTGCAGCGGCTCAGAAAAGGTTAAAAAATCTTGTTCTAATCTATGTTACTGCTTATTGTGCTTACAAGCAACGCTTAAATCAGTGGTTTTCAACCTGGGGGCCGCGACCCCCGGAGGGGCTGTGAACCATTTTTGGAGGGGTCGGGAGTAGATATTTTATGTACACAGCTGTATTACATTTGGTTTATTAGAGTTTTAGATATGGCGGGGCGTTGGGTTATATTGGGTTGTTATAATGGGCCGCTGTACAAAAAAGGTTGAAAACCACTGACCTAAGGGTACTAAAAAAGTTTTATTGAATTCTGCCATCAAAATTCGTTCCTCCTAGAGGTCAGTCTGGCGGCGATGTCAATACTCTGATCGGAAAAGTCTGTAACGCTGAGTTGGTGAAACTTGTTGCTTTTCGTGAAAATCTAATTGACGTTATTGTGTGTTTTTCTCTCGAAGATCGCAAATTGATTTTGTGTGATTGTCTGTGCAATTAAAAGTTAGCATTTTTGACACTGCATTCCAGTTTTAGTTGTTTTGTGATAAATTTGATGATTATACGACATTCCTTTTTTCTTTTGTTTTGTCAGAAATCCACTTGCCTTACATTGAGATGATGTGGGAACCAGATTCAACCAAATTCATGTACATGTCTCCCTCTGACTACGTAGCTTTTCTCAAGCAAACTAAAAAAGAAATGGGCGCCAGAAATATACCGGAAGATCGGCATAAAATTGTCGGACCTGGAACCTCTCGGCCTTCCGCAGCTGCAGCGTACATTGAGAAAATTGGCAAGTTTGTCTTAAAAACTAGTATGACTTGATTGGAGCTCGATAAGTTCAAAACGTACGTTTTGTGAATCGCAGTAAATTATGAATCGAAAAAATATACGTAATGATTGCATTTTTTGCATGCTGTTTGGAAAGTTGCATTGTATGCTTTTGAATTTTTTTGCAACAAACTGAAACCGTGTAATGGATTTCAAACCACTGTCAGTTGCTAGACAAAAAATTAAACTCGTATTTCCCTGACAAAGCTACACATCTGCTGCGTGTTTGTCGCATAACTTAAGCTTGTAATGAAAGAAATTATGAAACAAAAAACAAAGAAGCAAGACTCCACGCATGCTATTCGGCTATGCTGGAAAAGGCCTTGAATGAAACTAGCATGTACTTTGTGAGTAAAAACAAAGCAAGCGAAAAATCATTTACGTTTTCTATGCTTTCCTAATTCTTTGGAAAGTTACTTCAAGCTATCATTACTCCAAGAATTTCTTCCTAGGCGTTTATTTGTTTAAAGAAGGATAAATTAATGCCACCAAAATATCTGCATAAAACGTATTTCTTGTTCTAAATCGGCATTCCTTGGATTTCGGTGATTCATTGAGTTTCCCAATTGCCATATAATGCCACCCATAAGTATAACTAACTGACGACCCAAATTTTTAACGAATCGCATCCTGATGAGCGCAATTTGTGATATCTTATAATATCAAACTAACAGCTTCAATACAAAAGATACATTTAAAAACAACCCAGATTTGAATCATTTTTTTGCGACTTATTCATGCATGCAACAGATGAACGTTTGACAGTGTCAATATCTGGAAATTTATTTAGGAGCGGTATAGCTTCACTAATCAAGCAGTGTTATCTAAATTTGTGTACTCAGAATACAATGAAAATATTGTCGTACATTTTTGCGCGCTTTAATAAAACGACGTTGATGAGGACACCTGACCATCCTACAGAAACATTGATAATGTGAAGAGCATCAACATCCACTCAATTTCGCACAATCTTTTTCTCTCCGTTGGGTCGTGGGGCAGCAGCCCTAGGAGGTCTTGAAACAAGTTTTCATCAATTTGTGATCATTCATAATTCTGCTGGCTCCATTACAAGTTCAACCACGCCACCTGGACATTGTTCGGCCTCTGGATCTTTTTCTTTGGTGTAGCGAACAAGTCTTGCTTCGTAAACCTTTTTGGCGAAGGAGATCGAAGATAAAAAAGCGTGTGACGCAATCATTGACTCTTTTCGCTGACAGGGGAAGGTAGCATCGTAACATGCAAAAGGCGGATGATCACTTGATGCGCCAAGGAGCTATGCCAGACCGAGGCCATAGGAAGATGCACTGTCTGATCNGTGTTATACAGGGAGTCCAGAAAGTCTGGGTACATAGGAGATTTCACTATCTATTTTATTTCTTTAGGTTATGTTTCCTCCCCATAGGTTTATTTATTTAAATAAAGATGGCTCTGTCCAAAGAAGAACGAATCGAGTTGGTACTGTTAAGTGGACGAGAAGGATGGTCCCAGACTTTATGTGTTTTTCACCATGCACCCAGACTGTATAGACACCATGTACAGGGCCGGCCCAATGCAAAACCTAGGCGCGGGGCCCTCTGAGAAATGGCGTTATGACGTCATCGCGTTCAGTCAACCGTGGTACGACCTTTTTAATGAAGATGTTTTAACAAAACAATTATGTGAATATCAAAAAGACGGCAGTTTACTGGAGTTGGTCTGTACAGACAGTTTCTTTTATTTGAAGGGACGCGGGCAGAATCGTCGCCAGAAAGTCTTCGATAGGCTTTACGTTTGTGCAGGGGGCTTGACAAGTTGACATTCCAAAATTTGACGGTTTCACGAATACTCTACTTGCTTATAGTGTTTCATATTTCGATTTTGGGTGCTTGGAATTTTTTTTGGGGATAAGTCCAGGGCCTCAAAGAGAAATCTTTTTAGGCGGAACATATTCCATTTCGGGGTCCAAAGACATGCAAAATTATTTTGAAATAAATGAAAATTGAGGCTAATTTGATGTGCATTAAAACATACCAGTATTCAAGTAATGTGACAATATTGCCATTTTTTAAACATGACTTTTGAATGTTAATAGTAAAATATTATCAAGGAAAAAATCAGAAAAAAATGCCACAGTCTCATAATGAATAGGGTCGATCGAGGTTGAATAAAACGCTGCCAGTGTAATGAAACTGCGACCTCATTGACAAACTGTATCCTTGTAATGAGCTTACTAAATATAACAAGAATGGACAGAAAGAAATATGTTGTCAACCGACTATTTTTCTATTCTTGACCACGATCCACAATAAATAGCCACACGGGCCACAGGCCGGCGACCACTGCTCTAAAGCATTCTGTCGAAATACTGTAAGTGGTTAGTTTCTCCCGTATGGTTTCGAAATTTTCAGATTTCTGGGTATGTCCGCTAATCCTCGACTCACATTCGATTAAAGCAGTGGTGGCCAAACTTTTTGACCCGAGAGCCGAAATCGCCACGGTCTGGCCACTGGAGGGCCGGATACAGTGCAATTTTACGTGACAGGCAGCAGCTAATGCTGTTGCACTGCTGCCAGTGGTGCCACTCCTGGTGTTTTTCCACTAGATCTAGTGTTTTTTCATTTCATCTAGTGTTTTAGTGTTTTTTTCTGGCTATCTTGTGTTTTTATGTTAGTGAGCTAAATGTAATTAAATGCACAGTTTTGTGTAATTGTAACTGTAAGTGAGACTTTTTGATTTAGCGCAATTGTAATTTGCCAAAAATTCTACCTAACTAAATCTTAAATTACACAAGACAGTATAATATGTTTTGAGTTAAACCGCTGCGATGTCACTTGGTCATCTGCTAAAGGTTTCAGTGACCTGTACAAACAAACACAAGTATTGCTGCTATCTCCCGTTTTCTTTTTTCTCTGATTTCCAATGAGTTGCACAATGTCTATGGTTGGCATTGCAAAGCATTTTCTAGGCATTTTCACTGTGTGGTAAGTTTGCTTTTGTGATCTAGTGTTTTTTTGTGAACCTAGTGTTTTTTTATCATGAAATCTGTTACTTTTTTGTAACAACAGAGTGGCAACACTGACTGCTGCCCACAGTCGGAAACATGGTACTTGCAAAACATGTACAAGGTATTTTGCGGGCCGGATTAAACTATCTTGACCACCCCTGGATTAGAGCCTGTATCTACTTGCCGCGCAAGTTTAACAGTCAGGAAAATGCACAGCACACCGCCGCGGTGCACTGTAAACACTTGCGTCCTGCACTTTCTGCAGTTTTAATTTTAAACTTTTTTCTATCTTACACATATGCCCAACATTCGAGGACTACTGTTGTTAGTTTAGATTTTATTGTGAACTGGCATGTTTCCATTCGAATTTCACTTGAAGTATCTCTTAGTTTGAAACTCTTGTTTTATTGTAGCGTTTTTATTAAATATTTGTTTGAAAATGATGTAAAGGAAAATTCAGTTCAACGGACAGACTGGGACAGTAATCGTGAATGTCTTAAACATTCAAGTTCAACAAAACTGCTAATAATTAATTATCAATGCATCATATGAGGAAAATGCACTTTCAGCAATTCACATTAAAATACTGTACATCACACTCCCACCAAATCCGTGTTTAGGCCAAACCGGTTTTATCACAGGGATTAATTTCGCTGTATTATCCAAGTTTGTTAGCAACAAACGCTCAAATGTTCCTTCAGTCTCGGACCCTGGAACAATGTACCTGCTGGACCCCCCTCTCATAGGCCCTGGATAAGTCCACCAAAGCCCCCCCGTTGCGACGGGACTGGATGTGGGCATAGCTCATGTGTCCCTGCGTTCATGTTTATGACTAATAGCATGGTGCTGTGGTGGACATTAGACAGTACCGCTCCCACTCGTAATTAAGAAAGGAAGCTATGCATTGGAGATCAGAGCGTCGAGCGCAGATGCAAAGTTACGTCAATCAAACCGAACTCACAAGCGAATTGACTTCCAGTTCCAATGCAATTACTTCACTCTTGTTAAACGGCACTTTCGTTCGAAGAACAACTGACTCGGAGAAAACAGCTAACATTTACATTAACTAATTATCTTTCTCGCTCCCGGTAACCACAAGCGCAGATGCGTTCTTGACAACGTTTGGATGCACGATCAAATATTGCTTTATGACGCAATACACGAAAAGAACCAGACTTCACAAGAGAGCAATCCGCCCACAGTTTCCCAAAAGCCCAATTTTATAGTTATTCTTAAATACATGGATTTGGAATGCAAACTGTTCTTTATGAATTAGAAATGTAATGTACAAAGATTTTACAACTACCACGTCACAGGTATAGAAACACTTATCAAACGCAATATATAATGCGCATAGTTGATTGACGAAATAGAAGCATATAACCGCCCAATATATTGATAAACAGGAACGAGTGTGTTGGATGACATTCGCGATTTTTGCCCTGCCCAGTTAAGCTGCAGGGCAACTTTAAGTGTCCTTTACGCTCGTGAACCTGAACTTTGAAGTAGTGGTTTTTTAAACCTATTTACGCTCGCAGTCGCAAATAGGCAAAGTAGTGAAAAACTGGTGGGGTAGCAAATGATAAAAGTACTTGTAACGCGGAACAATTTTGTGGACAAAGGAAAGAAATTTTAAATGCGCAAACTTCACAAAATTTTGCGCTGGTTTGCATGTGATTTTTGGCTTCCACTGGTTTAGTCTCATCTTTTGTTATTTGCTTCAATGTCGTAAAGTTCATTTTATTTTGACAACATATCAAAATACGTAATCTACGTTAAAATCTGCCATGAAGCAAAACTGTAAGCCATTGTCACAACCCAGAGTTTTAAACGGGCCTCATTATGAAACGTGAACCCGGCACGTGCCCGAAATCACAAGCCGAACACAAAATTTATTTTTAAAGCCCGCTTTAGGCCCGGAAGCTGGTCAGGATTTGCGCAACCGTGTGGCAAAGCAAAGCAAACATTACTAAATAATCCACAATTAGCCATTTTTTATTGAAAATTTAATCAATTCGATTGCTTCAACAGTAACCGGTGACAAAAGCGTCCGTCGTTGCAAAAATTTTGAACAAAAATGAACAACCTGCCCAAACACCATGGCGCGGGGCCCCCAGACGCGCGGGGCCCAATGCAGCTGCATCGGTTGCATCGGCTTAAGGCCGGCCCTGACCATGTACACCGACAGGCTAGCGTTTTTTGCGTATTATTATACGGCAATAGTTCCAGTCATGTAAATTTCATAAAAAATGCTTGCGTGGTGTATGTTTACTTTGGAAAATCTTAGCGTAAAATGCACCAAAACAGTATATAATTATGGCCCACTTAACAAGCCAGGTTTCTGTACCTGTCTCTCTACTGCTGTTATGACATAAACTAATATCAACTTCGTGTGTGCTTCTACAGTTGAAGACAAAGAAGTATATGATATGATACATGCTTGGAGTGTCCACCTGCGTGACAACGGCCAGTCTCTGCACGAGATCGAGCGAGAAATTCAGCACTTCCGTCAATCGATAAAAGTGAGTTATTAACTTACTTCAAAAACAAAGCAGCTTTAGCGTATCTCATGTGCTGGAGATTGCAGAACAAGATTCCATGTCTCACTTTTTTAGACTATAGAGAGTCTCGTCGCCATGGCGAGCTTTGGTGGGCTTAGACCCCCAAACAAAGCTCCAAGCCCCTCCAAATTGAAATATGAAACACTATAAGTTAGTGGAATTTTTGTCAAATTTGAATGTTAAGCCCCTCTGCACGAACGTAAAGCCCCCCCGCACAAAGGTAAAGTCCCCTATTGAGGACTTTGTGGCGACGGTTCTGATTAATAATACGGTTCACTTTTTTGCCGTGATACGTATAAGTTGTGTTTTTAGTGATTTTAGGCCCTTGATCAGGTATTGTTGCCCGAAACCGTGGTTGCACGCAGATTTATCGATCCTGATTATAACAGATGCGTGACAGTAACTGTTTGTTTAAATTCTTTTCCTTCTACACCGTTCTTTCACGAAAAGTGTAAGTGATAATAAATAAACAAGACTAAACTTTCTTTATGAGCTTTATGCCAAGTAGTGTAATTTTCTGCAGCGATTCTTTTGTAGAAACATCCAAATGCTATTTCTCCATTCTTTCTCCGGGGCTATTTGCTCTACGAGCAACGGTGAAGAAAGGTTAATTGAGAGAAATTTGTTTCTGCCATTGCTTCGCCTATCAATTATAGATTACTGGTGGTGAATGTCTGACGAAAGTATTTGTGTTTGAAACTTCCAACGCCTCACCGTGCCAAACCGCGGGTCTTCAGCAAATGTCTGTAAAACAACTTTGAAATAGTCGCAACTTTTGCGGAAACTTCAAACAAGGAACCATAACATGCTCTGGATTCCTACAGGGATATGCAATGTTTTACAATTCCGTGAAATTTTTAATTTGCTAGGTCAGCTCACATACCATGCTACAAATTTAGGAGTTTCAAACATGACTGAAGTTTGATGAAAAACCTCTTAAACTTTTAAGCTTCAATTTATGGACAAGTTACAACCGAAAAACTGATGCTCTTTGTTTGATAAGAAAAAAAAAAATTTCGAATCCTCTCGGTAACAGATTTTCTTTTTTTCGGTGAAAAACGTCTCTTTTACATGAAGTAAATTTAAAGTCAAAACGTTAAATTTCAACTTCGGATCAAAAGCTTAGCAACGGCGTTTTAAAATTTTTTAGGATTTGTTTGAATGGAAAACTGAGGACAATATAGCTCACTATCAATGCAGTCAAAATTGTGCTCAGAAACTCAGGCACACTTCAAAAGAATTAGCGATATACCGATATGTCGATGTCGATATGGGCAATATCGTTGATTTTTAATGGCTTTAATATCGGCCCGGTAGAGACAACATGCCATTCTGCCAAAGTTTCAACATCATTTTTTAGGAAAACTTCCTGTTGTAATCGCAGATTTTGACAAAATACAAGTGAGGAAAACAGAGGTGAGTAGAACAGCTTCTTTTAACACTGCTACTTTGAAGATGAACTTTGCTGGAAACAACGGGTGATGCGAGATTCGCTGGAATGCAAACAGTTGTTAACCAACTCGGAGCCGCACCCAGCTGATATTTTCGGGAATGCCATGCCCGTTTACCCTCCTGGTTGTGGACTTGACCCGACTGATGCCTCGCGTTGAAAATGTTGTTTTAGCTTTTTTCTGGAATCCGTAGAAAGTGCTTAATGTTAACGCACTAGCTCGAGGCTAAAATAAGGTTCTGCAAAACTCAAATACATGACGTATAGTCAGGGTTACCATCGATCTAGAACCAAAAATAAGGACGGCTGAGGAAAACTTGATTTTATTACCTAAATTAAACAATTGTTTCTGTTTGCACAACTAGCGTCTGATCATATGTTTGCCTATTTATCTTTAGGAAGCATTTGCTTCAGCAACGTCTTATTCTCGAATTCCTTGTAGTAATCGTCACGGTAAAGGTTTTTTCGCTTGCTTATTTCTTGCATTAATCAAATGATAAACCTTCGTTTTCTTTAGAAACCTAACCAAAAACCTGCTTTCCTACTAAACCTAACTAGCCGAGACAGCTTACTGCAGTGGTTCTCAAACTTTCTTCATTGCGACACCTTTGGAAAAGTTTGCTGGACTTGCGACGCACCAGTAATATGCATTTAATAGACCTTTTGCAATAATTGAAGTTTTATTTATTGAAGCAACAACAAAAAATGTGCATCATTAACGTGATGTGTGGGCTTATTTATTTTTACAAACTTCGTCGAATCTCGGACGAATTTGTGAAACAGCCACCCCCATTTCCGTCTCAAGGCTTAGTCGTAGTTGATTTTTGGCTTTAATCACAGCCGTGGCAGAAAATCCTGATTAGTATAAATACGACGTTGCGAAAGGGATAACTATTCGTAGCGTTTTTTCGCCAGAACTGGGCATTTGTCACTAAGTGAAATTCAAATAAATTCTTCGGATTTCCCGAGTTGAACAATCTTATTAGGGAAATACTGTATCACAGGTAAGGTCAATATAGTTCTTTTTCTTGTTCAGTAAAAGACGATGGTGTAGGTTGGACAAAAGGATCTCGAATCCGTTTACAGCTTGATAAATTCCCCCGAAAGTACTGATAAAAATCTAACTCAAGCTTAGTTGGATGTTGCAAAAATATTTTTTGTGAAGCTGAAGGCAGCATCATACATGTATTTAAGCTAATTAGACAAGAAAGTAAGGCAATGAGAACTTCCACACACGTTTTTTTTTCAACAATAGCTTTTTAAGGAACGCTGCAACTTTATTTGATACGTCTAGCATGTTTTTATCCGGCCTTTGCATAGAAATATTGAGTTTATTCAATTTACCGGAGGTATCACTCAAGCAAGAAAATTTGAATAAATAGTTGTTCTGGAGCTAAGCAATCAGCAATTTGATTATAATTATTTTTATAACTGAATGACTGCTGTAGCTTTCATTTTCATGAAACAAAGTAAATTGATATTGTGCAATGCGTTNAATATTAAAGAATAACTAAAGTTACGTAATCATGAGATAGCAAGTATGCTATCTATTGTCAACATGACTGTACTTGAACAATAACTGATCCTTGGTGAAGCTTTAAAACTTTCCTTGTTATTAGCTCAATGAGTAAAACTGCACTGAGTTTACGTTTGTGCGACGCCCTTACAAAATTAAAACGACGCCTCAGGGCTTCGCGACGCATAGTTCGAAAACCATGGGCATAAAGTGTTAACTACTCCTGATAGTGCGTTACGTCTCTGTGCTACAAGGTTATACTACTTTTACGTCGTCACAAAACTTTGATTACAAAATGTTTACGATGAGATAGGATGGTCTGTATGTCAATCAGATATTGCATATTAAAATTGTTATGCTACAGAAAATAAGAAAAAATAAGAACGCAAGTCACAAATAAGGACATTTCTTAGAAACAAGGACATTAATATTTTCTAAGACATAGTACTTCAAAATAAGGACAAATCTTAGAAATATGGACGGTATTGTTACCCTGCGTACAGTACTTCATAACAGTCAGTTTTAGCACATGAAACTTCACTGGAGAAGGAATAGCTTGGCTGCGCTTCATTGCAAATTAATCAAAACAGCGTGAAATTGTCCACATGAAAAAATTTACGGAACATTTCTAGTCTTATGCCAAAATATAATTTTGTAAAATTCTTATTCAAATTGATAACCATTAGAAATATTGGTACCGGTGAAACAGGTATCCATGTAAAAAAAACAGCTGTTATCCTGTTTGATAAAATGAATTCGTCAAGTTTTTGTTAAAGTGAGGGTTATTAAGAGGTTTCGTGATCTGTCTTCAATTTTCGATAAATTCTTCGTGCTTTACAGGCTCTTGTACCATCTTCGTGGGAAAAGAAACCCATCATAGTTACTTCTTTTCAATACCGCCCGACTAACAACGAGATATTTGAAGATGTCGTGTTCAACGGTGACATGGACTTCTGCTATTACAAACTTTACTCTCAGTTCAGGATTATTGAGGACTTTATACCCAATAGCATAGCGCAATCCCCTACTACAGGTAAAAGCAAGTTTTGCAAGTTATTTAAGTTTTTTAATTGGTTTGTTTGGAATACAATGGCTAATGTGCAAACATGTGACATATAGGAAGAATGTAGCTATAGGAAGTTGTGCGCAGCTGCAGTCATGGTAACGTCAAAATGCATTCTGCATTGAAAGATTTTATCTTTACTTTTGTTGAGTTTAGCTGAAATAAGAAAAAAGTTAAGGAGACAATGAGAAGCAAAAGAATAATATATTGTTTTGTTGCTCATCGTTGTTATGGACTTGTTGTTTATATTTACAGTCTGATTATAAGCAGCATAGCTTCATTTAACCAGTGTGGTTAATGCTTGCTTATCTTACTCGTTTTTCATGTCAAGTTGTGTCAATCGCAGGTGTTCGGCTGCTGGCAAGTCTCTTCTTGCAATTCTCGCATGGTTTCAGCAAATCGATCTACGAATCGCTCACAGATCACGCTTGGTCTCATGATTGCGCTGGAATGTTCGACCGAATGGACAGACGAAAACAAATTTTTGTTGCTTTTTCCACGTTTTTGCCTTACATCGAAAAAGGTAATGCATACATGTGAATTACTTTCGTTTCGCGCTTGACTTAATCTGTATTACTTCTTGATTCTTACTTGCGCTGGGATGGGAGTGCGTATGAGTAAATAGGTGACCGCACTTGTTTATGAAATGTTTTCGTACTCGAAATTATTTCAACATAAGAAAAATTTAAGCTGTTGCTAGTAACTTACAGCCATTTCCGAACTGGCAATTCAAACGTAAACCTCCTTTCGTTTGTTGTTTTTAGACAGCGTTGCTATCAGACGACAGTGGAAAAATTTTGAAGATTGCTTCATTGTTGCCGTGAAGTCCAAAACTAGAATCATTTTCGCTGTAGCGAATCCAGGAAATTCACCCTGTTCTCGAAGCTTCAGTTTGTCTGGCGTCAACATCAACAAGCTAAATGACGGTATTCACGATGTTTTGCAACGGGCATCTGAGTAAGCTAACCTTCTGTCGACAGATCGATTCTGTTGCCTGTTAATAACACTGCACGACAATGCCAAATCGCATGTAAAAGGTGTTTGTGGACGATTTTCACGTCGCCAAAATTTCGCGTTCACGAAAATTCGCGCAAATTATTATTGAACAACACAAACCAAATCACCAATCATACCAGGAGCATAAATATATAAAATTTCTTGTAAACTCAGTGAACTCTTTGTGAGTGAAGGCGTGGTTGTCCCTTCAATTCTCATAAGTGTGTGTTTCTTTGGTTGCTGATTTAATATTCGTCATAATTTTGCAGCATTTTCTCTGCGAATGCACCGTCACAAACGACCTGTTTGTTAATCACTGAGCTATTTTATATTATTGCTTCATTACTGGTCGTGGTACACTTTTAATCCCATTTTTCAAGAATCGATTCTGTCTGCTATCGTAAAGACAATGAAAAAGTTTATATTGTTATTTTACTATATAAATATACGATAACCCATCAAGGATCGCCAACCGGTGAAAAGCGAAAATCGTTGTTTGTCTGCAGCCTTCACCGTATCTTACAACAACGGAACGGTTTCGCTTGCGGCCACTGAACCCTCCGAGGCGCTGGTTTTGAAGCAGCCTCTCAGCTACGATGTCTTTCCATCTGAAGACGAAGGAGGGAAGGACGTCATTGAGTTCGACGTAGTGGTCGGTCCCGGATCGAGCGCATCTGCGATATTAGACCTGAAAGCGACAGCCCGGGTGGTCGGTGAGTCATCACGATAAGGAACATCAGCCGTCCAAGGATGTGTGACATTTTCCTAAGTCATGTTAGGGCGTGCCTGTTTCGCTGAAAGTAGTAGAACGTCTGCGGACCGGATGTGTTCTTGTCGCCTTGAATTACGTTAAAGATCAAAACGGTTTTGCTGTAACTCTCCTTTATTCCAATACAAACGACCAAGTGATCATAAAATAGTTGACTTAAAAGTTCACTCTTCTGCACGTAAATATCAACGTGGTATGAAAATCGATCTACAGATCCTGTAAAGTAACAGAATAGCAAACTTTTATCGGTTGATTTCGACTTCAAAACCAAAACGAATAACTCTAGCTTCGAATGCCAAAAATGCTCAACTTTGATCAGAAGCGAGCAAGTTACGTTTGTTGTACGCATCAGTTCAGGCATTTTGACAAATTTTGTCTTCAAATCGTTTTGTGTAATTGAAGCAGAGATAATATTTACGAAAACAATTTTAATCCGACAGCTCTGGTTCGGTCTTGGGTTCCTTCATGCTTCAAAAGATACAATCCTCCGTTGCAATGACAAAACTAGACAGTAGATTCGGGATTCCTAACCTCATACGCACTTTAAATTGATCAAGGCTAACTCGCATGTTACCTACCAAGTTCTCAATGCAGTTTGTACAATGCCATGAGCCAGTTGCTACTCGCTCAAAAGAAGGCATGAGCGACGAAGACCACGAAAATTTGTATAATATCAAGTCCTTTGTTATAGGTGTTGGTGTGAGAAAAAGAGCGTTCCAACCAGCGCCTGTGCTTCATTTGCATAGTCAGGCTTTAAAATTTGACGACTGCTGCTCCTGGTGTTCGGCATTAGAATCGCATGTATTTTTTCGGCAGCGCAAAACTCTACGTCGAGTGAAGAGGAAGCTGCGAAGCCATCTCACTCAGAACTTTGAACGAGTGAAGACACTGGTTTATATCCTCGGTGTGCTCGGTGCGCAGTTCCACGAATCTTTGTTTTTTTTTGTGCTGTTCTTTTTTGCCCGTTACATATTTCGGATGTTCGGAAGCATTGTATTTAGTAGTCAAAGACTAACGAAGTTAAACTGCATTGGTGACATTCTGCAAATTCGTTATGTCGAATACTTGTATAGTCGTAACGAACTGAGGAAAAATGCACCTTGCGAAACCAGTGCTTTTAACAGGCAGACAATGTAAAACTGAGTTGTTTACAATAAGCAGCATTCTAACCGTTTTTGGCAGTTTTAACTCCTGTCCAACTGTTGCTCAACCATGACTGTTCTTTGCCTTTTTGCTGCACGTTGACTTTGCACGTCTGCCTAACAAGAGCTACAAAAACCGCTTGTCCCGACGAATAGAAATATGAAAATCTTGTTTCAAACAAAAGAAATTTTACTGCAAATTTTATAAAAATCGTGATTTCTGAGTTTAGACAGTGGCGTATGTTCAAATACAATGGGCTAAGCATACCGATATGTTCTAATGCATGAAAATCAAACAAGCCGCGCGATCGCATTATGTGAACCAAGTTGAATGCAAACAAATACTTTTTCTGCTTGCAACCGTATACGCGGAAAACTACACGAAAGTTGAAGAAAACTCAACTTTCAAATTGAAACTTAGTGCATTGCAATGATTACTCATCGGTCGGATTGCGAACTATCGATTACTTCCATGTTCCGTTACGCTTGAGTACTCTTCGGCCCCAGGGTCAAAAATCATACAAATATTTTAAGCACTATGCAGCAATCAAACTAAAATTATAAATGGCATTCAAATTTGTGCTTGTGTATGTTTCGTGCAATTCAGCCTCCAGCATGCCTGGCACGGAATCAGCCGGACTGTCGTCGTGAACGTTTTTCTAGCGACCTCTGGGTTAGACTTGAGGAAGGTAATTTGATGGACTGGTAATTTACTGAAATTTGCTACATCGCAAGACAAAACAACGCTCGAAATATCCTCTCTTCTTGCGTAAGACGATCCGCAGTACTGTATCGTCTTACTGGACAAAAATGGTACGGGTCGTAAAAGATGATCTTGGGCCACACGGAAAATAAACCACGTGAAACGAAAACATTTCCTTGCGTTTCCGAGGTTGCTTGTATTCCGAAATAGACGCAAAGTTTCGAGCAGAGTTTTCAAGTTTTTCTGACAACGACATCAAATCTCGTTATTTGGGAATAAATAGAAAAATTGCACTTGATTTGAAATGAAAATGGAGACCAGTCTGCTTGAGTATTCTTACGAATCTTCGATGTTGCAGTGGTTGAAACCATTCTTGGATACCTAATTTTCTTGAAAAACGTTTTTATGTTTCCGTCACTGTTCGTTGTGGCAAAGTTGGACTTCAGAACGTTGCTTTTTTAGTGCCAGCTGGTAGAAATTAAAACCACATTTATTATTGCACTTTGCTGGAAAATTTGTAGCAAGATGTGATTTGTCAAATCTCTTATGCAACCGCGGCGACACATCGACAACTCACTAACTCTCAGTAGCAGCCTTTGTTTCACTTTGTTCAATTTGCAGTGAAACTTGCTGTGTTTTTTGAATATTAATAATTGCCAGTTTTATTTGAAAAATATGCAATTCCATCACACCCCAGGACAATTTTTTCTTCCTGTAGCATGCGCTCATTACTGGAAAGCTTTAGCGTAACCTGACAATCGTCCAGATTCTCATGTTGTTTGTTTAATACGTGCATGCATCATTTAGCAATGCCGACGAAAATTAGTCTTCTGTTTTAGCATCTCTCGGCAAAATCGGCAGGAAATGGGATGAATTAAGGGGCAGCGGGTATCTGAAAACATTGTTGCGAATCGGTGACAGAAAAGCAGGAACCGTGAGGCACATGTTCGAAGCTGCCAGGGGATCGTAAATTGTTGACGGCAGGTGAGAGTAAGCTCTGTAATCAAACAAGCGGGTCACTGGCAGAAAGTTTGCACGATTGTTGACAAGGGGAACGTTTTCTTTTGGGGGCATGTGGTTATCAACTTCTGTGCGAGTGCACTCCGCGTTGATGTCGTGGCGACGACACACTGAAGTTTGGTGTGAAGCTGCAAAAGAGAAATCAAAGTGTTCCAACCTATTTCTCGGCGACAGTTTAGAATTTGCAGTGAGAAGCATCCGAGGCGAAGCATCGTTGTCTAAAAATTCTTGCTTTGACCTCTGGTCAAAAGTATTAACCCGGTTTAGGATAGAATCTGACATCTCATCTTCTGCTACAGGCCTGATAGACTTTATGCGTGATTCCTGGGCACCGAAACCTTTCTTCGTTGCTTTTGTTTCGTTCTTGCAGCATCGCAGCTGGCTCAACTTCTGTTCGTCGTCTGCTGTTTTTCTAGGTAAATCGGTCTTCCCGTTGCCAGTTGAAGGTGAGCACGTCACATCAATATCATCCAAGTACTGGTTTGATGACACAAGGTGTTCACCAGTTCGAGAAGAAGTAGATGTAATTATAGCGCTTTCTGTTGATGTGGATGTTAGACTGTCCTCTGCAGACAAAAAATGCTCTATAGCTTTTACAACGTCGCCGTTACAGCCTTGCAACACCAATTTACGGATTGCTGTGTCTTGTTTTGGAAAAAGACGGGCCAGCATTTCTGCTTTGGAAAGTTTTCCAGGACGAAATGAACTCGCAATCGAGTTGTTTAAATCAATTTGTGCTGAGCCCTCTGATTTGGAAACCGCAGCAACCAAATTTGTTTTCGTGAAGTTGTTTCCAAGCTTAGTTCGTTTCGTGGAGGGTTTTCCTGTATCTTGCGCAGTGCTCTCTAAAAATAAAACAAAAGGCAGTTGGAATTTGCCTGCAGCAAACATTGTCGCACTTGTAGCAGCTCATCTGAAAACAAGATCACTTTAGAAAAGAAAGTAATGACAGCTGGTGGTTACAATGATGCAGCCAATTGTGATGGTATCGTCAAAAAGCAAGCAGTAGTAAAAGCTACTGTAGTCAACTTCTTCATTAGAAAAGCCTGTCATACGACCGCAGCCACTATTTAACATAAAATATTCTGCACTGCTTAAACGTGGAATCTGTGGAGAACGTTTCCAACATTTTGTTATTATGAGTAGGTCTCGTTTCAAATTTACTCCAGAAGAGTGGTTTAAATTTGTTACTACAATCTGTTAGGGTCTCGTATTCTTTTAAAGAATTGTGAAAAATATACATATTCCAGAAATTTTTCAAAAGAAAAATGTTAAAAAATAATTCTACCGAAATAGAACAAAAACAGAAAATGTTTCAATCAAGTTCCCGCATGTGTTGCTTATACCGTAGTCAAGAAAATGCTTACACCGAAAACTATGTGAAATAATAAATGTTTTTTCAAAAGCTACTTTTCAAGACTTACATAGTATGACAGCAAATTTGAGATACCTTGTAATTATGCCCGCAATTTGAATTGCCGTTTTGCTAGATGTCTGGAGTGCGAGTAATAACAGCTTAAACAAGCAAATAAACAACAAATGAAAGCAATAAGTTTGCTTCAAGAAACAGTTTTATAATATCGCGCACATTTTCCCAACTTTCATCACCGTATCGCCCTCTTGGTACATTTTTGAATGAATCGTTCTTTTTACAGTATTAGATTGAAGTGGCTGCATTTGATGCCATTCCATCATTGCCTGAACATATATTTTATTTCAAGTTGGAGATTGTTTAGGCATTTCAGTGGCTTATAATACGCTTTCAATGCGGGATCGCAAAAAATGCATAACGTTCCTGTAACGCACACACGGCCATGGCCAAGCTCCAACAATCGATCTCCGAATTCAGAAAACAAGTTCAAACCAAGCCCGCAACCAGGGGTGAGGCAAGCGGCAATTCTCCCCCAGAAATTTAAAAAAACATTTTGAAAACGCCAAAAGCGTTTTTAGTTGTTAGGTAAAACAACAAGTTGCAATCATTTTGTCCCTTTCCCCGAAAATATCGGCTGGTTACGGCCCTGGTTCAAATTAAATCGAGAATGTTTGCATTTGGACAGCTGATTCTAAACGAATCAGAGGATTAATGAAAGACAAATTCATTGGCATGCTTATATGCCGCTGAGATCGGAACAAACGACATTTCCCCTGCTTTTTTGCTCTAGGGATAAAAGGTACAGAGGCATCTTTTTCAAAAAATCAAGACAGAGTGGATTTTATGGTCTCAAATATCATCGCGCGCCTAAGTTTCAGAACGTTTCAGACACTATTTTTCTAGCTCAGTGCCGGGCAAACTCTGGCCAGGATAAACCCAAGGGGTCGCGAATTCGGAGGTCAAGCAAGATGCAGTCTCTGTAAAAATTGCTAAGTCACTATGTTTGAGCCTCTTTTTAAACTGCAACATTAAAAAGTAGTTTGTGCATGCTAATAGGAAAAATTTAACATGCATGTAGCCTCTCCTTCATTAAAAAACAACATTTACTATTCTGTGGTGAACTGACTACTTTTTCGCTAATTCGCTGCTTTTAACGATTCAAAACGTTCGCGAGAGCCGAGTGTCGCCAATGTCTTTTCGTGATCAAACCAAGCATTTAATAGTTCCACACATACTTTTAGGAATAAAACGCTTTGTAATGCTTTTTTCATCCGGTCGATTCATTGAGAAATCACTTCCCTTTGCTATAAATAAGCATGTGCCTGCTACGAGACTCACGCGAAAAGTTTAAGTATAACAACATTTTCTTACGAAACATGCTAATTCCAGAGATGCCACTATGTTTGGTTTCATCCTACCATAGTTTTTGTAGCATTTGGTCGTACGGCTTAACTTTGCTTTGACCTGCAGTGAAAATTTACTGCAGTGAAAATTTACAGCAATCGCGAAGCGGTGCTTCTGGGTTGTTGCGAAAGCAGTCAAGATACGCATAAGCTTTCAAAAGATTACTTGCATGTTTTCAAAATATGTTTTTGACAATCACTCATTAGGCCTTTTTTAACATCAGACCTGCAGAGTTGTACGTCAAGTCAGAGGTGCATTATATCGATTCACAAACCGTTGCGAAGCAACTCTGAGAGCTCCGGAGAAGCGACCCTGAGCGACCGAACCGTTCTCAAATATGGCGCGACGATTTTGCGGTCACGACACACTCGAAAAGCAACAAGGCCGTTACTTCAGCAAAATCTTTGTTTCCTTAAAGCGCTCGATTTACAGCAGCTTCAGCTTCATGGATGACTTACACTGACACTGCGTTGCAATAGCTCTTTTACCTGTGTAAATTTTGTTTCAAAACGCTAATCCGATTCTTGAAATGCAGCAAATCTGGTCGAGGTGAAATGATGTGTTTTTGAAGAGCCGCGTGGACTGCTGACGCATGGTCGGTATCAGTTTACCAGTAACATACTCCATCTAGGTAGATTGCAAGTAGCTAGGCAAAATGGCGTTTAACCCACCCACGGACTCACAAACCACCACAATGTGTACCAAACAAATTAGCCTAGCATGCTACAGCCTGTGTGTTTGTGTGCAACTGTTTGACTTATAAACGAAGGTATTTCTTTGTGCGGTAAAGCGTGCTGACCGTTTCAAGCAAGTTCTAAACCTAAACGAAAGTCCACGCTGCATATAATAAGTGCAGTGAAAAAACAAAAAGTGTCTGAGAAGCGAAGAAATCATCAGAACATTACACATGTCACAAAATGGACTTTCTTAGTTAAAAGCATTCTTTTGAGCACAACATAACTATTATTTTTTTCCAACATGACAGCAAATTAGTCACAAGTATATTCTCCTCGGAGTTTTAGTGTTACAAATGCTTATCATTACGAGAGACATTGGTTGACTATACCCAGTGGTGGGTTTGAGGTTGGGGGGGCCCGAGGCAAGACTACAAAGGGGGCTCTGATGACGTCATCATAATCAACCAACCGTGATAAGCACTTTTGATCAAGCCTAAGATATGGCCACCAAAGGATACGTTCCTGAGACTACGGCATGACTGACATAGCAGAAGGAGAAAATGCAAAGGGTGTTCATGATACACAACTTT
>JGI24159J19872_10002934_pt1 | contig 20789 bp, 14 predicted proteins | sample Ectturendosymbi4_FD_19872 | JGI IMG/M metagenome (IMG submission 19872) | reverse complement strand
TGCGTTGCGTCATCGAAGTCGCGTACATATTTGCATCAGTAAAAGCAATTACCGTAAAAATTCTTGTCTGGGAGAACACAACACGCAAGAAACTTCAACCCCTTGAGTTAACAAGCAAGGTAACTACAGAATTTGCCTATACCGGCACCTCCAGAGATTGCATAAAGAACGTTATTACCGAATTGACGTTACAGAGGAAGCCGTTATAAACGAATTCAACTGCATAGAACAGATTTACATAAAGCTTCAGGCCCCATTCGGATTAAACTAAAAAGTTAGTTTCAGGGCAAATTTTTTCCGCCCCCAGTAATATGCCTTCCCGTACGCCAATGCACGTGAGCAATATAATTTCAAATGTTCGTCGCTCAAAGCAGCCTTTTTTTGCGTTTAAACATCAAATTAGTCATTTTCCGCTATATTTTTTTCAGTCAACACGGAGCTCTCAGTACATGAAAACATTGTGCAGCGAAGGCAATAAAAATTACGCATCCCTTTGATTCCAGCGATCAGTGACCTTGATAAGATTTTTCATTGGGGGAAGAAGTGTTTTGACTTCCAGTATCCATTTGATCTGCAGGAATATCATAAAATTTAGGTTTCCCTGAAAAAGTGTAAAGTTTTCCTTGAAAGTTAAGAGCAAGAAAAGTTCATCAACTGTTTCACCTAAACGCGAACCACGTCAGTGTTTGCGAAAACACCTGCTTTTCCTTCATGCAGTTAGATACATTCTTCTCGTCGAAGCAGAGATTTAAGGTCCCCACAAACATGCCATAACATTTGGCAGTTGTAAGGAACAGCATATATATATATTACATGACTGTCATTGTTGTGCCACTATTTGTAGATGTTATCGACGGAATCAATGATTCCGAACTTTTGCTACTAACAGATCATTTGATACACAGGCCTACTGCAACTTAGCAGCGGCCTGCATCCAACCTCGCTGATGACCGTAAAGGGGCCCAAGATGGGCGACCCATCTAGAAGTTGCATGGTCTGGATTTGATACCAGGAAAACGATGTCATCCAGAAGTTACCAGTCGTACACTGTTCAGCTGACACTTATTCGCAGCGACATGCAACTCTCTGCTGTACCAAGTAACAGCATTTTACAAAGGCAGCTTGGATTTGAATTTTGCTAAAACCAGTACAACCACAGTTACTTTGAACCTATGTTGTAACTTCTACTGAACGGCCTACAAATAAAAACGGCTTACCTCGAACCGTGGTGATTGATGAACATCGAAAACATGAAACGGTGAAATCACAAATTGCGCTGAAGGTCTCCAACAAATGTGCCATCCCGTCACTAGTCAATTTAATAGCCCAGCGTAAAAAGACAATGCCTGGTCGCGCATCAAAACAAATCCCAACTCCGCGTGCTCTGCTTATATCACAACTCGATCATAACCAGATTGCAATGAACGTGATTTTTATATAAGAAACGTTTGCCACGGTAACCACCAGAAGAATCAATGAAACTTCAGGATCTTATGGTTTCACTGATAAAGCGCATTCTTTATCGGTGATTCTCAACTTCCGAGCCGCCCAAACAAGACCGTCGCAAACGGAACCTACAAGCAGGACCCCTGAGGGTCAGAAGACACAGCAACAAACCTGAAATGGGACACCAGCAGATGTACTATAAAAAAAACAACAACAAAGGGACCGGCAACACTCTCCATGGCACTTGTCGAACAAGTTCAGCTGCGTTTCGCGCTGCAGCAAGGTTGGTTGTTAGTTGGAAATGCTGCCCCAAGCAGCCGAAGTAAAAGCGCCGCTGTTCGTGGTACAGTTAACAGCAGCAGTCGCCTCGCACAAAACAGCAATATCGACGACGCCTGGAAGGCGAAGACAGATGACAACGAATGAGTGATCACCGACTTGTTACCACAAACTGATTTGGCAAGATCCGCCCCATCGTTATGCAAACCAGCTATCGTACTTGGTGGCTCCGTTTGTGGTAGGAGTGGCGGTGACAGATGTTGCGGAGGGAAGCCGAACATTCTACCCAAGGTGTGCGTCGTTGTTGACGGGCAGTTTGCTTTATACCGATTTCACGGCTGGAAGATCACACATGATCGAAATTTTTCAGCGTGTAGCTTCTGTTGCAATACTCGTATTGCACAAAACACGTTCATCTATAAAAAATACATTCGTTTAAAAAGATGCATAAACATCGCAGTCTACAAAAAGGCAAAAACGAACTATTTTGTCTGATGATTATCGGCCAGAGTTAAACGAAGTTACTTGGCAGTACAATCAGAGGCGAAAAAAAGTTTGTTGCTGAGCATTACCGCGTAAGCAAAACCACTGTATTTGAAAAACAACAAAAACAAATCAATGAATCAGCGTGTGCTCGTTTCAACTGCGCACCGCGGTCATACATGGCTACTGTGGTTGCCACGGTGATCACGAACAACCTCCAAAAATTCAATCGACAAATTGTTCTTCCTGCGGACCTTCCGGCCTTGCCGTTCGTGTTGCGACATTCGAAAACGGCATTTCAAACACACAGCTCTGTTGATTCACTCTGTTTTGCTAGCGAAGATCTCCGCAAGTGAATACCGAGTAAACGAAATGACCAGGGCTTGTCCACGCCCGTTCCACGTTAAAAACTCCAGCGAGGCATCGTCCACTTTAAAGACTGCAAACATTTCTAAGGCACAACAGTGCAAATTTCAATCATCGAGCTTTCAGAAAACGAGGGCGGAAAAGGTTCTTCAAATGAGAGCGACTGTATGATGCAACCGGAAAGTTCACTGTCGCGCGGAGGTGTTCGCAAGTTCTCCGAAGCACTTGGCGAACGCCTTCTTCAGTTCCGCGTACGACACGACCAAAATATTTTGTTCGTCTCGGGACATTAAACAGACTTTTTCCGGAACGCCGGCGTCTAGCTGCAAAAAAGAACAAGAAAGAAAATCATCCGCTGTTGTGTCGCTGATCACTTCAGGCCGTTCCTTCTCTTTGGCCCAGTGGTTAGTACCTACCTTGTTAAGACATTGGACAATGTGCGCCATGTCGATCCACGGCGCTCCGGTTTCCGTGACCTGATGAAACAAGTGATCGCGAAAGAGCTTGAGCAGGTACCGATCGCCAGTTTCTGACCAAGTGGGCTCCATTCCGAACTCCGGTCGCTCGTTAACAATACCCAGCTTGGCCAGCATTCTAAACAAACGCCCGTTCTCCATTTCCTGCGAACAGACAGTGAGAAATGTTGAACGGAAAAGAAAAACACCCGAAGAATTATCAACGAAGATTACGGCAAAACAAGTTTCGCTCTATCCGAGACAGCGCACAGATTGGCGGAACCGCAAATGGATTCCCAGCGAGAAGTAAACGCAAAGGACAAAACCCGAAAACCAACTTCACACCTGTGCGTGAAATGAAGAGTCGAAAATTACCTTGGCAAGTTCGTTTTCGATGACGTCGCATCGATGCAGCGCCGCATCGAGCTGTGTGTAGAAGCGCGCGCCAATCATGGGCATGATGTCATTCACACTGAGAGGTCGCTGCTGGGGCGAAAGGAGGTACCTGAAGATGATGTCACGCAAACGTGAGCGAAACGAGAGCCTATCACCGGAGGTGTTCACCAAGCGCGTGTGATACAGGAGAAGCACGAAGCGATGCCAATGCTGGCACACATGAACATGATACCTGAGACTTTTCTCCGTCAATTTCAGNTTTTGGNCTATTATGAACATCCCACGTGCTGATGTCACCTGTTTGCTTGTTTGATTTTTTATGACTGGATCCATCGAGACACAACAAAGAGGAATCTCCTTCAACTTTTAAAGCAAAGCTTGCCAAAGCTTTGTGGTGTAACATTTTGTGACAAAAACATGCAGTTGCATTCACAGGTAACTTAATTGATAACGGCGAAGCTCCAGCAATGTTGCAGATTGTAACATCTCGAAGTAGCGTGCGCTGCGAAGTACTACAGTGACAATTCGAAGATCGAAGATGAATACGGGCTGATGTTTACAGTAGGTTTGAGCCGTTGAAGCCGGTCGCTGCCGAAAACTTGAACAAAGGTACTTGCGGCCTGTCCGGTCACGTGCTGGGCAATGATTGGTGGGAGCAAGGGAACAGTTCACGTGCTACCATTGACTCTCATCAATGCAGCATTCACTGCTGAAGCAGCAGCGTGGCCCCCGGCGCAAGCAAGCGGAGATGGGCGCTGCAGACCCTCCAGACGCTTTGGAGGTGGCAGGAAAGCGATTATGATGAAACTGATCATGATGCAACAAATTGCACAGAAACAAGCGAGGTTACGTGTTAAACCATTTAAGCTATTTTTTAGTCATATAGACCAAATTGTTTGAAATGACCGAAAAAAATCAAGTCAATTCGGTCATAATGTCCGTAAAAGGTAGGCTAGTGAATATTGTTACGGCGGGTTTTAATTCTGTTACAGGACAAATGACCCAAATGTCTCAGCGAAAAAAAACAGATTAAGGCAAACGCTTTCGGCACCAAGAAAACCCGCGTTTGTAAAATTCTCGATTAAACCCAATGTTTTTGAATAAGTGTTAACAACAGTAACGCTGACATGGGGTCTACGCGTGAAATTAACATGAGTTATTTTAATCGCAAAGACCTTGTTTTTCCCATCCGATAAGCGTAAGTTGCTTTCGGTAAAGCTTTCTTCCATGTAGTTTAGGTGATGCTCTAAAACGGGTAGAAAAAATAAAGAAATTTTGAAAAAACTTCGCTTCAATTGAAGTTTAGTCGAATTTTTACAGTTTTATCATCCCGACTTCGTAGGAAAAAACATATATATACTGACACACTTACTAGGTCCGATAATGATTACTCTTAACAGAGGAAGCTGCATGACTAACACTTTTGACCAAGGATCGTCACTCTAAGTTATACAGTGGTCGAGGATCGATCGGCCAAACTTTCCATCGCGAGGTGCAGAAGTGACCGACCTCCGGCTGAGCTGCCGCAGATTAGGTTTTAACTGTTACGTCTCGCAGTTAACTCGCAATTAAGACCTGAAGTACAAAGCGACCTATTATTCGCGGCATCCAGGACAGAGAAAACATTTTCTTACAAAATCAAGTTCTTCAAATCACTGGAATAGTTCATCACGACCAGTTCGATCGACTTGTGCAGATTATCCCTCTGAATAGAACTAACCGAATTGCACGCCAGGGCCAGCACCACCTGGAAAACGAAAAATGTTCCGTGGAAAAGAATTCCCAACGCAGCGTCATTTCATAAAAATTACACAGCCATGCACAGCTGAAGCGTCAGCAAAGCGTCCGACGTGCAATATTACCTTGCCAAGAGCAGCCATGTCGTCTTGTTGGTACTGCTGCATGTGCGCGAGAGGGTTGGAGTGGGAGTTGTCGTAACCGAGAACATCAAAAATTCCAACGCCGTTTATCCGGATCCTGCGACATGAAACAAGAATGGGAAAAGGTTCAAAGTGACATTTGCAGTTTTCACAACCTATTGGTACTACGCACCTGTGTTACTGTACTTTAAACTCGTACAATTATCGTCCAAATACCATTGTACAGCAGCACGACATTTACACGCAAAAACATCCCTACATACTGTAACTGAAATCAGCGATTCTTTTAGGTAACCGACTAGGACGAAATTGACAAGCATCAGACAAACGCCTGTAAGTCAAGAAGGTAATGGGATATCTCAAATGACCAAAACCTCGATTTATCTGTTATCAGAATCTTGGTTGGATCCATCACTCTGCAAGCGAGGCCCGCCGTGTGAATGCATCGCAAAGCCGATGTGAGCTGCACGACGTAGGTCCAGATCAGGCTTTCCGGCAGTAGACCTACCGAAGAGGATGGGTGTGTTCAAATAAAGCGTATAGGTTGTTGCCATCGTGACACTGCGGTTCATCGACAAAAATACTGCACGCTGGGATATACCTGATACAAAATAACGCTAACGTCGTATTTCACTCACCAGCGTTCTGCCGAGTTGAGCCCCCGTTCCACTTGGCTTTTGAAGCATAGTTATTGTTTGGATTCTGAAAATGCCTCGACATCATCGTTTCCGCTCCGGCGTAGTAGTCGTGGGCAAATATCAAAGCTGTGTGTGTTACACAACAAAAATGATGTTAATAAAAAAGTACGGATTGCAGTTGCTGGCTCCCAAGTTTTTTTTCCCTTTTTTAACGATCGGAACACCTGGCAAACAAATCGCTTCAGAGGGGAACAGGAGCAGTCGCCAGGTTTCATTTAACCAACACTCAAATATACTTTTGCATAATCCTAACAACTGCAGTTGAAACAAGCAACACACGTAAATGATGTACTACAACAACAGCACACCCCTAGATTATGAACTAAACACTAATCAAACGGGCATTTCAGTTGTGTGCAAGGCAGACGGTGAACTGAATCGTGACTGAGTCGCGCTACTTAACGACATCGTTCAAAACTGAGCGAAAAAGAACGCCACCCGTGCGAAGTTCCTTCAGCCGCGATGCTCATCGCATAAACAAACGTACAATGTTCGCCAAACGCTTTCGACGTGAAAACCTCACGAAGCTGAACGACGTTCGAGTGCTGCAGTTTCTTCCACATCTCTACGAGTACCATGCACTTCTCGTTGACTTGTCTGAAACCTGCACAATAACAAATATGAAAGTCAAATTAAGTTTACAATCAAATCATCCAAATAAAGCACAACAAATAACACTACTACTACAAGGAAGATCTACAATGAAGTATTTACCAACACGACACAGTAAAAAGGACTGAATTTTCTTAGAAAGAATTCACTACCGTGGATTCTACGCAGACAGTATGGTAGTCCATCTTTATACTTGATTGCTTTGTAGCACGATGTTACGAATCCATACGTGTTGGATTTCTGGAGCGGATTATCAGGCACTGCTTCCAGCGGAAACAAACTGTGGTAGTTGTCAACTTCAGCAGGTATACCTGGTAAATTGGGAGGAAACATCGTTTAACAGTCTGAAGAATTGGCTGCAAGCGAATAAGCGTTTAAAATCAAACAAGAACGTTGAAAAGCGGTTGCAGTTATGGGGTTGCAGATCCCTCACTTGGATCTTGTTCCGTATCCACAGTGAGCATGGTCAGGGCGTGCTTCCTCATTATCACCTGACGGAGTTCATTGGAAACAAAAAAGGAAGGCGAGTTGGCTTTCAGGGCCAAATACTCGACGTTGGGAGGAGAGCCGGGGAACACGTGAAAGGAAGGCATCACCTGCAAAGCACAGGGCTAGCTTTAAATCGTACGTAAGCAAATTTTGTCGTTACGTACAGGTCACCAGTGTTTGTTCGATTCTTTTGTGATTGATTTGAAAAAAAAAACATTAGCCAGTAAAATGAAACAGACTTGATTCAGTACCCGGGTTAAACTTCATTTTCAGTACCCTGGCACTTCCTTTGTTTGAACGTTCATTTAAAAGTTGAATGGGAACTGCTACAGCATTGTTTTGGCTTCAGGAAAGAGTAAACATAAACTTAGCCGCTTGCTGTCCTCGAATCTTCACCGACGGGGATTGTAATCTATTTAATCCTATCACGTTGTTCCCGAACCTTACTCCTGTAAGCGCACGACTAAAAGAAAATACTAAACAAAGTTACGATGTATAAAAATAAAAAACGAACTTTTAGCAACAAAATCAAATAGAGTGCATTTTTCTCAGTTAGTAAAAAAACAAATAACGCGGAGTAAACGCCGCAAAAGTTGCTGCCCTTGTAATTTTCTCTTTTGTCACGCTAAGGATGCACACCTAGTGACCCAATTGCTTTACAGTCAAATAAATAAGGCAAGATAAGGAACAAAATCTTACGATAGACATGTTTTGTTGGATAGCATTCTGTGTATAAAAATAAGTTGTGCCACCGTTTTCCTGAGCAACTGGTTGAACAAGACCAGCGTCAGCTTCATTGTAATGCGGCTGAGACATGCCTGAAAATTAACACGAATGGTTGAACCAAACCCAACAACGAATGATGTGTACATCAGGTGGGAAGACAGAGCTTGGTCTACACTGCATATGCAAAACAACTTGAGTTTAGCTCATGGAAATATTTGCACACAAAACAACAAACAACGGACGTTGGTCACATAATTGGTTGAAAGTTCACACAATTGCAAATTCACTTTTTTTGTTAAAGCAACAAATAAAGTATAAGTATTTAAATGTGATTTTAGTACGGTATTCGCGTCATTGGAAAGTAGGCAGTTCAAATGAAACTATTCGATGTTTCCACTATTCACTCACCAACAAGCAGGGCACACTTGCAATTCACTACTACAATGAATCGCAACTTGATTACTGTAAATAACCCAGCGTATAATATGAACGCAGAATGCACAAGCTGTACGAAAACATCAACCCTTGCAGCACTTACTTTTTATTGGCAATCTTTCTTTACTGAGCGAAAAAAAGGATACCATCGCAACATTGGGACAATATTTTATTACTGAATATGAGCTTTAGGATCTCAAAATCTTGCCTCAGGATGATACGAACATGCACTTCTTGCAACTAGTTGTGGTGCAGAGCTAAAGTGCTTAACACGTACTCAAGTCCATGTTGATCCCAGACGCCACATGACTCAAAGGAGATCCTCGGTGAGATGCCAATCGCCTGGTCAGCAATGGAGATGTTCGATCAGGTGGTGCATGACCAGCAGGTAATGAGTCCAGATGCTGGCGAGGAAATGGAGAAGGTGTACCTGATGCAGTGGAAAATCCTAACAAATGCAGATGTAAATCATGTTGAATATCAACAAGTTGCTTACGGAAAAGTTTGACGCAAATCTAACGTATACGTACCATTTAGCACAAAACCAGGATTACAAGCAGTCTGAATAATACTGAGATAATGCAATCAATTAGTAACATGATTTTTGACTCAAGAAAAAAGATCTAGATCCGCTAGGTAAATCTATTTGTATTATTCATACTGCCAGTAATATTATTCACATTCACTAATAGTACACAAAGACTTACATAACACTGTAAAGCACCAGACATCATAAAACTCTGTCAACGCAGTTTAATCAAGAAGACAGTTTTTGCTCAATGAGGTTAGTTCGATTTGTGAGCTGTACATTGATTGGGTTTGATGAAATATTCTTATTTTATTACAAAAAACATTTTCCAAATACACTCAGACTAAATTTTTTTCAAAATGATTTTTACACTACACAAAAAATACATTTAAAATTATTTACTTTTTGGTATAGCTTAGCCACTTATAAATGAACAATGCATGCTCACAAACAAAAAGTTGTGATGTGTCAATTTTTGCTGTTTTGTTTACAGTACAAGGTTGCTTAAATTTAGCAAGAATGAAATATACAACTGAAAAATTTATTATTTTGTACTCATATATCACACCGGGCTTTGTGAAAAAACATGTCTGCAAAAACGTTTTGCTGTAACTTGACTTTAAACATTTTAAACCTGTCCATATACGAGCTCTCAATATTGCTACATACCACAATTTCTTTCATTGCTCAGGTCAATTAAGACCAATATTAACACGCTGCACAACTGAAACAAAAAAAGTAATGACACAGTTCAGCCAGCAGTAATAAACATTAATTTCACAATGATGCATGGTATTCTGAAAGAACATTAAGACCAAATGTAGGGTCGAATACTGTAACAGCACCTTATTTATCACTATCATGATATAACAATTGTCCTCTTCATATTAATCACCTATCATGATATAACAATTACCATATACAGATTGCAAAGCTAACTTCAAATGTTTAAGAGATGACATGTCTTTATGGGGTATTGGTTTCCATTGCTACAAAAACTTGTTATTTCATTATACTTTACACCACGGGTGAGAAAACATTTTCTGTGCAGGGTCACATTGAGAACTTTATTGGTACCAAGGGCCGCTGTATTACATTTGTCTACTTCAGTTACAATTTACGTTTCAAAAGATGAATTAATGATATTAATATTATTATAACCTTGTATTGTTGTATTTCACATTGAAACTGTAGCACACATAGAATAAAATTCCTTCCCCTTCTTTACACAAAACATACAACTTAAACCACACTAATACCAAAGTTGGAATTGCTTCATTTTCAGACATGTGTAAATAACTGTCTTTTTAATGCCTGCATAGACTCAACTGGCTCAACAGTCTACACACTACATCTACATCAAACTGTAAAAAATACATCACACATCTGTCTCTTGTCATCATCACAATACATAACAACAACTTTAAGTAATTATGAAGAAAGCATTATTACAGTAGTTCCCTGAAACACTCAACAGTAACGTGTCAGTAACTGCACACCATCATGCTCCAGCCGACAGTCACTTTTTGCATCTTTGCTGTTAAGAATTCTCTGGATGTACTCTTCAATGAATCTAAAGCTGGCTCTCAAATCTTTGCTGCATTTCCTCCGTTTGCCTACAACATTGCAATAAATTCTCTGCTCTGCGATCTAACACCTAATATACAACCACTGTGCAAGCGTACAACATCATGCAAGCTGTAATGCTTTGCAGCATACACAAAGGTCAAGGCTTTACTAACATGTTTTGCGACTTTAGACCTATTACATATAATGTAAAACAAACACCCCATCTCTTTCTTTCGCTGCAACTTAACACAATGCCTGCAGGTATCATGCATACTTAGTGATTTAATATTTTTAAAGGTTAAACATCTAATATCAATGTCAGCATTAACTGTGAAATGAAAGATTTTAAAACAGGAATGTGAAAGAATGGGCAAAGTGGAACAAGACGCTAAAGCTTAACTTGAAGTAGCTCAATTAAACAATTAGACAATGTAGAATTAAGCAACAAAATTTTGCAAGAAAGAGATATTTGTCAACACCATGGGTTAAAGAGTTCGGGTAATTTCAGACTATGTTGTAAACGGATTAGGGTTCACTACATTACTATACTGCCATGTTTGGCAATAACACTTGGCATTTCAAAATCAAATCAATTGAAAATTCAGCATTTCTACTTCATCACACGATATTTTCAGAATAAGCCTAAACCAGAACAGAGTTAAAGTTCAGAAAGTTAAATACACACATGACCTTTCATTGAAAGACTATTAACCAGTGTATAGTTCAGGGTTGGGCAAGCATGTTCAATAGAAGAGAGAGTTATTTGCAGAAAACCAAAAACACCAGCAAGCCGCAAAATCAATTTGTATAGAAAAATGGTAAATAAATGCAAGTTTTACATAAATTGATCTACAGTAACTGAAACACAACAAACAAATTATTTATCAATATTAGCTTTTTTGATTTGCTAGTATCTGAAAATATGAACAATATGTTGTTAAAGGTGTGCGAATTAATTATCCCAAATGTTCATTTGTTAGGGTTGCACCATGGTTTGATTTTGTGAACTTCATTACCAAGAATAAAAATTCACAGCAATATGTCATGATAAATACAGAAATGAGTCGTACACTGGTCTTTTCAATGCTGGGTATTTTTTTGTAGAGCCTGTTGGCAGAAATCAACTGTAGAGTGGCATTGACTGAAAGTTTTTAGAGCCCAATATTTATGCAATTCAGTCAGTTACATTTCTACAGCAGATAAGTTTGTGACAAATGGTTTACCAACTGGACAGCCATCACCGACTACATTAACATTGAATGGATTTACAAGGATTGCAAAGCATTGTTTAACTCATGCTAATGGTCAAATCTCGTTGGTACTCCTCTGGTAGTCATTCATTCATTTTTGTATTCTTCCACTTGTGGTTTGCATTTGCCTATTTGCGAAAAGCATTTGTTCTCATTCTGACATCAGGAAAATGAAAGAAATTTTTCACAATGTCTTTTTTCTTTCAATTTGTCCTGAAACTTAACACTTAGACGTCCGGCTGTTTTTGGGGATTCTTGTGCCAAAACAACCGGATCGCACGCGGCTTTGCAAGCGTAACTCGGGCGCCGAAAATGGTAGAGAGCTGTTCAAAGGCTCAAAAGATGCAGCAAGGCTTCTCGTCTGCACTTGAACAGAAATTTTTTGGTTGGGGGGTGCGGATTTTTTGTGCGTGACATCATAAGTGGAGGACTTTTAGGCCACCTTGGCCCACTTCACCTGGCCCTGGGCTCAAACCGTTAGATGGTAGTATTTCGCTTAAGTTTTTTTGGAAACTAGGCCACAATCAGAGTCTTTTGATACTTTGGATGACTTGCTGGGGTTTCAGGTTCAAAAGTTATGATCTTAAGTAATAAAAATATTTGACTAATTAGCTAACTACACAATTAATTAATTTGTTTATTTTAGATCATAACGTTTGAACCAAAAACGCTAGAAAGTTGATCAAGGGCTCGAAGACTCGGACTCAAGGCTAGTTTCCAATGTAGACTACAGCAAAATACTTTGGCCTAGCGGTTGGGCCCTAGGCCAGGTAGCATGAGCCAAAATGACCCTAAAACTATTTCACTTATGACATCACTCACAAAAAATCTGAAACCCCCAACCAATAAATTTTTTCGAGTGCAGACTAGAAGACTGGCTGATCCATTTGAGCCCTTGAACAGCTCTCTAGCGCAATCGGCGGAAGAGCTATGGCGATGGTAAGGCAACTGAAAACTGTTGGTTTTAGGCCGAAATCCAGGTATGATATATTCGTAGACCAGCTCTCAAAGTGTTAGGTAGCCTAACTGGAGCTTTAGTTTCACTGTCTTTGTTATCAAATGTCACAGATTCTCTGCTACTACCCTTACGAACTCATGTAAACACATTGAAAAACAAACCAAACATTAAATATGAGGCAACAACTATGAATTTGAGATACTGCAATTCAGCTAAAAGGGTCACACAAAATATGTTGGCAACCTGCAGTTTGCCCATCATTGGTATAGTTCATGGTTGTCTCCTCAATGAAACCTTTGCACTGATTTTATTTTGATTGTATCACACATGAAGATCATGCACTGAGCTAACTTCATCAACACCCATCATGGGAATTGCAGACAGAGACACTGCTGTGCATTGGTCCTTTATAGCCACAGTGCTAATACTATGAAAAACATCAAATTCTATTTTTATTTCTACTTTCCCCTAATTTCTACAAAGTCATTCTACTTTCTTCTAATTTTGATTAGAAAAATATGATGGAAACTGCACTGCTTTATATTAATACACAAACAGTACAGAGTTTATCCTCAAATACAATGCAATGGTCACTGGCCAATGACAGTTGGTACTAAAATATCATCATTATATATACCTATCAATTTAACAACTTACCAGTATACATTCAACTCGCAATACAAAATCACTCAAGGGCTATGGTGAAACTTTGAGAACTTATAAGCCATGTAAAACAGTGTTTCCCAAAATTTTTGTATGTTAGACCTCAACTGTTGCATATTGAGCATTCTAACCCTCCTGAAACAAAAGCAATCATCACTGGTAATAAAATACCAGTGTTTATTGAATCTTTTACCCCTTCATCATCAAGAACATCTACTAAAATAAGCTGAAAAAATCAGCTTCATGGTTGCACAAACATTTAATAGTGCCTTTCAAAGGAGTTGGTCATTGCATCAATGGTTAAAAGTCATCTCATGAAGAACAAGGATTAATAGTACATGTTACTCTAATTGTCAGCTAGACACTGCTGCATCCGCAAGCTCTTTTCTAGACCTCTAAGAAGCTTGTAGATCTGAGAACTTCTGGTGCAACTCACTGGCTAAAAATTTTGATCAGCATGTTGTGCATGCAAGACATCACGAGTATTATACAATACTAAGCACATCAATAATTAACAGAACAAGTTTTCAACCACAGCTTATACCTGACAAGATGCACACACAAACAATCCATTTATTGTCTAAACTCTGCTGTATGATGTCTGACAAAGAAAGACCTTTCAGGAAATCTGACCCTTTTACAATCGTTCTGACTGACAATGCAATCACATATGATGTCTGAACTGTCTTCATGCATGGTTACAAACATTTTAGGTGATGCCTATTGAAACATTTTAGCATGTCCCTATTTCAACTGATACAAAGATGCAAGTCTTAGGTGGATCCAGGATTCCTTGCAGGGGGATCGGGATTGAGTTGACCTTGATTGTTCCTAACTATAGCATCAAAGGACTGTTAAGGGCCGGGCCACTGAAGGAAGTTCTGGGAAGAGAACCCCCAGAAATTTTTTTAAAAACAGGATCATTCTGAGAAAATATCTGGCATATTCTGTAGATACGCTAACAAAATTAATGAGTACAACTAGGGAAATCATTGCCCGTAAATCCTGAAGAAAACAAGCTGTGTTTTTCCACTCCAGCAACAAATGGACAGTTTTTAATTTAATAATAAGGTCTACATGGACACAGCTCTCGGCAACAGTAATCCACTAAACACTGATGTAGTCTCTAAGGTCTCGAGACCCATTTTTGCAAGTCTCAGTTTCGAACATTTCAGGTCTTGTCTCAGTCTCAAGGGCTACAGGTCTAGGTCAAAAGTCTATTGTCTTGAGACTTTGAATACTGCAAAAATCGCTTAGTAAAACTTCTATAATTCAACAAGTTTTTGTCTGTTGTATTTGCAGGTAAGAAACAAGCAAAATAGGCCAGAAAAATGACAGAAATAAGAAAAAAACTCAACTTAGAAGTATGATGACATTTTTCGAAAAATTTCTGCTAAGTCCAAAAATTTTGAAGTCTGAAGTCTTGGTCTCGAATTTCAAGTCATGAGTCTTGAAATTTTTTATGAAGTCTCCGTCTCGGTCTTGACTACATCACTACCACTAACTGAACTACTCTGTAGGGACAAGCTTAGCAGCGATTGCTAAACAAACTCCACTAACTCTGCCTTACTGTCTGAGCAAAAGGCTGAGCCTAAATTATAACTTTGGTGATATGAGCACTAAATATATCTTTTTTTTTTAATAGGAATTTGTCCCTTCCAAATGTTACACCACATGTTAATTGGTTTAGTTCCAGCAGAGATGGAAGTCGGGGCTAAGTTTCTTGAAATTTTGCAGGTCGAATTCAAGCCTGCATACAAACATTCAGGGGTACAACTAGGGGGCTGTTTTATCGGCATGCCAAAACCTTTAAACAATATCATCTGTGCCATTCTCGTATTTGAGAACAGCATGGTGCACATAGAATTTTAAGGTAGCTGGCTGCATCACAGAGTGGCTTGCCTAATTCCAGATGAACATGAATGCATAAACTCTGGACAGCTCCACGCAGCATGGGATACCACTACGGCTTTCTGTAATTCGATGAGTTTTGTGCAATGTGGCCATACACCTGCATGATACTAATTTTCTACAGTACTTCTGCAACATTCTTCTGTGATTTGACAATGTATATTTATGATGATTCAACTGCACTTGAGCCACACTCTTGTTGAATATGAGACTAGGTTTTCAAATGTGGCTTGGCAGCTACAGGCCACCATACGTTGTTGACTTCTAGGTCAAAGAATGATAGTAACTTTGCTTTCTGGCCATCCCAATGGTGACACTATGCTGCTTGATCTCGGAACCGTGTCTTTCACTCACACTAAGTGACACAGAGTAAGTGTTTAAGTCTACAAATAAAAATAACATTTCTATTGGAATATCTGGTTTATGCGATTAACCGTACTATGTTTTTCACGTATGAATGGTTTTGGTCTGAGATTCTGGAAGCTTTATGTGAAAACGTGGTTATAGCGTTTAACCGTTATACAGTTAGTCAGAGTAATCTGTATTCATTCTGTGAAATAGTGTGCGGTTGCAAAGCTAAGCAGAGTGAATACAACAAACAAAGAATTTGCAAAAGTATGCGTAAGTCTAAAACAAGCAACTGTAACACATTAGGTATGGGCAAGAGTGGGAACATGCATATCTGTGAGTTCCAGCACATCCTGCACAGTGTCACTTAAAAAAACATGTTTTCCATCTAATGCTGCAAAATAATGTTGATCCAAATAATGGCCAAAAATTGTGAAGTAATCAGTGGCCTATAATTTTGGCTGTAGGGCTTTATACAACCTGCCATGGAGAGCGAATGTTAGCAGTCATCAGGTTCAATGCAACATTCCTACCTTAGAAGGCCTCTTTGTGAAAAAATATGTATATCTCTTTCTTGAAGGATGCAGAAGTTTAACAACGTANGGTTGTGCACTTTGATGCAGTCAGATTGTTTATATTCGTTCTTTTTATTTGAACACTACAATCGCATTTTACATTGCAACTGAGTGCTCAGATGTTACAGTGTTTGTTTGAGGGTGTGTGCGTGCTGCAATACTTTTGCACTTTACCTGGCCTTGACCAGGGTTGGACTCACTTAATGTCCTACACTGGATGTAATGTTGTACCAAGTGTTTCAGGTTCGTGAACAACAGTGTTAAGAAGGTGTTTGTAACCCTGCTGTTCTACATCCAAACTCGCAATTAATCATTCTGTTGTGTCTGTTTTTATCAATCTGCATTGTGCAGACTGTGTGTGTTTGCACTCTATGGACTTCATGTTTGTTGCAAAACCATAAAATTAAAAAAATTAAATAAATTCACCACGAAATAGATTTTTTATTACAACTTATTTAAAGTCAGGGGGGCGTGAAACAAAGGAAAATTACTTAAGTGGGGCATGGTGGAGTGGAGAAAAGGTTACGAACAACTGGTATAAAATATGTTGATCAAGTGCAATTTGCAGTTCTGGACATCTACATACAGGCAACTTCATGCTCAAAAACTCCCAGCTTTAAATGGGAGTGGCACTTTGTACTGAAATGTGTTTATCACATCACAATGGTATAAAAAAAATTCAGGTAATGTTGTTCCACATCAAAGTGGCAATTCTAAAGTTTGCAGTGAATGAATTATAAATGTCCCCTGTCATTCCATTCTTTTTTTTGCAACTACATCACAGTAACACAATTTTAGAAACAGGTTGAAAAAAACTTTGCAAGAGGCAGCAGAACATGGATTGATGAAAAATACTGAACTTTTATCAAAACACTGATCGCTAGTTGATCTGATGCTAATCAGCATTTAGTTTTAGTCTGCGGTTAATCTAATTAATTCATTTTTAGCCTACCTGACATACAGGTTACATTTTACTGCAAGACTTACTGTTTTGGTATTTACACTGAGCACTGTAGTCTGTCCGAGCTTATAATCACATGTATTATAAGTTAGTCATAGCAAATTTTGCTGTCTTTCTTTGACTAAAAAAAAACTTGTGAAAACTTAAAGTAATTTTGCCTACATAACCTTGCAGCACAATCTTGATGCTTATATAACTTCATTCCAGTTACTAAGCAGCTTAATTTTATCATAATCACTCTTTAAATACGCATGTATGGGTTATTGGATTGTGATATTTCTTGCTTAAATATTGCATATGTATGAAGTTTTAATTCCAGTGGAATAAACCACACATTCACACTGCCCAAACTCAGTAAAATAAATTGTCACTGATTCCCAGGAATCATCGATAAAAAAAATTTACAACTGAAAATTTAGAGGTGTGTTGATCGCCCGTATCACCCTGGATCCACCTATGAAGTAGATGGTAACATGATAATGTTAGCCATATACATCAACATAGAGAACCACAGCTTTAAATATGTCACACAAATTCACATTTTAAAAGGTATGCAACATGTCAGCAAAAGTATGTACTTAAATGGAAGTATCCATTGACAATTTATATGAAATAAAAATGCTGCTTCTGTGAAACACACCTTTTATTCTCAAATTACAAGCTATTCTCAACATTTTCAGCAATGCTCATAAATGATAGAAAAAGGCTATCACTTGTTTCTAATAACAAACACTGATACAATTAATTTACTTGAACACCAACATATTAGAAAAAATTACTGCACAGGTTCAGTGAAGTGACAAAAAGCAAAATAAAGTTATTTGGATGGTACAAGGGAGTATACAGAAGAGTATTAGACCATTATCAACAAGAAAATTTACAATTGAAAAAACTCTATACCTGCAATGGAGTTAGGTGGAAGGGCTGGATTGCTATCACCACTATAGTATGGAGAAGACATTCCATGAGAGTGTGGTGAAGTATATACTGAGGAAGACGGCAATCGTGGTCCTACACCTGGACCTGTTGCTTGGGAAGGAATGTGTGTACCTATGCAAAATATGAGTATTGGTCAGCAATGTCATTACACTGAGGCTAATTACTTCAACAAAGAATTTAGCACATGCTACAATGAGATTTGCAGATATTAGCTACACTGATACTTATTTTGCCCATATCACATGTCATTAAAAAAAGAAAGTTTAATTATACTTGCTTTGTACTCTGCTTGCCCATCTGTGCTAACTGTGCCATGGGCCACATGGTTATTGGTTACTTTCACAGTGAATGTTGCACTGGTGACAGACCATGGGTAACACCATACATGAAGCTTTCCCTTGCACCAATTCTTATCAAGCACAAAGCTGACTGGTTGAAATTGTGATTTTTAAAGTCTTTGGTGTGATCCAATCAGGATTCAAACGCAGCTTACCAACATTTATGCTATTATCAAATCCATGAAATGTGGTAATTGTAGCCTAACACAATGCTTTTCATCATGAAAGTGTGCTGATCAACCAGAAAGCTTCAATGCATGTGTCAACCTTCATATATGCAACCTAATCGCAATCAACAAAATCAAGTCAAATGTGGCTAACGTATGCAAATTTTCAAACAAAAGTTAAACAACTATTGAGCACCTGGCTGTATAATCTAGAGTTTTGTTGTGGCATTTCATGTTTATCAGTCACAACAACAATCTTATAGGACTGAGGATGTGTAGTATTACATGAAATCGATTTCCTGCTTTCAAAAGTTTGCAGAGTGATTCCTTAGTTACCCCCTTTGTGGAGAATACTTCATTGAATCACAACGCAAATTAGCGATTTGCACCAATAAACTCAAATATATTATCGATATCAAGTTTTAGTTTTCTATAAAACATAACACAAATTTCGCTGACTGTCGCACTGTCAACACACAAGCATCTTCTAGATCAGGCATGTGCAGCCTTATTCACTGGTGGGCCACTTTTGAATTCTGGAAAGTTATCGTGAGTCGCATCAATTTTTATTGGATGAAACTTGAAACTTTATTCATTGCCTTAAAAAAATAGTTTAAGTGGTCACTCAACAGATATGGAGTACTGTATATGGTGTAATTTTTTCTGTTTCAAACTACCAACCACATGCTGGTGACAGGCTTATTGAAAAACTGTGAATTAGATAAGACATATGATAGGCTTACTATATCTGCAGAAGCAAAATTCCAGACAGTCTCAATGGCTACTTTTCGTGACAACAAACAAGCGCTATACGGCATTTTTAGTATGTTCTTACAACTTTCACTTCACCCCAAAACAGCATCACTATCACTATTCCGGCAAAACTATTGTGGACGCTGGAAACAGCCAAAGAAGCAAAAGTTGACAACTCTCATCTTCACAGCACATGCACATTGTTTCAAGTTAAAACGCAATTTGCTAACAGGAAAACTTCCGGACATCAAAGCATTTTTAAAATTATTTCACCGTCATTATAGGCTTTCCCGTTCTGTGCTATTGCTTCACTAAAATTCAAGCTCAAATTAGTCCAAGCTGAGTGTCGTTTTTGCAAAGGGATATCATTTTCTGTTGCCCCTTGGAATGACTTCTTCAATTGATGGACTTAATCCACCCACAAAGACCTAAAATTCCCTCGTATTTTACTGAATGCCTGGAGTTGTAGTGCCGCTTCATATTAAATTTCTTCAGATAAGCAATTTTATTTTGGCAAATCAAGCAAAGAGCCCTTTAATTTTGTTGAACAACAAAATACTTCATAAACCACTTGTCATTAAACATCCTCCCTTTGTCAAGAATGTTTAGTTTTTTCGAACACCTTGAGATGAAATTACAGCTAACAGTGCTGCTTTCATGAACTGCAAAACAAATATTATTATTCTCATGGATTGCCAACCCTTTCAACAACCCCTTTCCCTTGTCCTGTTGCGAATTTTTATCACTCTGCCTACAATCCCAAAACCAATACCAACACTTGCAAAGCCACAAACAACATCACATCATAAATTGAGTTAATGATGTCAGGCGAATCAACTGAAATCCTTTCTCACTACTTTACTCAAGCTAAAATCATAGCTAACAGTACTCAGTTTGCACAAACAACTGCCTGTCAGGTCCTGACGAATTGTTCAAACAATTTTACACAGCAAAGCCTCGTATATGAATCGCAAAGAGCTGAATCTGGGTTGTAGCGTGACAATCAGAAGTGGCGCAAAAAGTTGTATTCGCTTAGGGGTCTATGGTTCCAGGTATATAAAAATTGTTACATTTCTTTGTTCGTGAATGGTTGTGAAATGAGTGGCACAAAAAATGAAGAATATAATTCATTTGAAATACCATTTCAGGATCATGAATAAAACCAAGCGGGCTGCACCAAACAACGCGGCGGGCTGCACATGTCTGTTCTAGATTCGCTTTTTAGTAAGACAACTGTTTGTAACAACAAGATGACTTCACCTGAAAATTGCATTCATTTTTACCATATTTAGCTCGATTGTAGGCCACCCTTAATTGTAAGTCACACTTCACCACAGGTTAAGCCTCTTGAGTCAGTGGGAGTTGCATTAATTGTGATCTAGACACTTTGATAAGCTAAGGGAAAAAATGTAAGCCGCCCTAAGTGTAAGCTGCATGAAATGATGAAAAAAACTTTATAAGCTGTGGTTTACAGGGTGTTTCACAATTGTTGAAACAAAGCGGCAGCTTCTAAAACCTTTATCGATGACCTTATTCATTTTTCTCTTTCCAGATTGTCATAGG
>JGI24159J19872_10002933_pt1 | contig 20794 bp, 18 predicted proteins | sample Ectturendosymbi4_FD_19872 | JGI IMG/M metagenome (IMG submission 19872) | reverse complement strand
TAGGATTTTAGGGCAAATTCCCGTGAAAGGCGTCGGGAAACAGTCATGCGGCCAACAGTAACCCCTTTTTCCAGCAAAGCAGCTCGAACTTTGTTAACAGAACTCAGTGGTGACTTCGTAACTATCCTTTTCATGAGGTGGTCATCTCTGACCGTGGTTTTTCTTGGTCTTCCTTTCCTATGCAAACCCTTGTAGGAGCCGTACTGGTTGAATTTCGTGATTCATTGATGCACAGCAGTTTTGCTGTTTTATTTATTTATTTTTTTCTTTTCCAGACGGTAACAACATTTCACAAGATTTTCTGAGCGTATTTCTGTCTGGCACAAATATTCGCATGATCTTAGTTGCACTTTAAATTCAAGACTTCAACGCGACGATCTTTTTGAAAAAATTAATCTTGAATCCTGTTATTTTATTTGGTTTGTGGATTGACAAGACATGTAAACTCTGCAAATCCTACCACCGATCTGTGGTTATTGTTATAAACATTATTCAATTTTATTGCCGCAACTAATCTAAAAATGTAAATAGCGACGAAATTGTTTGAAATTGCTATTACAATTGCGGATTCCGTTCTTCAAAGCAGTTAATTTGTTGTATTATATTTGTCGATTGATATTATAATTAAGGCTCATTTTAGCTTTTTGCTTGAATAATTCATATTAAATTGTAAAATATACTGAATATTCTATGTGCATCTGTTGCAGCTTCAAAAATTATTTTATTATGTTTTATTCCAAAACATATTGTATCCTTTCACTTCGCAAGCTTCTGAAGCATTTGCCTGCAATTTCGCATTACACATACCTGTTAAGTTAATTGCTACTTCGACCGATAATTATTGTCGCGTCACCTGTCTACTACTTTTTGTTGTGAACGTGACGACAGAATAAATACATTTTCAACGAAAGTTACTTTTGCTTCCCAAGCGTTTTCTTGCCTCAGTTTCCATTAGGCAGATATTTTGCTAAAAATATGACGTTGCATGTGCATTTATCAATCACACGCTACCCTAATGGACAAAATAGGCAGACGAAATATTACGATGCTTTTATTGCATAACGAAAACATTAAAGATGATTCGGTTTGACAGTGAGTTTACTGCGTTAACCTTGAAAATTCTTCTTTCAAAAGTTTGCTTATTTTATAAACATTCAACTAACTCCCTTACAAAAATAACTGAATCCAAAATCACTGGATGCACTCGTTGGAAACATCTCTAGTGTCCTATCGAATAAAACATAAGTGAAAGCCATCATTGATGAAATACTAAAAATAATAAAAGTATTTTAATAAATTGTAAAAGTAATACAAATACTTTAAATATTTAATAAAATAATAAAAGTATTTTTTGTCAGATGACAAAGCTTCGAAAGAAAGAGTTACGTCAACAACGTTCTTGCAATCACATCTCAACTACGTTTCCGGTACAGTTTACGATCAGATGCACAATTCCTTTTATCCTCAAAGGACACAAAGTTTCAACCAAAGAACCTCAGGCATTTGTTCTCCATACAATAAATTGTAGACGCAATCTTCTTCTCTCATCGCAAATGATTGCATCAAAGTTATCTGATCTACGTCGGACGTAAGCGTTTCTTAAATTAGCGCAACGTAAATATACTTTGACTTCACAACGAGGTAAGAGAAAGGTCGAGGATGAGAATTAATTTTCTGTGTGCAGGTTTTGTTGCCCTTGGGCTATCACCGGTAGAGCTTGTCTATCTGTTAAGTTGCCAAGAAATGATAGCCCCAGCTTAATCCCGGAAAGGTACTACAGACGTGGAGCCAAGTATGACATTAAAAATTCTGAAGTGATCCCTCAGCTTACAAAACTAAAATTATCGAAAATGTCATGATACATTTCTACATTCGGTTCATTGTTTTCTTAGAGATGAATATCATAAGATACTTTATATCCCATGGAATTCCAGATTATTTCTGCTTAGTTGTATTATGCTTTTAGTGCAGATATTCTTGACTTAATGATAACCTATTCTTTAACAGTACAGTAACAGTATTTTAATGCTTTGCTAATAAATTAGAGTGTGTTTTACACGGACATTTTTTCATTTTTAAACATTAGTTTGTTTCATTGGATCTGAAATAATCTGTTTAGACTGCTCAATCCTGCGTGCATATTTTTATTCAAATATTTATCTCTGAGTCAAGGATGGTATAAAAATGGTGCATTAGTCTTTAAAAATTCGATAAAGATTTACGAATCAAGAAGCACAGAGAAAATATGAGAAGTAGCAATTTCACAGAAATTGCAATATCAGAAGCGATAACAGCTTGAAAAAGTCTTCGAGACGTTTATTTAAATCACAAAAGATGTCTGCAACCAGCAAGAGGCATTTTTGCAATAATTCAGTGAAGTACTCTCCACATGTTAAACAAGCAGGTAATCGATCTGCAGTTTTTTAATAGGAAATCGATTTCACGTAACACCGCGCATCGTCAGTACTTAAATCTGCAAGCAATGCTAACAAGTGAAAATTTGAAAGGCTAAAGCAAGGGCAGATAAAGCGAACACATTGAAAACTGAAGTTAGTACTTCCTGTCCAAATTGAGCCTCAATATTTGGGATTGCAATACTTCCTATCCAAACAGAGCTTTATTCCTTGGAATTTATACAAGTCATTCATTTCCTCAACTACTATACTACAGGGTATATCGCGAAGGCAGCAGCCCTGGGTGTCTTCAAAACACCTCACGAGCAGTTTTCAACAATCTTAGATAGATATGCTGGTTCCACACCAATACCGGACAAAGTCATTAGCAAGGCCAGAGATGTAGTCACGTCAAGTGGTTCTTGGTCGACTTCTGGCCCGCTGTCCCATGGGTACAGCCAGCAGAACGTGCCTCGCCAATCTTTCCCAGAACATTCTGTTCACATGGGCGAATCATCGCATATCTGGGATCGTTCTATTCGGATGAGAAATGTCTCGACAATCAGGGTTTTACGAATTTCACAGCTGCGCAATTTTTCGCGAAGTGTCACACCGTGAACTATTTTAAAAATTCCACGTCTGACGGCTGCACTTGAGACAGCGCTCTTTCAGTCATTCTCCAAGATTCATGACGATAGGTGAGGATCGGAACAAATACCGATTTAAAAACTGACAGCTTTTCGGTGTTTGAAAGTTCCCGGTTTGTGACCACAGAGCAATAAAGCTCACGCAGAACAGCGCTTGCTTTACCAATCCGTGTATCAGTGTCCTTGTTCGGACTTCCGTCATTGGTGAATACTTCCCCAAGGCACTTGAACTTCTCGACTTGCTGCAGTGCATTGCCGCTAACCTGCAGGTCACAGTGACTTGTGTTTCAGGAGAAACACAATACCTCGGTATTTTTAGATCGGACCAATCTAATTCGGAGAGGCAGTAAGGCGGAAGCGACTCAACCAAAGGAAAGAAGAATGCATCACCAGCTTAAACTGACTTGAAGAAAAAGCAATCCGCTCAAACTTTCCTGTGCACATGACAAATAGAATGGATAACAATGGCATCAAATTCGGAAGAAAGACTGCGCCCGCTAAAATGTGGCAAGAAAGATGAACCACGGGTTTGAGCATTCCCCTGCTGCTAACTCCAACAGCTAAAGAAAAATGTTGAAATACGAAGGCAGTGATTACCTACAAAAGACCAACTACAATCGGACAAAAACAAACCAACTGTCAGCACCTTGCTTTGATTAAGATAAGAAAGCAAATCGAATGTTCGTCGAGGTCTTGCAAGCACTTCACACTTTGTGGTTGCCATGGAAAGCACAAAAAATCCATGGTCCCCATTGTTTAACAATGAGTGACAAGAAATTTACCTTTCCTTCTGAATTACCATCTGACATGTGCAAAATATAGTATTTATGTGGCGCCTTGTGTGATACGCCATCAACAGTATGTTGGCCAAACAGTGAACATATTTTCATAGAGATGGTCAGCGCACCGAGGTACTTTGAGCAAATCAAGGAAATAGGGATGACAGCGACCAAGTTGCCTTGTCGCGGCCCTATAGTGGATTTCGTAACAATCCTCACAAACCATCTGCAGTATTTATGANCCCTACACTGTTACTACTGGAGAAAAACCCAATTTTGAATGTATGGATACCTGTGAAGNTGAACGGTGTAAAAATATAAAGCACAAGTTACAATTCATAACATTATCCTCCCTGGTTTGACATAATACTTGTCCCCTTGTGGTGTTCATTGATTTTCCATTCTGCTTTGCTCATTTTTTTCATCTCCTTTTTGCCTCACATGCAGTTTTCATTTACCAATTCTTGAACCTTCCTTTCCAACGTTCAACATTTTAGGTTCTCCCCAGAACAGTGGCTCTTAACATTTTCGCTACCATGTCTCTCTTGAACATTTGTGCTTTCTTTCAGGCTCCCCTGACTTTAGATAAGTTGTAAAATGTATTTATTAATAAATTTATTGATCAAACTTTGTATGTTGTAGAGCACACAAAGACTCGCGCGCCGTTAAAACGTGTTGACGCCTCCCTGGGGAGGCGTGCCCCCCCCTTTTAAGAACCACTGCTCTAAAGTATGTCTGTCAACTTTCCGACAGCCATTCTGCTTACAAATTGTCTTTGTGCTGAGTCATCGCTGCGTGATTCCGTCACTGTGGTTTTGTTATCGAAATTGGCGTGGATAGTTTTTCAATGTTAGGAAAAGGAATAATTTGACAAGGGCGTATTTTCCAGTTGTTACTTGTGGCAGTTTATGTTTTGATGTATTCATTTTAGTTCGGAGCTTGCTTTTTTCTCTTGTTTTAGACCTTTGTTTAACTCGTTTTCATCAGCTAACACGTGTTCTCTAATGCTCTAAGACTAACCATTTTTGTTTTTTGGTGTTATTCGATCACTCTTGCGATATGGACCATGCGCCTGACTCAAAATGAACATTATATATCAATTTAAACGTTTCACCTGTAAGCATCGCTTGCATATTACATGTCCGACGTGCGTAGAATTCCACGAAACCGATTCCCTCTCAGGACAATTGGCTGATATGTCCGANTGCGTCCTCTTTGTGGATACATAGTTACTCGGTCTATTTAGCGTTAATTTTCATTCCGACCTGGTCGCACGCAACACAAAATCCATTAAGAGCATGTGGGAGGCCCTGTGCAGAAGATACAGTTAGCACCAAATCAGCTCCCAAACGCAATCGGTTGATCCTGCAGCCTCCAAAAGTGACACCCTCATTCACTCACCTGTCCGTCCCTGTCCAATTCACACATACTATGAAGAGCAATGGTGACAGCACACACCCTTGTAGGAGTCCAACACCCGCGGTGAACGGTTGTGAATTAACTACGCCGACAAGGACGCAACTTGTGAGGAGTACAATGATTAGACGGCCAGCAACAGGAATGGGTCTACACCCTATTTCTGCAACACTCCCCAATGCGCAGAGGGATCTGGTCATATGATTTCTCGAGTTCGANGAAACATGTGTNGACATCTTTACAACCCAATATTTTTTGGCAATTTGCTGCAGAGCGAAAATTTGACCCGCCGTGCAACGGCCNGGACGAAAATCGTACCGAGNATTCTGCAGCTTTGTGTCAAGTATTTCGTAACCTTTATCCACGGAACATGGCATACACTTTTCCAGAGAGGTNAGGGAGAGACATGTCTCGGTAGTTAGTGCGTTCTCACCTGTCCAACTTCGTGTCTATGTTGATGATCACACCTGTTTGTTGGGATGCCTACCAATGTTTAACTAGTACCAAAACACCCTAGTCAAACGGAGTCGGAAACATGATTTGAATCTGTAAATTTTCGGGCTTTTCACGGGAACAAAACTATTTTACAACAGTGCCTTTTTACTGTAGACCAGGGGTTCCCAACCTTTCTTTGAACATGTACTCCTTCAGCATTTCGACAGACGAGCACGTACCCCTAAAATTTCTCATGACAAAATATTTTATCATAATTAATCGTAGATATATTAAAAAATAAGCATGCGAATTTTGAAAATACTATTAACTAATATATGCATAAATACTTGGAAATGGATATTGTTTAAGCACATTTTCCCTTCTACTACTAACCTCAAATGTACCCCTTCAGATAGGCAAATGTACCCTAGGGGTACATGTACCCCTGGTTGCGAACCTCTGCTGTAGACAATCCAACTGCTTTAACAAGCAACGCGAAGTTCTGCGAATGAGCCACGCACAAGCGGGAGATCAGATAGGAGTCAAATAACGTCGATTGAATTAAAGTAAAGATGCTGTACATTGAAACGAAAATGATTATGAAGCAATTGCTGTGCAAAAAAAACTATCTAACACCTGTGATTGTCGTACCTCTCGAGCTGACGAAAATCTGTCACGTTTAATTAATTGTGTAAGGTAAGGAAACAGTGGAAGATTCTGAACAGAAGGTTTTCATGACCGAACTAAGATCTACTTCTTACATTGCCGATGCATTTTCAAAGAATTCTTTGCTACTCTTTTTAAAAAACTTTGCAGAAAAACTGGTTTAGACCAGTGTTTAAATAACAAAAAAACATGCACCAAAAAATATTGCAAATGTACGATAACCACAGTTCTGTTATCCCGCGTTGCTGGAATGTGTGATCCCAAGGAAAACATACCTTGCGTTATTATCTGACTCTTCTGTCTTCTGATTGTTCCTGAAGTTTAAGCTACTTTTCTGGAACTTTGGTTGGAATTATGAAACAGGTTTATTTAACTGCTGGTTTCCTGAGGTATTACAAAAGGTTTGCTATTTCAGCCTCTGTTGCCTTTTTCGATATTGCAGTTGTTCAGAAAGGGCGCAATTCATGCTTAAATGCCAAGATTATTATTGAAACTCACTAAACTCTGTTNGTGTGAATCCNCAGTTGAAATGAACAAAATGGCNTTTATTATATTTTCTNTTGCTAAAAGCACTGGCCAAACAATCGTATAGTATTTTAATAGCCTTGATATGATGGTTATCGCAATGGATTTGTTTATCAGTCTTTCTGTTATTGCTTTTCAGCACCTTTGGAATCCCAAGGGTTAATTTAGCGAAACTGCTTGTGGTCGCGTTCTTGTGAAGACCAAGGTAAAACAAAAGAGATACAGGAAATCGTTGTGGGATCTTGCAAAGAATTACTTTAAAATTTCAGGCTACGTTAATTCNCGTTTAGGTAACCTGCACAATAATTTTTCGGAAACTTCATGAAAATCTTTANAATACCGCAGGAAGTTAATTCCCAGTAGTTCAAGAGCATGATGTTATTGATTAAATTATGCGCGCAAAGAAATCAACAAATCGTTACCATCATTGTTATGATTCACATCGCACACCGTTTCTTTTTTTTGCTGATCTTTAAACAAATGAAGTGCAAATACCAAATATTTTCAATTGAGTTAATTGTTCTTGCCATAATGTATTGCTCAGATGTTTGTGTAAAAATTTGTTCCAAACAGTAGCAATAGTCTGTCTGTGTGTGTCTGTCATCAGTGGAATTGCCATTTGCTGTCATTCGAACGTACTATAACTTCCACTGTCATGTGTTTTGTCAGTTGAACATCACAACACTGTAACGTGGGTGCCATTGTAAAAGCGGTTCCTTGCGTTGGTCAGCGTTGTTCCACACATCAAGCATTAAGGTAGTTTAATTTATTATACAGGAATAGACAAAAAATAGATACAAACTAATCGTTTCTTCTAGTGATGGCGTTGTGACACGACGGGCATGATCGCAAACAAACCTGAAATCTCACGTTATGCATTGCACATGACCGTATTCGCTCCGCATCTGTTCAAGAGCAAACCAACACATGAATTTAAATAACAGGATTGCATCTTCATTTAAATTTTTTATGTCCACCGTTTGTCCGGAAAGAAAAGGTTGTCTGCCGTGATCAATCGAAAAAACGCTCAGATTGAAAAAAAACTAGGCATCTCATAACGGTATGTATGCCAGGTTTAATTGGTCTGTAAAGAGAAAGGGCTACACTGGATTGTTGGTAATCGTAAAGGTCGGAAACGTTTTCAGAACTTTACAGATTGACAATGTTACCAGAGTACAAACCTGCATATTCGCAAACTGTACAATTAGGTAGCTTTGCAGTGTTAAAGTAATTGTCATCGGGGCTGCAATCAGTTGATATTTTCTGGAAGGGGTGGGGGCAAATTGATTGCAAGTTCTTGTTTTGCCTTAAAAAGATTTTTGCTCTTACAAAATAGTTTTGAAAATTCGAGGGGGTGCAATTGCCGGCTGTCCCCCTGTTTTCGGGCGTGATTGTCATTACTAGATTCGGCAAAGATAGCAGATGGCTGGCAAGCGTGTTTGATGGGCGGTATTTCCTTTTGCAGCGGATGTTTTTGTCTTATTTCTTTTTCCAGTATTTCCCAGTAACCACGGTTTCTTTCTGTCGAAGTTACTTGCGAGTTTAGGGATGTATCTGCTGGGGCACGAACGCCACTTTTTTTAAAACTTTGTTTATTCCCGATTCGACTCCCACGCTCAACTTTAAAATTTTAATCTCAAACGTCAGCAAAGGATTTCTCTCTTGTAAATTACATTGGCCTTGCTGGCTGTTTTGGTCGCCATACCGTTGTCTTCATAATAAGTCATCTTCCGTTTTTATGAGTCGCCCACGACATTTCGGCATTGCGTCGGTTTTTTCAGATTCTCTTCATTCGTCAACACAATATTCAAACATATTTGATAAAAACAGTGAGGGAGACTCGTGTTGCCGTTACATAACCGGTATCTTAACCACTTGCTCTTGGCTGCTTGTAACGCACGAATTACATCTCAAAAGTTTGAGCGGTAAGAAATATACTGTTATATATTTTGTCATATGAAAATGACGTGGCAGAATGTTTGTTGCTTCATACAAATCAATTCCATTTTGAGCGAAACAACAGAAAAATACGCAACCCAATACTATTCAATTAGGATTGTTCAAAGCTGCAAATTTCACTCACTTTACTTTTTATGTATTTTGTGCCAAACAAAGAAAATAAGATTTTAATACCTTTGAACTGGTAAGTGAAATATGCTTGTATTAGAAGCCTGAATATTCAACCACAAACTCTTTTCAAAAGGGATCTTTGCATTTGAATAAACTTCATCTTTTCAGTGGCATCAGGTGAACGAGAACAACGGCCTGTTAAATAACATGCTTTGTGCTACATCGCTTTTCAACATTGCACTGACGTACGTAAGACCTGACCTTTTCAGAATCACAAATGACCACAATTAGCCTCAGGCCTTTATGAAATCGTCTCTGAAAATATTTTCCCCTTTCAAGTATCTTCTGGCTATTGTCGTTATGAAATTTTCAAAACTGCCTTGCTGTGCCAAACATGCTCTTATAAACAATCAGTTTGTTCACACTTTTGCTTCACATGTATAGTGCTGTGTTTGCAATAAAATCATGAACTGTTGTAAATTGAGGACAACACGATGCAATTTACGTCAAAACAATGTTCCTATCGCGCCCAATGCTCTGTTTTTGATTTATTTTAGCAGAAAAATACTACAATTGTCGAAAACAGGGAAATTGAGGTAGCTGTAAGAGATATTATGTTCATTGGTAATTTGATTGCAATCAGTTTCCGCTTGATTGGCCTAATATTTGATAAATTTATCACGCTCTTTCTTTCGAATTGTGAGTGCAGTGCATGCTGTGGACTTTTTTACCATCCACATCAAACAAGTCTTTTCTGAGTACTATTAATTTATTCACGATTAGACTTCAAAATAACCACTAATCAAGTGTTTTATTCGTTACATTATCGTCGCTCATATCCAGCATGTTGTATGCGCACAACCGTGCAAGCATTACGTCAGGGCGATTTATTTCTGGCCTCGCCAATGTCAGGTACAGTTGTTGAAGACTATCCAGATACGCTGAGGTTTTCAAGTGCCATACTCTGAGCGAAACATCACAACTGTTTTGCCTTTTTCATTGCATAATTTCGACGTCATGAAGAGAAACATGTCCCTTACATTTACAAAACAATTATTGGATTGTTTTCATTGATAGAAAAACGTACTTTTGTTGAAAACAATTTGTACATTAAAAACCATTTTCAAGTAAAAAAGTGTGGGAACGCGGAAAAGAAGAGTGGGAAGTGCCCAAATACTAACCATTTTAAGTAATTACACAATTTTGCTAAGGTGCAACGCAGGAGATAGCTTGTCATATATTCATTTATGCAATGTCTGGGGCTGCGCACAAGAAATCTGAGGTTTTCATTGAAATAAAAATTCGTCCATTAAAAACCTTTGAAATAAAAATTCGTANATTAAAACCCTAATTGGATATCTTCTTATGTACTGGTTACCATCACAGCAGCGTGCTGACACATTAAAAATCAATCATTAATTCGATTCATTTCCGCTAGTTCAATTTTGCAATAAAGGATATTTTGCCTATTTAGGTATCATAAAAACATTCATTTTTCTCAGTTTCCAGAATATGAACCTGCCGTTCAAAATTGTTTTGGAAAGCGAGGAGGATAGAGTGTTTTAATGATAATATGCCATTGGGGAAATTTACAAAAGAGGTATGCATACGTATCATAGTAAACCTGACTTTTGCAGCAAAACTGATAAGCGTTGTTGCAGCAAACTTAACTCTAACAATTGGTAAATCCTTATTAATCAAAGATTACTGGCAGCACCTTTCAGGAAATGCTGCCGATAGTATTTCCACCCAGCTGTCGTTGATGTTCAGCTTATCCTGTTTTCTTTTACTTTACAAGTTCATAGCAAAATCACTTTTCCTGCACAAGTTCGGCTTTTGTTTATCATATAGCGATATTTGCAGCACAAGGAAACGAAAAGCCTGGCAACAAATCCCTCACTGCCTTTACCGTACGCAGGTGTGACGTTACGCAAGAAAGGGGAATGGCAGGCTTTGAGGCAAGCCTAGAAAAATTGATTTCGTGCGTTTTCTAGTCACGTTTCCCGAGATCTCTTTGGACATTTTGAAGTCAAAATAAACGGACAAAATAGTCTCCATTCCAAACCACGCTGAGTGTTTCTTGTAAGTCTGCAGATATCTTTCATAATCCTAAATAAATAACGGGTGGTAATTTAGGTACCATTTGTTGTTAAAAAAGCTCCTCTGAAACTTTTTCTCCGGAATTTACTTTTAAAAAAATTTAAAACGCTTGGTTTGCCAATGGCTGATGGACAGCGCAAACATCCGTGAAACAAAACCAATAGAATCACGCTTTTGGTGCACACTACCTTCGATTTGCAATATATTATTTGCAATGTAATTCAATAAGCTTGGATTCTGATTATAAATTTCTGTTTAGAAATATAAGGTCTTACCCATTAGATTTGGGATTTTTCCCAATGTGTTGTTATTTTGCTTAAACTTCAATTTTTTGGCTGACAATGAAGTCAATTTCAGAAAAGACCGCCTTCTCAAACTCATTTCTCGGGTAAATACGATTTTCTTCACACAATTTCTTGAAGTATCATAATCTATTATTCTATTCATGAAACAACCCCAGCAAACTCAAAAGCATGAAGCTGCATCGCCATGATATCAAGTAGCGCTTATATTATCGCTCCAAACGTTTTGAAAGCATCACAAAGATATGGAATACGAGGAAAATTTGCAACAAGATTGGATTACCATTCCAACATAAAATGAAATCTTTACAACGCTGAAGCATGCTTTGCATCGTAGCAGAAAGCAGATTTGAAACGGCAATAAATCAAGATAACTGTGTTGATCACAAAGTCTGAGCCAAAAATAAGCGATGCTATACCTAGTTTTCAGTGTCTAGCTAGAAGATTGACGGATATTCTGTTTAAATTTTGTCGTGGCTATAACTAAAATGCAATGAAGCCTACACACCGCATCGGCATGCAAAGACTATACTGCACTCTGTCAGTTAAGGCAAATTTTGAAAAGCATCTCTGTTATTTGCTCGATTGGCTGGAACAGCATCTGCCTTTGAGAAGCAGTCTCTTTGTTGCCCTCCAGTACATAGGGTTCGTGTAGCTATAAATAATGACGTTGAAGAACGAGTTTGCAAATAGAACACGCGAAGCGAGGTAGGCAAGAGAATTCCAGGCAGTTTTTTGTACAGGGTTGAACTTTAAACTTTCCGGGTCAAGGTTCACCGAAAGACCCCATAACATCACAGCGATCGAAGGAAGAATGGCAAGCGTGAAAGCCACAACCACAACTCGAATTGTTTTAACGATCGTCGAATCATGTACCTTCTCCCAGTCGGTAGCAACTCTCTGTGGCTGAGCTTCACACTCCCTTTCACCTGATTTCAATATGTCGCACGACTTTTCACAGTCATAAGCACTAATACTTGGGGTGGCCTCTTCTGCAGATGCTGCGATTGCCTTTTCTGACATACAGCGTGTTTCCGTTGCAGAAACTTCGCTCAGTGGCGATATAGTTTGCAGCACTTTTCCCTCTACATCATGGAAGGACTTGCTTCGTTCACCGGCATGCTTATTTATTTGCTTCTTCATTTTGTCCGACTTCGCTCTTCCATTTAAGTTTTTAGTATTCCCTGTCTCGTGTTGGTTTCTTCTTGTTGTTACGAAGAGCATAACGTTCAGTATCCACACAAGAAGGAGGCTAATGCCCAAGGAGATGGCATAAGCCAGGTAAAACTGCAAAGTTTCGTGAAAGTATAATAAAACAAACAATAAATCAATTTAAGTCCACATCAAAGCGTGAAACACCAAACAAACTAACGGCTTATACACTCTGTCCCTGGGCAAAACATTTCATTACAAAGGTCACAAACAACTATTTACGTCAATTATTTGGGAAACTACTCAGTTATGGCACACAGGAAGTTTCTTTGATTTCACTGGATTTATAACAGTAGATATTCGCGTTTTGTCTTGGAAAATTATTCTATATATTTTTAGCACATTAACATTAAACAATGTTATTCTAATCCTCAGGCAAATGCTTTTTGACAGCTCGCCATCTTGTATAAGCACAGTGAGAAAAGATAAGGAAAATATTAGCGTGGTTGGGAAAAATTTTGATACCGTTTTTCAGCAACACAAATTGAAAAAGATGACATTCTTTTTGATCTGGGATAGAAAGAACAAATTCAGGGAGTTTCACAATCATTTAATCGTAAATGTTGTGCAAATACTGGCTGACTGAAGTGTCGACTGATACGTACTTATCGTTGCGTCTTGGAAACAAGCCATATTTCCGCAGAGTACCAACCAGCAACCTTTTTAAATTTGTTATGGAGTTGTCAAAAAAATTCCTTCTACGTAAACATACATTGGCCTGAATACAATATCCTTCACTGTTTCTGATCACAGATAAATGTTTGCAGCTCTTTTGCAAACACGTGATTGTTATTTCGCAAATGGATATGCAGTCAACGCTTTGACACATGCTTTTGAAAAGTAACGCAATCTACAAGGATAATTGTTTTCTACAACCAAATCACATAAAAAGTTTATGTCTGCACAGAGTATATATTTACACATTCACTTGTCTATGTGGCTCTAACCACAAACTTTCTACTCTGAATTGCCAGTCTCCCGAACCACTGCCGACAATAATGAGCAATTCTTGACGTTTTAAAGAGATGATTGTAGATTAATATTTGTTACACTTATAAAGGACGACTTCAACTTTTGTCAGTATTTTTAGAAAAATTGTTTGCTCACAACTACAAGATCATCAAATAGCAACACAATCTCTTCAACACGTATGGAGCAAATATGCTCCAGTTAATGTACCATCCATGGATTTTGGAAATCTTTCTGGGGACATTACAAGGCTGGGTCGCTATGTCCCACACGGGTCGCTATGTCTCCCAGTTAGATGATGAGCGGCGATCGGCTTAGCCGGTTAATTCTTTTCCGATTCAAAAATTTGTCTTAAAGGCAGTATGCAATTTTGCGTTTAACAAATGTCAGTTCAGGCTACGGACTCTGATGTCTTTTTATTTGATGTTTTTGGAACGTGGAATCCTTGATACAGACGGACATATTTCAGAAGAGAATTTGCGGGTTGGCATATTCTGTTTACAGTAAAAATTTGAGCATATCATGCATTAGGCTCAGGAAGATGTTTTAACAAATTTCAATAACTTTGCAGATTAAAATACTCACGTTTGGTGCGATGATCACGCCAAGCGCTGTGATGGTGTATGGTAAACCAGGGTCAAATATTGGATAAATCGCTATTAAAAATGGCACAATCCAAATTATTGTCATCGTTAAGAGCGTAACAATTCTTTTTGTGCCCGGTTTAACTCGGCATGTCGTGCACTTCCGTTCTCTGAAATACCTGCAGAGAGAACGAATCAGTTGTTTCATGCTGTTTGCACAAAAATATGTCATCGTAAGTGTCGNTAATTTTCATGGTGTGTTGAAAACACCGTTTTTCTGCTACACGACCAGTTGAAAAAATGATAAATTCTTCATAAAAGTAGTTNAAAGTTTTTGAGAAATTCCTACCTAGTCATTGCCACCAAAAGATCATCTATGATGTTATTTTCCACGACCTCCACAAAGTGTTTGGTTATATAGAAAACATCTGAATCAATGTAAAGCACATCTGACAATTCGTGAATTCAAGTTATCTTTACTAGCAGAAGCATAACTGGTACTGCTGGTATTCAGAAGGTGATCNTAAACAGCACCCATCCTAATTTCCTATTTGCCCATATTTGGCTTATTAAACCATCCTGATTTCTNTCCTATCGAACACATTCTCTGCCCCAACCTGCAAAGTAACATATCGCTAACTTTGTCATGTTTGGCTGAAGCTATGAATGGTTTTGGTAATGCGTGCTGCTATTTTATTAAATATCTGGGCCAGCCAGGGCCTTAGTCGTACGAAAAATCTTCATTCGTGCTGATTTATATCTCAGTCCAATTATACTCGAAACGGTGTCTAAAAATGTTGCATCNTATTCGGGCCGTGGCACATAACTGTAATTATTTCGTTGCATTCATGNAAACAAAATGATCATAATATTTTCGTTTAATCATGGCTTGTTGCTTTAGCAATGGTAAAAATGATTAGTGGAAAATTCACAATCCACAGGTCTCTTCTTACCTTTCAAAAGATATCGTGGTTAAGGTAAAAACCGAAACGGCAAAGGAGAACACTGTGAAGAAGCCGAATACATCAACATAGAGTTTGCTGTGGTAATCAGTCATAGAAGGTTTTTCTCCATCCTTCAAAAATTTGTGAGGCCCCATATACATTCTGTTTGTGGTGTTCATCGATGCAGAAAGCACGCAGCCAATTAGAAGATCCGCACAAGCTAGATTTACTCTGTAGAGCCTGAAATAACATTATTTTCAAAGCTGAAGCATATTGCTCGTCACTGAGTGAAAGAGAGCAAAAATTGCTTGTGCTCTTTTCAAAGTGATCACTTTCCTGACAAACCGTGATCCATTCAATTAATATTGATTCGTTCCCAAATTTGCAGTTAGTCTTTCAGTAAATCGAAGTTGAAATTGCTGCAAAATTTCATCTACAGATTGCATTTCATATTCAAATCAAATTAAGATCGTTTTAGGGGATATCTATTATTAAAAATCTCTTTGCGCAGTTGCTCGATGCACTCACCCATGAACGTTCCGCATNACCGACTTCTGCAAAAGCACCATCAAAACCGCAACATTGGCCACAAAGATGCACANCACGATTAAACCGTCTATGACCAACGTGGCGTACAATGCAATTTTTCCTGAATNACCCAAGCAGTCGTAAGATGAAGGACAAGTCTTGTTGTATGCCTTGTAACTGTACCCACAAGCGACTGGCAAAGAAAAAGGAATTGTGTGAATGAACCACTCAGAATATTGCGTCCCATTAATGCAGTGATGGTCGTAGTCATCAATGTTTTTGCAAGCAAGGTATGCAAGATGTCGCTGATTGGCAATGCTACCTGGTCCATAAACATGAAACTCTTCAGCCATTTTGTCAATTCTCGCGTACGAGGCTGCATTGGCTTCGTAATAGTTTTTCAGCATGGTGCAGAAGCGGTCAAAGGAGTCGGTTGGGTTAGGTAAATCCTTACCAACATTTCTCGTTAACAAGTGGCTGCACTGCTTCATATACACCACTCGATAGTAGACAGTTGCTGTGTGAACGCGGTTGTTGCAAGCTTCCTGAAGGCGGTGGGCGTTCCGTTGCTTCAGCTCGGTCATGTAGTGCAGGAAAGAAGTGTTAACTGGGTTGAAATGCACTCGCGTGTACTCTCTCAAATGCCGTTCCGTCATGCTCGTAGCAAGTCGGGCCGCGGCGACAATCAACAGAGCGGCTATCACGGTTAACCTTGGCATTTTTAACGAAAAAGTTCGAGTCTAAACATGGAAGCAAAAGATCAGGCGAATGCTCATCTTAAAAGTTTGACTGAACGAACGAATAACTTCAAACAAAAATACCAAAGCATTGACGTTTTTTGACAAGAAAAGCAATCAAAACAGAAAATGTGCGTTTGACTTAGTCCGTACAACTCGACCGGGAAGAATCAGTANAAAAACGCTGTTCTTTAATCAGCAAAACAAAAAGTGCGCATTGCCTCCGNNTATTTGATAAAATTTATTTTTTATAAAACAAACATTTGCTGAAAGAGCCTCTGTGCTCNTTGTCCGTTCTCACCAACTGTTTAAAAACTTTTCTGATACATCTTTTGCCANTGAAAGTAAATGTTGAATGGANCGAAAGCATATCATGGATTTCGCTACACACTGCAAATCGAAATTAAACAGATAATTGTAAGGAACTTTTGTGGTTTTGCACACTCTACTATCCACTATTGGGCAGATAGTAAGTGCTGTTTGTTCCTGCACTTGATCGAAGTCAGAAAATGGCAGTGAATCAATTAAATTTAAGGCTAGAGGACCACACCTTTATGGCTCCATAAGCAGTTGAAAAATACTGACTGATGACAATAACTTCTCCCTGCAATTATGTTCATACCTCGACAAGAAAAAGTAATAGGAACATTGCATTTTTCTGAATTAAGAGCTTCAAATGGTTGAGATGATCAAATATGGTATTTTGCATGAATTATCTGCAACAAACTTGAAACTTAGAAACAGAAACACTTAAACCAAACTTCAAACCAACCTCCTGAGTCAAAAATAACTTTTGAAACCCAACAGGTTAATGCCGACGTCTAGCTATTTCAAAATTGTAGCTTCTGTTACACTTCTTCAGTTTAAGGTAACCATTTTCAACAGGCAGTGACCCAACGTTTAATTTTCTTACAAATGTATAAAGTTTTAAGACTAATTTAAAAATCATTTGGGTATTTGCCACTCCATAAAATGCATAAATTATTGCTTTGTACTTTCCTCATACATTTCTTGCTCCTATAAACTTGTTCTTTAATTCCTCAAGTTTTATTGCCCTCATGAAATGTGCAAAATATGACGATGAAAACTCTCTGTAAAACCAATCAGGTTGTTAGTGAAAGATTAGAAGTTTATGGCATGAAGAAGCGTATAGATTTTAGCAGTTTTAAGAAAACTACATTGTTCGAAAATTTTTGATCAAAAGATACTGCGAACCTCACTGTGCTGGAAATCTCGTAGATTGGCCGTAGCTGACTGCACAAAATACCAAGCTGGTATCTTGTTTCGGTAGAAATAGCGCAGCAAACTGCGTTATCAGTGCAATAACATTCACAGGATTCAAATGTGACACGCAGAACACAACATATCCAAAATAACGTTTTTGAGTTGGACAATGTAATATATGAAAATTGCAGCAATTTGCCACTAGATCAAAACACTGGAATTTTTTAAAGATCTTCAGTAAGAATCTTTTAAAGATTATTCCCAATATTTGATGGATTTTATGTTGCTTGAAAATAACTAAGCAACCACTAGCGTTATCAAATTTGCTAACGTTGCAAATTATCCACAGAAACAACTGGAAGATTTTCAGTTGAACATCGGTTGGAGTCATCTCAAAACCACATGAGCTTCGACGCCGTCACCTGGAATGTAGCTGTTCCGAAGCACTGCTTAAAAATTCTTGCTCAGCTTCAAGTTTCTTGATTTGTTAGAAAAATTCCAAAGAAATGTTGCAAAACTAAAAGAACTTCTGCAAAGCTAAAATTAAATTTCCATTTGGAAATCATGCTACTTACAAAATTACTTCTGCGGTTCACAGAAGAATTTCAACGTATAAATATCGTCTATAATCATCATTTACTTGTGCAATTGACCGGTGTTCTTTCTTTGCTTTTCAAAATTTCTGTTGATCATCCAGAATCTTTCAACTGCAACCCATTTCATAAATGTAACCCCATTAAATTCGCAATAATGAAACTCCGGAGTGGTATTCAATGCGAGACAACCTGGTTAACAGTTTTTTCAGGGGCCGAGCGCTTTAACTTCAATTTGTATGAAATTGTCTACTTTTTGCGCCAATAAATCAACTCAACTCAATTTCCCCCGCCATTTTGAAATCGGTCATTTTCTGATTTTTAAAGTATCTGAAAAGTATTCTAACGCTCTCACTGTTTTACCACCGCTCATTTCAAAAGATATATTTCAGATTATCATTGCTGCAGAAAGCCAGTCACAGAAAAAAGTGGCGGCAAATGCTTTTTCGCGTTGTTTTTCCTTGCACCAAGTGAAAATGCTCAGTTTATCACGGGCTGTCTACTACACGAAACATTCAGATTGTTTTGTTTTGCGTCCTTAAAAGAAACTTTTGTCCTTGTAGCGCAACAGAAGCGAATTAGAACAATATACAGGCAGAAACACCCACCAACTGTCGATGATATTGATAACAAGCAGATGAACATGCCAGAGGAAGACACCGCTTCAGCTTTATATAAGACAGCTTGCAATGTCTCTCTCACTGATTTGTCAAGAGAAAAAGGGCATTAGTTTTTGAAAGAGTTTTTTCTTCTCTCAAATGTCGAAGAAAATCACTTGCTTTTGGGCAAAAGAAGAGGCATCTCTACTGTTTCTTAAATCAGGCAGGTGCATAAATGCATAGCTTAGTGAAGCAAACGATCCATAATTTTCAACGATGCGTAAAACCTCTTGTTCAAGACATGTATTTAACGTAGATACATGCAAACACATGAGTCAAAATAATAACTTCTGCGTCAAGAATTGTGGAACTTCTAATAGCATCCACGATCGTGCCGTTGTTTTTGCTACAAAAGTAATCCTATTTAGTTCCAGTCGCGTTAATTTTCTCTTTCAATTAGTTGACCCTTCTTAATCTTGTAATGAATTTCGTAAAGCAGCGAAGATTACACTCAGGGCCGAAAATGATAGTGCCTGACTTTGTGTTATTGACCACCATAGATTTTGAGTAAAGCTGCACCACAGCTTCCTCCCAGTGACTGCAGCTCAGTGGTAGCGTGTTGTGAGGTTGATTGTTTGATTCACGGCCACTGAGTGAATAGCCGTAGCACTTCTTGTAGAANAGCGTTAATACCAACTTCTCTCGAAATTTTATGGAAGGAAATTTTAGGCTTCAGNCTTCCACCAATTGACTTATACGAAATCGTATTAGAAAAAGCTACAGATCAAGTAGCATTGGTGATAAAATGCACAGTCTTTTAAAAAACAAGTTGAGACACGTGATAGAACGCAAACTGCACATAATACACCAATGAAAACACGTTAAACCTTCCACAATTTCTTTTTTCTTGGACGTGTGTAATGTACCATATATCAATCAAACATGACTAACACAAAACGGTATTGAAGACAAAGGAAAACTGGGACAAACAAATGCCATGGAAGCCGCAATTTTTAAAGTAGGTAACCTCTGTTTTTAACCCTGACAGTCCTGAAATGATTAACCACTAGATTCTAGCTAATGCACCAACGTAGGTAAATCCTATGGAATTTGAGGATTAATGATGAAAGTAATTAAAACAACACATATTATTCAAAACTGTGAAATGCATAAGGGAGACAGTGTTAATTTGAAAAGAGCCATAGTTTCACATCATATAACAGCTTTTCTTAACCTGTGGGTAATTAACCCCTAAGGGGTAATTAGACTTTTTGGTGAAGTAATTTACATTATCGTTTTTTTGGTTACGTTGCAATAAAATACTTCCAACCTTTTGTAATGTAGAATTTTGTGAGTGTTCATACGCTGTTTCGTTTCACTTATAACACCATGACTCCTATGATTTTGTTGCACTAGAGTCTCTTATGTATCGTAGACCATAGTCTGGTTACTAGTAATCATTAGCAATGTAGACTGTAGTCTAGAGCAAATGTTCTTAAACTGGGTTCTATCGAACCCCTAGGGTTCGACGGAGCCGTTTCAGGGGTTCGACGAAGGAAATCTGATATCAGTAACCCATTTTTACTTTATGTTGTATTGGGCAAAAAATGGGGTTCGGCAAAAGCTTGGAAAACTACGTAAGGGTTCGACGTGTTTGTAAAGTTTAAGAACCACTGGTCCAGAGTGTACGCTTCAAACTATGTCTCCAGAAAAACAAAGCTTTAATGAGGTTTTCATGAAGTGTGGTTTTACAAGCGTTAACGACTAGGTTCGACTGCTTGATAACAACAAAAGTAGTATCAGCCATCTTATTGTATGTTTTTTTAATGAACACTTTAATGCAAATCATAACTTCATTTTTGTGTTGTTTGATTATTTATTGATTGCAATGTGTTATTTTTTGAAATCTGCAATATGTTATTTTTTGAAAGGGGGGTGATTGAAAACCATCAGGTTGTTCTCAGGGGCAGGGCCGGATTAAGAGGGGAGCAATGGGGGCAATTACCCCTGCCCCCCACTGCAAAGGGACCCCAGTTGTGAAATTCATTTGCTTGAAATAAAATGCTCGTTT